>WNFI01461610.1_pt1 | contig 60162 bp, 64 predicted proteins | sample 5400471 | NCBI WGS metagenome assembly WNFI01 (sample SAMN13153348, study PRJNA577476) | soil metagenome | isolation source: 100 cm saprolite on Douglas fir-dominated hillslope | place: USA:California | collected 2013-09-17
CGCGGACTACGACGTCGAGCTGGTGGCGTACAAGCTGCACTAGGCGCGCTCGAAGTCGAGCACCAGGCGCCCGAGCACCCTCCCGGCTTTCAGGTCCTCCAGCGCGGCATTCGCCTGCGTGGCGGGCCGCGTCTCGACCGGCGTCGGCCTGAGCTTTTTCTTCTTCGCAAGCGCGACCACTTCCCTCAGCTCCTGGAGGTTGCCGACGTAGGAGCCGACGATGCCGATGGCGCGTTGCGCGATCGGCGGCAGGGGATGGGTGAGCTCGCCGCCGAATAACCCGCAGATCACATAGCGCCCGCCTTTTCTCAGAGAGGCGATGCCGGGACCCGCGGTAGCCGGGCTGCCGACGAAGTCGATGGCGGCGGCGATGCCTTGCAGTTCCTTCACTGCCTCCTGGGCGCGCATGTTCACCGTCTTCCTGGCGCCGAGCCTTGCGGCGGCGGCGAGCTTCGCGTCGTCGATGTCGCAGCCGACGATGTTCTTCACGCCCTTGGCGCGCAGCACCGAGATGCCGATCAACCCGAGGCCGCCGCAGCCGAGCACCGCGACCCAGTCCTTAGGTCCCAGCGCGGGCAGCTTGGCGGTTGCGCTATACGCGGTGACCGCGGAGCAGGCGAGGGTGGCGGCGAACGAATCGTCTATGCCGGCCGTGTCGATGAGGTATTTGGGGTGCGGTACAAGCACGTGGGTCGAGTAGGCACCCGGGCGGTTGACGCCCAGAAAGCGCGAACCGGAGACGCAATAGTTGTCCTGGCCGGCCTTGCATACCGCGCACTTGCCGCAGCCAATCCAAGGGAAGATGAGCTTCTTTTGCCCGGTCTTTAGTTTCTTATCGATCCTTGAAACGCCAGGGCCCAGTGCCTCGACAACACCAAAAGGCTCGTGCCCCATCGTGAACGGCGGGATGCAGCCGCGCTCCTTCACATAGAAGCGCTTGCCGCCGCCCCAGTCGAAATAGCCGTCCCAGATGTGCAGGTCGCTGTGGCAGACGCCCGAGCGCGTCACGCGCATGAGGACTTCCGTCCCTTGGGGTTTCGGCGTCTCGAGAGCGACCCTCTGCAAGGGTCTCCCATGCTCGACGATCTGATAACTAATCACGCTTTCCCCGCTTCATTCAATGCCTGGTCGATGTCCCACAGGATATCGTCGAGCGATTCGATGCCGACCGACATGCGCACCATGTCCGGCTTGACGCCGGCCTTGAGCTGATCCTCGTCGCTCATCTGCCGGTGGGTGGTCGAGGCCGGATGGATCACGAGGGTCTTTGCGTCGCCGATGTTGGCGAGATGGCTCATGAACTGCGCCGCCTCGATGAAGCGCTCGCCCGCCTTGGCGCCTCCCTTGACGCCGAAGTTGAGCAGGCCCGACGCGCCTTTAGGCAGGTATTTCTTTGCCAGAGCGTAGTACTTGCTGTCGGGAAGGCCGGGGTAATTCACCCATGCCACTCTGGGATGATTTTTTAAAAATTGAGCAACGGCCAAGGCATTCGCGCAGTGCCGGTCCATCCTCACGTGCAGGGACTCGAGTCCCTGCAGCAGCAGCCAGGCATTCATCGGCGACAGCGCCGGGCCGAAAGTGCGCATGATCTCCATGCGCGCCTTCATGGTGTAGCCGAACATGGTGGTCCCGTGGCCGCCGATGTATTTGGTCGCGGAGTGCACCACGATATCCGCCCCCCATTCGACCGGCCGGCACAGGTAAGGCGAGGGCACAGTGTTGTCGAGCACCAGCGGGATATCGGCTTCGTGGGCTATGGCGGCGAGCGCCTCGATGTCCACAATGTTGATGAGTGGATTGCCGAGCGTTTCGGCGTAGAGCAGCTTGGTATTGGGCTTTATCGCTTTGCGGAAATTCCGCGGATCATCCGGATTTACGAAAGTGGTCTCGATTCCCAGCTTTTTCAGGTTGACATGCAGCAGCGTGTGCGTGCCGCCGTAGAGCGTCGAAGCCGAGACGATATGGTCTCCCGCGCTGCATAGCGTGAGGATCGCGGTGACCTCGGCCGCCTGGCCGGTGGCGGCGGCAAGCCCCGAGCGCGCGCCCTCGATCGCGGCCATGCGCTCCTCGAACACCGCGACCGTGGGATTCGAGATGCGCGAATAGACGTTGCCGAAGGTCTGCAGGTTGAACAGGCTCGCCGCGTGCTCGGCGGAATCGAACACGAACGAGGTGGTCTGGTAGATCGGCGCGGCGCGCGCGCCGGTGGCGGCGTCCGGAATCTGCCCGGCATGCAAGCACAGCGTCTCGATGCCGAATTTTCGGTCAGCCATTCTGCGCCCGCCTCTTCAGCCCCGGACTCTCATCCGGATTGTATCGCCGCCGCGACCTGTGGCGACACGGTGACGCGAACCGAGAGCTGCTGCGAGCCGCCGCCGAGGATCACGCCGCGCATCGGCGTCACGTCGGCGAAATCGCGCCCCCAGCCCAGCGTGACGTGGATGTCGTCGACGACGCAGTTGTTGGTGGGGTCGATATCTACCCAGCCTGCAAGCTCTCCGCAGTAGACGGACACCCACGCGTGCGAGGCGTCGGCGCCGATGAGGCGCGGCCGGCCGGGCGGCGGTTGCGTGAGCAGGTAGCCGCTGACGTAGCGCGCCGGCAGCCCGAGCATGCGCAGGCAGCCGATCATCAGGTGGGCGAAATCCTGGCACACGCCGGCGCGCTCCTTGAGCACCTGTTTGAGCGGCGTAGACACGCTGGTCGCGGTCTTGTCGAACTTGAAGTCCTTGTGGATGCGGCGCGCGAGGTCGACGGCGCCGTCCAGGACGCCGCGGCGGGCCGGAAAGCTCTTCGCCGCGTAGTCGGCGAGCTCGCGCGAGCGCTCGACGTGCGGCGACTCGAACAGAAATTCCGCCGGCTCCACCAGCACCGGGGCGTCGAGGACGCGCAGGCGCGAGCGCACCGCCTCCCAGGCGAGCTGCGGCGCGGCGAGCGCCGCCTGCGCACGCGGCTCGACGCCGACCTGCGATTCGGCGCGCACCAGCAGGGATTCATGCGGCGCGGCCAGCAGGAAATGCACGGTCTGGTTGCCGAAATAATCCTCGCGCTTCTCGTACTCGCCGGCCACCGGGTCGACCGAGATCGTGTGGGAGTGGCAAGCCTGCCAGGGCAGCCGGCGCGGCGTGAGATGCAGCAGCTGCTGCGACAGCGCGACCGGGCTGGAGTAGCGATAGTGCGTCTCGTGGACTACGGATAAGCGCACTGGCCTGCTCGCGTCACGTCGCGAAGGTCTGCCTGCTTCCCTCGCCGACGTGGCTGAAGAAGCGCAGGCCCAGCTGCTCGCCAAGGCGGTATGAGGCCGCGTGCCATCCCTCAAGCAGCCCGAGGAGCCGCGCGTTGCCCGGTTGCAGGTCGGCGGCGGGATCGATCTCCTGCAGCCCGGTCAGCGCCTCGTGGAAGCGCTCGTCGCCGAATTCGCCGAACAGTTCGACGAGCCGTTGCGAGTAATCGTGGAGGCCGAGCACCTGGAAGGCGATCGAGCGCGGGTTCGCCTCGTCGCGGATGAGCAAGTCCAGCACCGGCAGCCACTCCGGGCGCGACATGTAGCGCGCGCGGTAGGTGATGATCGAATCGGCGAGGCGCAGCAGCCAGGTGAGATCCATGTCCGGCGGGCCCGAGACCGTCTGCTTGAGCGTCACGCACAGGGTCTGCAGGCGCTCGAGCCTGCGGCCGACCGACAGGAAGCGCCAGCCGGGGTCGCGCGTCATGCCGTCGAGCGCGAAACCCGAGAGCGTCGTGAACGTGGCGATCACCATGTCCAGCTCGCCGAGAAGATCCGAGAGCGCGACCTTGCGCGATTTGCGCTGCGCCAGGCTGTGCGTCATGCGGTTGAGCGTGCGCCAGTTGTCGAGGGAAAGGCGCTCGCGCAGGTGCGAGGCGACGCGCATCAGCTGGCGCAGGCTGCTCGCCAGGCCGGGCAGCGAGTCGTCGGTTATCGCGGCGCGCAGGGCGCCCGAGAGGTCGGCGTCGCTGGGCGCGGCGCCCGATCCCGGAAGGATCCCGGCGCGGCGCAGGAGCTCGAGCATCACGGGGCGCGCTCGCTCGTCGTCGTCGCCCGGCATGTAGTCGCCGAAGCGCCCGAGCGCCACCCGCAGCAGCCGCGCCGCGGCATCGCAGCGCTCGCAGTAGCGGCCGAACCAGTAGAGGTTCTCAACCACCCGGCTCGACAGGTTGGTTCCAGCCCGCACCAGCTCGTCGGGGCCGATCGAGCGGCGCAGCAGGCTGAAGGTGCTGACCGGGCCGCTCGCCAGCACCCAGGTGTCCTTGCTGCTGCCGCCGCGCTGCATGGAGATGACCCGCGTGTCCTCGCCGCTCGCCACGCGCGTCAGGCCACCGGGCATGACGACGTAGCCGTTCGGGCTGGCGCAGGCGTAGACCCGCAGGCCCATCGAGCGCGGGAGCACCCGCCCCGAATGGCCGCGGTCCCACACCGGCGCCTGCGACAGCTGCACCAGCTCCTGCGCGATGTAATCGCTGGGGCGCGCCTTGAGCATGGCGATCACGCGCTTCCTGCCGCGCTCGTCCAGGTCCTCGCCGAACATGGGCTCCACCCGCACCTGCGGGAACGCGCCCTTGATGACGACGCGCTCGATGTTGCCGATCACTTCGGCGAGCGCGGCCGGCTCGCCGCACCACCAGGTGGCGACCGAGGGCATCCTGAGCGGCTCATTGAGCAGCCGCTCGGAGAGGCGCGGCAAGAAGCCGAGCAGCGTGCTCGACTCGAGCAGGTTCGAGCCGAGCGCGTTGGCGACGAGCACACCGCCGCGCCGCACCGCGTCCACGATGCCGGGGATGCCGAGCGCCGAGTCGCTGCGTAACTCCAGGGGGTCGCAATAATCGTCGTCCTGTCTTCGCAGGATGGCGTGCACGCGCTTAAGGCCGGAGAGCGTCTTCAGCCAAACGCAGCCCTCGCGCACCGTGAGGTCGCTGCCCTCCACCAGCGGCAGGCCGAGGTAGCGCGCGAGATAGGCGTGCTCGAAATAGGTCTCGTTGTGCGGCCCCGGCGTGAGCAGAACGGTGAACGGCGCCACTTTGTCCTGAGGCGCCCAGTGCGCGAGGCTGTCGCGCAGCGTGGCGAAGAAATGCGCGAGGTGCTGCACCTTGAGGTCGCGGAACAACTGCGGGAAGGCGCGCGAGATGATGATGCGATTCTCGAGCGCGTAGCCGGCTCCCGAGGGCGCCTGGGTGCGGTCGTCGATCACCCACCAGCGCCCGTCCGGGGAGCGGGCGATGTCGGCGGCGTACAGATGCAGCATTACCTCGCCCGGCGGCCGTGCACCGCGGCAGGGCCGCAGGAAACCGGCGTGGCCGAAGACCAGCGGCGCGGGCAGCAGGCCTTCCTTGAGCATGCGCTGTTCGCCATAAAGGTCCACCAGAATCTTGTTGAGCAACGTCGCGCGCTGCACGATTGCGGCCTCGATGCCGCTCCATTCCTCCTGAGGGATGATCATCGGAATGAGGTCGAGCTCCCAAGGGCGGTCGGCGCCCTGGGGATTCGCGTAGACGTTGTAGGTGACGCCGTTCTCGCGCACCTGGTCCTGGACCGATTGCAGCCGCTCGCGCATGCGCTCGGCGGGCGCGGCGGCGAGCTGCTCCAGCACCGGGCGCCAGTGCGTGCGCGGCGTCAGCGGCGCTTCGAGAAGCTCGTCGTAGCGGTCGGTGGCCTGCGGATATTCGGCGAGCAGCTCGCGGGACATCGCGGCGCAGAGTAGCACCCGTACATTAAGGGCGCAAAACGCGCCATGTGTCCGGCGTTGCTATCGCCGAAGGTCGAGCGTGAACGGGAAATTCGGGTTGCGTTCCTCGGGGCGCAGCTCGAGGCTGCGCGGAGTGTGGCCCATGCGCACGAAGCGGGCGAGACGGCGGCCTTCCGCCTCGTAGGCGTTGACGGGGAAGGTCTCGGGGTTGAGGCCGCCCGGGTGCGCCACGTGGTACTGGCAGCCGCCCAGCGAGCGGTTTATCCAGGTGTCGACGAGATCGAACACCAGCGGGGCATGCACGCCGATGGTGGGATGCAGCGCGGAAGGCGGCTGCCAGGCGCGGTAGCGCACGCCCGCGACGTACTCTCCGACGTTTCCGGTCGGAGCAAGCGGAACGGCGCGGCCGTTACAGGCGATTACGTGCCGGTCGCCGAGCAGCCCGGTCGCCTTTAGCTGCAGCCGCTCCACGGACGAGTCGACGTAGCGGACCGCGCCCCCGGCTGCGCCTTCCTCGCCCATCACGTGCCACGGCTCGAGCGCCGAGCGCAGCTCCACCTGAACGCCGCGCGCCGCGAACTCGCCGTAGCGCGGGAAGCGGAACTCGAAATGGGGCATGAACCATTGCGCCTGCAGCGGATAGCCCGCCTCGCCGAGCTCGGCGATCACGTCCTCGAAGTCCTGCCAGACGAACCAGGGCAGCATGAAGCGGTCGTGCACCTCGGTGCCCCAGCGCTTGAGCCCAGCAGGCCCAGGCGCCCCGTCGGTCCGTCGGGCGAGTACATCTTGTCGATGCAGAACTCGGCGCGGTGCGTGTTGCCGGTGGCGTCGATGAGAAGATTCCTGAACAGCCGGTCGACGAGCCACGGCGGCGCGTTGTCCTTTTTCCGATTCAATTCCCGGAAAGCAATTTCCAACTCATAGACCGAATCGTTCCTCGCTTCGTCGATGCGCGGCGCCTGGCTGGTCGGGCCGACGAACAGCCCCGAGAAAAGGAACGACAGCGATGGATGGTTGTGCCAGTAGGCGATGAGGCTCGCCAGCAGCTCGGGCCGGCGCAGGAACGGCGAATCGGCGGCGGTGGGGCCGCCGAGCGCGAAGTGGTTGCCGCCGCCGGTGCCCGAGTGCTTGCCGTCGAGCATGAACTTCTCGGTGCCGAGGCGGCACTCGCGCGCCTGGGCATAGAGGAAAGTGGTGTTCTCGACCAGCTCGTCCCAGCTGGCCGAGGGATGAATATTGACCTCGAGCACGCCCGGGTCGGGGGTGATGCGCAGCGACTGCAGGCGCGGATCCTTCGGCGGCTCGTAGCCCTCGAGCAGAACCGGGAATCCGAGCTCCGCGGCGGTGGCCTCAACCGCGGCGACCAATTCGACATAGTCGTCGAGCGCCTCCAGCGGCGGCATGAACACGTAGAGGAGCCCGTTGCGCGGCTCGGCGCACAGCGCGCTGCGCGCGATCCAGGCGGCGGATTCGAATTTGCCTGGCACTTCTTCCTCTTTCAATTCTCCTTGTATCGAGGTTTTTCTACGGAGAGTTCCTTTCCCATGCCGCATCTGATGGGCGATCTCCTGGTGGCGCGGCAGCGGCTGGAATTGCTGCATCGGGTCGGACGGCTGGATCCCGGGCCGGTCGGCTTTCGAGACCCAGGGTTGCGAGTCGAGCGGCAGCCGCAATCCCAGCGGCGAGTCCCCGGGCAAGAGGTAGCAGCGCTCCGCGCGCAGGAACCAGGACCCGGTTTGCCATTTTGAATTTTCCCGGGAATTTTTCTTCAACGGGAAAACATGGCCCACCGCCTTGTCCAGCCCCCGCGAGAAGATCTTGCGCAGGCGCTCGCGCTCGAGCGGATCCTGCAGGCGCGAATCGAAGGGATCGACGTTGGACGGCAGCTTGCGCTCGCGCCACAGGTAGTACCAGACGTCTTCATACGCGGCGAAGATGTGCTTCGGCTCGAGCTCCAGATGCTGCGCGAGCGTGCGCAGGAAGAGGGCTGCCTGCTCTTCGCCCACGCCGTAGTTGACGCTCTCATCGGCGAACAGGCTCGGGTCGTCCCAGATCGGCTCGCCGTCCTTGCGCCAGAAGCAGGAGAGCGACCAGCGCGGCAGCTGCTCGCCTGGATACCATTTGCCCTGCCCGTAGTGGAGAAGTCCTTTCGGCGCGTAACGCTCTTTCAGTCTTCCCAATAATCTGGAACCCAAAAACCTCTTTCTCGGACCCATCGCCTCGGTATTCCACTCGGCGCCGTCGCGATCGTCGATGGAGACGAAGGTCGGTTCCCCGCCCATCGTCAGGCGCACGTCGTGGGCGGCGAGGTCGGCGTCGATGCGCCGGCCGAGCTGCTCTACCACCGCCCATTGCTCATCGGTGTACGGCTTGGTGACGCGCGGCGCTTCGCGCACGCGCTCGATGCGCATCTGGTGCGAGAACTCGACCTCGCACTTCTCGGTGAGGCCGGTCACCGGCGAGGCGCTGCCGGGCTCGGGCGTGCAGGCAAGCGGGATGTGGCCTTCGCCGGCCATCAGCCCGGAGGTCGCATCCAGACCCACCCAGCCCGCGCCCGGCAGGTACGCTTCGCACCAGGCGTGCAGATCGGTGAAATCGACCGCGGTGCCCGAGGGACCGTCGAGCGACAGCACATCCGGTTTCAGCTGGATCAGGTATCCCGAGACGAAGCGCGCAGCGATGCCGAGATGGCGCAGCAGCTGCACCATCAGCCAGCCCGAGTCGCGGCACGAGCCGCTCGCCTGCGCCAGGGTTTCCTCGGGCGACTGGACGCCGGCTTCCATGCGGATGAGATAGCGGATGTCCTTGGCGAGCTGGCCGTTGAGATCCATCAGGAAGTCGACCGTGCGCCTCGGTTCGCGCGGGATCTCGTCGAGATAAGCCTTGAAGAGCGGTGTGAGCGGCAGCTTATTCAAATAACTATTCAATTCATAAAGCTGCGCATCGTCATACTTGAACGGAAATTTCTCCGCGTACGGCTCGAGGAAGAAATCGAACGGGTTGATGACCGACATCTCGGCCACCAGGTCGACCTCGATGCGCAGCTCGCGCGTCTTCTCCGGGAACACGAAGCGCGCCAGCCAGTTCGCCTGCGGGTCCTGCTGCCAGTTGACGAAGTGCTTCTCGGGCGCGACCTTGAGCGAGTAGGCATGCACCGGGGTGCGCGCATGCGGCGCAGGCCGCAGGCGCACCAGCTGCGGGCTGAGCATCACCGGCCGATCGTACCGGTAGTGCGTAACGTGGTTCAAGGCGACGTGGATGGTCATTGCTGCGGCTCCGCCATCACCTGCGCCTGCGCCATAAGCGTTTCGGTGCCGCCGCCCGTGCGCACGCCGCGTATCGGGCAGGCGTCGAGGTAGTCGGCGCCGACTGCGATCTTGATGTGCGCCTCGCCGATCGGGTTCTGGTGCCTGACGTCGAAGCTGCGCCAGCGGTCGACGACCCAGGCCTCGGCCCAGGCGTGAATCGCGATCCCATGATTGGCCTTTTTTTCCTTGAAGTACATATATCCGGAAACATAGCGCGCCGGCACGCCCAAGTGGCGGCAGCAGGCGATGAAGGCGTGCGAGGCGTCCGCCGCCGAACCGCCGGGGTCTTTGTCGTGAAGCGCCGCGGCGAGCTCGCGCAGGCCGGAGAGCGTTGCTGCGCTGCGCCGGAATTTCTCGGCGAAGGCGGCGAGGGACTCGCCGGCGCGCGTCAGGCCGGTGGCGCGCAGGAACAGGAGCGGCGAGAGCGGAGCGCCCGTGAAATCGGATGGCTCGTCCAGCGCAGGAGAGGTCTCGACCGTGCCTTCGGCCTGGATGGCGATCTCGGATACCGGCTTGTCGATCGTCAGGACATGGAGCACGTTGCCGTAGCCGTCGGTCGTGTGCATCGCTTGCCCGGGCATGTCGAGCTTCCAGTCGAGCACCTTCTGGCGCGCCGTGTCGCGCGGCGTGAGGCGCAGGTATTGCGTGGACAGCCGCACGGGCGAGTCGTACGCGTAGTTGAACTCGTGCTTAATCACGTATTTCATCTTGGAACCCGGGCACTTTTCCTATCGGCGTATTTCATCTCACACCGCCCCCAGATAGGCGCGCTGGATCCTGCTGCCCAGCTCGCTGATGTCGGCGAGGACGCCGGCGAGGTACTCGTGCAGCCCGCCCTGGAAGACTTCCTCGATGTCGGCATGGCTCAACCGCGCATGCAGCTCGTACGCGAGGCGCTTGGCGGCCTGGTCGCTCTGGCCGCGGATGCGGTCCATCGCTTCCTTCACCTGGTCGAAACAGGCGGCGAGCGAGCGCGGCATGCGGCGCTCGAGGATGAGGAGATGCGCGACCTTGATCGGAAAGATCTGATCGCGATACAGCGTGCGGTAGGTCTCGAACGAGGACACCGAGCGCAGCAGCGCCGCCCACTGGTAGTAGTCGAGAGCGCCGCCCACGTCCTCGACCGAAGGCAGCAGGATGTGATATTTCACGTCGAGGATGCGCGCGGTGTTGTCGGCACGCTCGAGAAAGGTGCCGAGGCGCGAGAAATTGAACGCCTCGCCGCGCACTATCGTGCCGTAGGTGACGCCGCGGAAGAGGTGTGAGCGCTCCTTCACCCAATCGAAAAACTGGGTCGCGCCCGCGCCGGTGACGCGGTTGCGCGGGATTGCCCGCACCTCGATCCAGGTGGCGTTCAGCGTCTCCCACATCTCGGAGGTGATCTGCCAGCGCACCGCATGCGCGTTCTCGCGCGCCCACTTGAGGCAGTGCACGTCGCGCGTGCCGAAGAGCACGAGGTTCGAGGTCACGCCGAGGATGCGCGCCATGTTCTCCGCGCGCTCCATCTGCCGGCTCATCCAGAAGATTCGATCTGCGACTCTTGAAAGCATCAGTCCACAACCCACGTGTCTTTGGTACCGCCGCCTTGCGACGAATTCACCACCAGCGATCCTTCGGTCAGCGCCACGCGCGTCAGGCCGCCGGGCACGAGCTTCACGTCCTTGCCCGAGAGCACGTAGGGGCGCAGATCGACGTGCCGCGGAGCTATGCCGCTCTCGACGAAGGTCGGGCAGGTGGAAAGCGACAGCGTCGGCTGGGCGATATAGTTAGCCGGGTTCGCCCGGATGCGCGCCCGGAACGACTCGATCTCGCCCTTCTTTGCCGCCGGGCCGATCAGCATGCCGTAGCCGCCGGAGCCCTGCACTTCCTTGACGACCAGTTCGTCCATCCTGTCCAAGACATATTCGAGATCGTCGGGCCGTTTGCATTGCCAGGTGGGAACGTTCTCGAGGATCGGCTCCTCGCCGAGATAGAAGCGGATCATCTCGGGCACGTACGGATACGTGGACTTGTCGTCCGCGACGCCGGTGCCGATGGCATTGGCGAGCGCGACGTTGCCCGCGCGGTACACCGACAGCAACCCAGGCACGCCGAGCAGCGAGTCCTGGCGAAACGCAAGCGGGTCGAGGAAGGCATCGTCGACCCGGCGGTAGATCACGTCGACGCGCTGCGGCCCGCTGGTCGTGCGCATGTGGAGGAAGCCGTCCTTCACGAACAGATCCGGTCCCTCCACCAGCTCGACGCCCATCTGCTGCGCGAGGAACGCGTGCTCGAAATAGGCGCTGTTGTGCTGGCCTGGCGTCAGGACGGCGACCACCGGGTCGCGCGCGGCGGGCGGCGCCGCCGCGCGCAGCGTCTCAAGCAGCAGCCCCGGGTAGTGCTCGACCGGACGCACGTGCTGCCGCGCAAACAGTTCCGGGAATAGGCGCATCATCATCTTGCGGTTCTCGAGCATGTACGACACGCCCGACGGCGTGCGCAGGTTGTCCTCGAGCACGTAGTACTTGCCGTCTTCGTGGCGGATGAGGTCGATCCCCGCAATGTGCGAGTACACGCGGTTCGGCAGCTCCAGGTCCAGCATCGAGACCTGGTACGCCTCGTTCGTGAGGACCTGTTCGGCGGGAATCACGCCCGCCTTGAGAATTTCCTGGCCGTGGTAGATGTCGTGCAGGAACCGGTTGAGCGCGGTCACACGCTGGCGCAGGCCCCTCTCCAGCCCGTCCCATTCGGCTTTCGGAATGACACGCGGAATCGTATCGAAAGGAATGAGGCGCTCGGCGCCGGCGTCGTCGCCGTACACCGCGAAGGTGATGCCGACGCGATGAAAAAGCAGGTCGGCTTCGCGGCGCTTCTCGGCTACGCGCTCGGCCGGCGTCTCGGCAAGCCACTCCGAGAGCGCGCGAAAATGCGCGCGCACCTCGCCGTCGGCGGCCCGCATCTCGTCGTAGTGCCGGCGCTCCACGCAGTCTCCCCGTTTGTGTGCATACCTGAAGCAACCGGTATGCCAATCTAAGGTGGCTTGTGCTTCAGCGACTTAGCGTACTGCAGGGTGGCATCGCGCACCAGCTTGGCGCGTCGCTGCCGAGGCTAGTCGTTCGACCCAGGCAAGGCTGAGGGGGGCGGCGCTTGCCCGACTGCGGTGCGGCGGTACTCGGACGGCGGGACGCCGACCTGCTGCAGGAAGAAGCGCGTGAAATTGCTTTGCGCCGAAAACCCGAGCTCGGCCGACAGCTCCGCGAGCGTGCCTTGCCCCGAGGACAGCCGCGAGACGGCCGTCTCGACGCACAGCAGGTCGAGGTAGGTGCGCGGCGAGAACCCGGTGCACAGCTGGAACAGGTCGTAGAAGCGCGAGCGCGACAAGCCGACCTGGCTCGCCAGCTCGTCGATGCTGAGGTCCTTGTGCGGGCGGGCGCGCAGCAGGCCGATCGCGCGCCGGATGCGGCTGTCCTCGAAGCGCGAGCCGCGCCACAGCGGCGACGAGGCGCGCCGGCGCGTGAGGTAGGTCTCGACGATTGAGAGCACCAGCTCCTGCAGCATGAACTCCAGCCGCTCGGGCGACAGGAACCTGTCGTTGAGCGCTTCGACCGCGAGAGCATCGGCGAGCCGGCGGATGCGCGGCGTGATCGGCTCGCGCGGCTCCGGGAAAGGCCGCTCGCCGGCGCTGAAGGCGGCCGGGAAGCTCTGGCGCAGCCAGTCGCCCGCGGCGTGGAACACGAGTGCGCGCGTCGCATCGAGATTGACGTGGATCTCGCCGGGATTGAGGAAGCGCACCTCGCCGTCACCTTGCGCCATCACGACGGCGGGATCGGCCTGGGCCTGGATCTTGGTTCTCGACGCAAGCTCGGTGAGCACCAAGCGCCCGAAGCGCCCCTCGAAAAGCCTCACCAGCTCCCCGTTGACCCCCGCCTCGTTCCGCATCGCGACAGAATACCTCAGTAGGCGAGCCAGCGGGGACGCTTGGCGGAGATCACGCGCGTGTTTACGCCGACCCAGTTCAGGCCGCCGAAAAGGCGCCCGTGCTCGATCTTGACGCAGCGGTCGACGACGGCCTCCATCCCGGCGGCGCGCGCTTTCGCCGCCGCCGCCTCGTTGCGCACGCCGAGCTGCTGCCAGAGGACCCTGGCGCCGATGGCGATCGCGTCCTCGGCTATGGGCATCACGTCCTGCGTTTTGCGAAACACATCCACGATATCGATTTTTTCTTCGATATCCCTTAACGATCCAAAGCATTTTTGGCCCAGAATTTCCGGGTACTTCGGATTCACCGGGATGATGCGGTAGCCGTGCTCGAGCATGTACTTGGCGGCGAAATAGCTGGGCCGGTACCAGTCGGCCGACAGGCCTACGACCGCGATGACCCGGCTTTCTTTCAGGATGCGGCGCAGCGAGTTTATGTCGTCCACTTGGCGACTATACCCGGCGCCGGCCCGGGCTGGTAGCGGCGCCGGGGCAAGGTCAGTCATCATACAACTGACGCTATAATCGCCGCTAAGCAAGGAGAGCGCATGTACGTCGAGGAACGCATGTACACGCTGCAGGTGGGCAAGGCGGCGGACTACCTGAAGAACTACGAGAACGAAGGACTGGCGGTGCAGTTGAAGCCCCTGCCGCACCTCGTGGGCTATTACTTCAACGAGATCGGCCCCCAGAACATGATCATCCACCTGTGGGCCTGGGAAAGCCTCGACCAGCGCGACAAGTGCCGCGCTGCGCTGCAGGCCGATCCCGCCTGGCAGGCCTACATCCCCAAGAACCGCGCGCTCACCCTCTCGCAGGAGACGCGCATGATGAAATGCGCGCCGTTCTTTGTCGAGCGTCTGAAGAGGATGCTTGCAGCGGTGAAATGAAGAAGGATCTGAAGATCCGTCACGGTGGAAAGATCCTCGCGGACGCGCTGGTCGCGCAGGGCGTGAAGATGGCGTTCGGCGTGCCGGGCGAGAGCTACCTCGCCCTGCTCGACGGCCTGCTCGACGTGCGCGACAAGCTCGCCTTCGTGACTTGCCGCCAGGAAGGCGGCGCCTCCTACATGGCGGAAGCCTACGGCAAGCTCACCGGCGAGCCCGGGGTGCTGCTGGTGACACGCGGCCCCGGGGCTACCAACGGCGCGATCGGCATGCATACCGGCTTCCAGGACTCGACGCCGATGGTTATGTTCATCGGCCAGGTCGGCAACGAGATGGTCGAGCGCGAGGCGTTCCAGGAGATCGACTACCGGCGCATGTACGGCCAGATGGCGAAATGGGTGGCGCAGATCGACCGCGTCGAGCGCATCCCCGAGTACGTGAGCCACGCCTTCCACACCGCGACCGCGGGCCGGCCCGGCCCGGTGGTGCTGGCGCTGCCCGAGGACATGCTTTTCTCCGAAGCGGCCGTGTCGGATGTGGGGCGGCACCACGTCGTGCGCGCCGCGCCTGCGCCTTCACAGATGGAAGAATTGAAAAAACTGCTTGAAAAGGCGAAAACCCCCTTTGTCATCTTCGGCGGCGGCGGCTGGGACCGCGAGGCCTGCCTGAAGATGCAGAAATGGGTCGAGACCGCCGGCATTTCCGTGGGCACCTCGTTCCGCTGCCAGGACCTGTTCGACAACCGCAGCCCGAACTACGCCGGCGACGTCGGCATCGGGATCAATCCGAAGCTCGCGCAGCGGGTGAAGGACGCCGACGTGCTGCTGGTGATCGGCGCGCGCCTCGGGGAAATGACCACCAGCGCCTACACGCTGCTCGAAGTTCCGCAGCCGCGGCAAACGCTGGTTCACGTGCATGCCGGGGCCGAGGAACTGGGGCGCGTCTATCGTCCGGCGCTCGCGATCAACTCCGGCTATCCGCAGTTCGTCGATGCTCTTCAGAGTTTAAGAATAAAAAATCCGGTCTGGGAAAAAGAAACCGCAGAGGCCCGCTCGCAATACCTCGAATGGGTCGAGCCGCGGCCGATTCCTGGGAAGCTGCAGTACGGCGAGGTGATCCGCTGGCTGAGCAGGAATCTACCCGAGGACGCGATCATCGCCGGCGGCGCCGGCAATTTCGCCGGCTGGCTGCACCGGCATTTCAGCTACAAGGGCTTCCGCACCCAGCTCGGGCCGACCAACGGCTCGATGGGCTACGGCTACCCCGCGGGCGTGGCGGCGAAGCTGGCGGCGCCCGGGCGTACGGTGATCGCGATCTGCGGCGACGGCGACTTCCTGATGAACGGGCAGGAGCTCGCGACGGCGGTGCAGTACGGTGCCAATTTCGTCGCGCTGGTGGTGAACAACGGTCTGTACGGCACGATCCGCATGCATCAGGAGCGCGAGTATCCTGGGCGGGTCTTCGGCACCGACTTGCGAAACCCCGATTTCGTCGCCTACGCGCGCGCCTTCGGCGCGCACGGCGAGCTAGTCGAGCAAACCGAGGCTTTCGCCCCCGCCTTCGAGCGCGCCAGCAAGTCCGGCAAGCCCGCCATCATCGAGCTGAGAATCGATCCCGAGGCCATTTCACCGGCGACCACGCTTTCGGCCATACGAGAGAAAGCCCGGCAGTCGAAACGCTAGGGCGTTTCAGGTTTTTTCTTCCCGCCTTAACCCTTTCCGCGGGCGGCTTCGTTTCCAGGCATGAGGGACACCGACCCTGCCGGATAGGGGAAGGTAGACTCATGGTGGAATGGAGGCCTCGGACGAAGAACTCATGCTTGCCTATCGAGACGGCAATGCCGGGGCTTTCGACACCCTCTACGCGCGTCACAAAGGAGGGTTATTCCGGTACGTGCTCCGCGGCGTGAAGCTCCGCGCCGTTGCCGAGGAGCTGTATCAGGAGATCTGGATAAGAGTGATCGAGGCGCGCGAGCGCTACGCGCCGAGCGCGCGCTTCGCGACCTGGCTCTACACGATCGCGCACAACCGGCTGGTGGACCATTGGCGCCAGAAGGAGCTGACCGTGGTTTCCTCCGATGAAGAGGCTCCGGCGAGCGCCGCCGCCGATCCGGCGAGGCAGGTCGAAGCGCGCCAGGCCTTGTCGCGCTTCGCGAAAACGCTCGAGGACCTGCCGCGAGCGCAGCGCGAGGCCTTTCTGCTGCACGAGGAAGCGGGGCTGACGGCGCTCGAGATAGCCGTTGCGACCGGCTCCGACCCGGAAGCGGTGAAGAGCCGGCTGCGCTATGCGATCGCGAAATTGAAGGCTGCGGTGAACGATGGCTGACCAGGACCACGACCCGGAAGTCTCGCGGCGCTACCGCGAGCTTGGGCGCGATGAGCCGCCGCCCGAGCTCGATGCCGCGATTCGCGCCGCGGCGCGGCGCGCTGCCCGGACGCGTCCGGCGCCGCTGGTGGTGCCGACGGGGCGGCGGCGCTGGTATTTCCCGGTCGCCGCCGCGGCGGTGATCATGCTCGCGGTGGCCGTGACCTCGCAGGTCGAGCGCGAGCAGGCTGCTCCCGAGCCGGAGGTGCAGAAGGAAAAGAAATTCTCCGAGGAACAACCGCAAAAGCCGGATCAGCCCAAGAAGACCGCGCAGCTGGCCAAGCGGGCAGACAAACCGGCTGCAGTCCCGGAAGCGCCGCGACCCGTTATGCCCGCGGAGTCTGCGACCGCTGCGATTTCACAGTCGCGCCAGGACGCCTTCGAGCAAAGAGAAAGCCGCGCGCGCCAGGAGCGGCCCTCGAGCGGAATCGCTTCCGCTCCAGCCCCGCAGGGACAAATGCAGCGGGACGAGGCTCAACCGCAGGCAAGAGCAAAGGTGGCCGAGGAGCCTCCCGAGAAATGGCTCGAGCGCATCGTGCAGCTGCGCCAGCAGGGAAAACACGAGGAAGCGGACAAGGCGCTTGCGGAGTTCCGCAAGCGTTACCCCGATTACAAGATTCCCGAAGCGATGCGGGAAAAGGTGGAGAAAAAATAGGGACAGACCCCATTTTTCTCAACGCGAAACTAACGAAAAATGGGGTCTGTCCCTATTTTTCCTATTTTTCGCCTGCGGCGCGTAGGAACACCGCGCACGAATCGAGCTTGCCGAGGGCGGCGCGGCGCGCCGCCTGGAACTGGCTGCGTACCAGGGAGGCAATGGGTGCGGGCCGGTCGAGCTCGGCGGCGAGCTGCAGGAAGTAGCGCACGTCCTTGTCCATCAGCTCGAGCGCGAACTGCGGCGTGAAGTCGCGGTTGAACATCTTCGGCAGCTTGTTCTTGATGAGCTTGAGCGTCGCGCCCGAGCCGCTCTCGCCGATGCGGCGCGCCATGCGCCCCATGCCGGCGTAGACCGGCTGCGCCTTGTCGAAGGCGGCCTTGTCGCCCCCCACCATGATGACGAGCTCCTTGCCCTGTGCCTGGGCGAGGCTGCCCGACACCGGCGAGTCGAGATAGATCACGCCGCGCGCGGCGGCAGCCTTGGCGACCTCGCGCGCCATTCCCGGCGTGTTGGTGCTCGAGTCGATGACGATGGTACCGGCGGCGGCGGCGCCGATCACGCCCGAGGCGCCGAGCATGACCTCGCGCGTCGCAACGTCGTCGGCGACGATCGACACCACGAACTCGGCGCCCTTTGCGGCCGCCGCGGGACTCTGGGCGACGGCGATGCCTTTCTCCGCAAACGGCCTGGTCTTCGCGCGATCACGATTGAAGACCTGAAGCTTGAAACCCGCCTGGTGAAGATTCATGGCCATACGGGAGCCCATGGCGCCCAGGCCGACAAACGCAACCGTGGTCATGCGAATCCTTCTTTTGAGTCTAGTGGTGCAGGATTTTCGAAAGGAACAGCTGGGCGCGCTCGGAGCGCGGCGTGCCGAAGAAGTCCTCTTTCTTCGCGTCCTCGACGATCTTGCCTGCGTCCATGAAGATCACGCGGTGCGCCACCTTGCGCGCGAAACCCATCTCGTGCGTCACCACCATCATGGTCATGCCTTCCTTGGCAAGCTGCACCATGACGTCGAGCACCTCGTTGATCATCTCGGGGTCGAGCGCCGAGGTCGGCTCGTCGAACAGCATCGCGATCGGGTCCATCGACAGGGCGGCGCCGCGTCCGCGCTGCGGCCGAGCACCTTGACCTGGGCGAGCGTCAGGTTCTCGGTCACCGACATATGGGGAAACAGCTCGAAGTTCTGGAACACCATGCCGATGCGCGAGCGCAGCTTCGGCAGGTCGGTCTTCGGATCGCCGACCGAGATGCCCTCGACGATGATCTCGCCCTTCTGGAACGGCTCGAGCGCGTTGACGCACTTGATGAGCGTCGACTTGCCGCTGCCCGAGGGGCCGCAGACCACCACCACCTCGCCCTTGGCGACCTCGGTGGAGCAGTCGGTCAGGACCTGGAAAGTCCCGTACCACTTGCTTACGTTCTTGATTGAGATCATCGGATGATGGCGATCCGGTTTTGCAGCTGTTTGACCAGGGTGGACAGGCCGTAAGAGACGACGAAATACACCACCGCCACGAAGCTGTACATCTCTACCAGGCGGTAGTCGCGGTTGGCGATCTTGGAGGCGGCGCCGAGAAAGTCGGTGGCCGAGATCACGTACACGAGCGAGGTGTCCTGGAACAGGATGATGGTCTGCGTCAGCAGCACCGGCAGCATGTTGCGGAAGGCCGACTGGATGCCGGCGCGCATGATCTCGCAGTAGTAGGTCGCCTCGAACATGGTGAAGGTGATGAGCGCCGACCAGAACGTGCCCACCTTGATGGGATTCGGCTCCCTCAGGACCCAGGCGCCGATGTAGGGCACCAGGAAGAAGAACCAGAAGATCACCAGCACCAGCGGGATCGAGCGCATCAGGTTCACGTACGCGCCGGCAACGATGGAAAGCGGCTTGAAGCTGGAGAGCCGCATCAGCGCAAGCAGCGTGCCGAAGACGATGCCGCCGGTCATCGCGAGAACCGTCAAGGTGACGGTGAACGTCATCCCTTCCCTGAAGAGGTAAGGCAGCGAACGCCCGATGACCTCGAAATCGAAGCCCGAATCCATCGTTCAGTGCCCTGCCTGCGGAGCGCCGCCCGCCGCGATCAGGCCGGGCACGCGCACTTTTTTCTCGAGCGCGCGCATGCCCAGCACGACGATCAGGTTGGTCAGCAGGTAGATTACCGTGGCGGCGGTGAACGCCTCGAACACCCGGAAGCTGAACTCCTGCATCGCCCGCGCCCGCCCGGTCAGCTCCAGCAGACCGATGGTCAGCGCCACCGAGGAGTTCTTGATGATGTTCATGAACTCCGATGTGAGCGGCGGCAGGATGATGCGGAAGGCCTGCGGCAGGATGACGTAGCGGTAGGTTTGCGCTTCGGTCAGGCCGTTCGCGGTGCCGGCAAGGCGCTGCCCGCGCGGCAGCGACTGGATGCCGGCTTTGACCTGCTCGGCGACGCGCACCGAGGTGAAGATGCCGAGGCAAAGCACGGCCGGGATGTACGAGCCCCAGGGCGGCGGCATCTGCTTGATCCAGTCGCCGAGGCCCTTGGGCAGCAGCTCCGGCGCCACGAAGAACCACAGGAACATCTGCACGATCAGCGGGACGTTGCGGAAGATCTCGACGTACAGATTGCCCAGGCGCACCGCCCACTTGAGCGGCGTGGTGCGCAGGGTGCCGACCGCCGCCCCGACCAGGAGCGCGATCACCCAGGCGGCGAGCGCGGTGACCAGGGTCCAGGCGAGTCCGACCAGCAGGTAATTGAGATAGGTGCCCGTGCCGCCGGGCTCCATCTCGAACAGCACCTTCCAGTGCCAGCTGTAATTCAGCTTTTTCCTCTACAAACAAAAACGGGGACCAAGGCCCCCCCGTTTGTCTTGCTGAACCTATTTGTAGGCCGCGGGATCCCCGGAATCGGTCGGATTCGCGACCACTTTCTTGAACTGATCGCTCATCGGGATGTTCAGGTTCAGCCCCCTGGGCGGAATCGGTTTCTGGAACCACTTCTGGTAGATCGCGTTGATCTGCCCCGACTTGTAGATGCCGGTCATCGCCGCGTTGACCACCTTCTTGAACGCCACGTCATCCTTGCGCAGCATGATGCCGTAGGGCTCGACCGACGTCGCCTCGGTCGAGATGGCGTAGTCGCTCGGGTTGCGTGCCTGCGCCGCCAGGCTGTAGAGCAGGATGTCGTCCATCACGAAGGCCGCGGCGCGGCCGGTCTCGACCATCTGGAACGCCTCGGGGTGGCCGTTCGCCGAGATGATGTTCAGGCCGAGGTTCTGCGCGGCGTTGATCTCCGTGATGCCCTTGATGTTGGTGGTGCCGGCGGTGGAGACCACGGTCTTGCCCTTCAGGTCCTGGAGCGTCTTGAGGTTCGCCGACTTCTTCGCCACCCAGCGGTTGGCGGTGACGAAGTGCGTGATGGTGAACCACACCTGTTCCTGGCGCGCCAGGTTGTTGGTGGTGGAGCCGCACTCGAGATCGATGGTGCCGTTCGCCATCAGCGGGATGCGGTTCGCCGAGGTGACGAGCTGGTATTTGACCTCGAGCTTCGGCATCTTGAGCTCGCTCTTCACCGCGTCGACGATGCGCATGCACAGGTCGACGGCGTAGCCGACCGGCTGCTGCTTGTCGTCGTAGTAGGAGAACGGGATCGAGGCGTCGCGGTGGCCGATGGTGATCGAGCCGCCGTCCTTGATCTTCTTCAGCGTGCCTTCCTGCGCTGCCGCAGGCAAGGCCAGAGTCGTCGCCACGGCGGCCGCGGCAAACAGGGACAAAGTGCGCTTCATGCTGGAGGCTCCTCGGAGTTGATCGTCTGTTTGTTCTGATTGTGCGGGAATTCTACTACTTCACCCTGGCGGCGATGAAGCGCACCCGTTCGGCCACGGCCGACAGGAGCGCCGCGCCAAACTCTGGATTGGCCTTGACCAGGTTGATGAATACCGCGCGGTTGATCGCGACCAGCGCGCAATCGGTTTCGGCCGCGGCGCTCGCCGCGCGCGTCGCCTGGTCGACGAGCGCCATCTCGCCGAAGATCCCGCCCGGCCCGACGTGCTCGACCACCTTGCCCTGGATCGACACTGCGACGCGGCCATCGAGCACCACGTACGCCAGCGCGCCCGCGGAGCCTTCCTTGAAAAGCGAGGTGCCGGCGCCGTGGCGCACCGTCGCCTGCTCGCCGAGCCCCTTGGCGAGCGCGCTCACCATGTCCTTGTCGAATACCCGCGATTCGCCGGCGCCGCCCGCGAGGAGGGCATGGTTCTGCGCCAGGCGCGCGATCATGGTGCGCAACCGCAGGATCATCATCCCCATGAGCATGAGCGCGAACTCGGGCTTCACCGCGAGCGCTTTCAGGAATTCCTTGTCGTCGAGCGCGATGACCCGGCACTCGGTCTTCGCCATCGCGGTGGCGCTGCGCGGCGACTCGCTGATCGCAGCCATCTCACCGAAGATCTCGCCCGCTTTCACGATCCCGATGACCTTGCCCTTCGCGATAAGCGTGACTTCGCCCTCCATCAGCAGGTACATCTTGTCGCGCTTGAGGAAGCCCGCCTTCTCGTTCTCCTCGAAGAACCTGGTTCCCCCGGCGGCGCTCTCGGGCTTGCCGCCGGCGCGGAAGAATTCGAGGGCCATGGCGGCGTTGTAGACCTGCTTGGGCGCCGGCATTGCGGGCTGCTGCGGCCTGGGCTGCGCAGGCTTGCTGAAATCCAGCTCGTCCATTTCCTCTCCTCCGGAGGGAGGGATAGTGCCAGAATTCGAGGTGGTTCTGCATTCCGACCATTCATAAAAATAGGTGAGTGCGAGATGACACAACCCGTAAGGGTCGAGCACGATCTTCTGGGCGACCGCGCCGTGCCGGCGGACGCCTACTACGGCGTCCACACCCTGCGCGCCCTGGAGAATTTCCCCATCACCGGCACCCCGATCTCGATCTATCCGGACCTGGTGAACGCGCTCGCCTGCGTCAAGCAGGCGGCGGCGATCGCCAACAGTGAGCTCGGGCTGCTCGACGAGAAGCGCGCGGTTGCCATCCGCTTCGCCTGCGAGGAGCTGCGCGAGGGCAGGCTGCACGAGGAATTCGTCGTCGACGTGATCCAGGGGGGCGCCGGCACCTCGACCAACATGAACGCGAACGAGGTGATCTGCAACCGGGCGCTCGAGCTCCTGGGCCACAAAAAGGGCGAGTACCAGCACCTGCACCCGCTCGATCACGTCAACCTCTCGCAGAGCACCAACGACGTCTATCCCACCGCGATCAAGCTGGCGCTCAACTTTGGAATTCGCCGTCTGCTGGTCGAAATGGCTTCACTGAAAAACGCTTTTTCCCGGAAGGCCAAAGAATTTGACGCCGTTCTGAAAGTAGGCCGCACGCAACTGCAGGACGCCGTGCCGATGACCCTCGGCCAGGAGTTCTCGACCTATGCCGTGATGCTCGGCGAGGACGAGCAGCGGCTCGCCGAAGCCTCCGATCTCATCCGCGAGATCAACCTCGGCGCCACCGCCATCGGCACCGGCATCAACGCCCACCCCGACTACGCGCCGCTCGTCACCCGGCGCCTGTCCGAGATCTCCGGGGTCTCGTTCATCGTTTCGCCCAACCTGATCGAGGCCACCCAGGACGCGGGGGCATTCGTGCAGCTCTCGGGCGTGCTGAAGCGTATCGCAGTGAAACTCTCCAAGACCTGCAACGACCTGCGCCTGCTTTCTTCGGGCCCGCGCGCCGGCATCGGCGAGATCAATCTTCCCGCGGTGCAGGCCGGCTCCTCGATCATGCCGGGCAAGGTGAACCCGGTGATCCCCGAGGTCGTGAACCAGATCGCCTTCGAAGTCATCGGCAACGACATCACCGTGACCATGGCCGCGGAGGCGGGGCAGCTGCAGCTAAACGCCTTCGAGCCCATCATCGCGCACAGCCTCTTCAAGAGCTTGCAGCACCTCGCCGCCGGGTGCATCACGCTGAACGAGCGCTGCGTGAAGGGCATCGCCGCCAACGCCGAGCGCGCGCGCCGCCTGCTCGACGAGTCGACCGCGCTGGTAACCGCCCTCACGCCGATCCTCGGCTACGCGCGCTCCGCCGAAATCGCTCGCGACGCCCTCGCCACCGGCAAGCGGGTTTACGATCTGGTCCTGGAAAAGGGCTGGATGGGCCGCAAGCAGCTCGACGACGTGCTCAAGCCCGAGACCCTCACGCGCCCGAGCCGCGCGACCGTCACGCCGCCGAAAAGCGAGATTTGACCGGCGCTAGGACATAGTTGCTTGTGCCGCTATCGATGCTTTGATTAGCTAGGGCAGAATTGGAAAGAGGAGGATGCGATGGACCCCTTGAGACTGTTCAGTGCCTGGTACAACCTCGTCATAAAGGCGTTTACCGAGCACACGATCGGCACCGCGGTGATCAGCATCGCGGCGATCGGCATCTTCGTCGTCCTGCAGAAGGAATACCGGCCCTACAGGCTGCCTGGGCGGCGCGGATCGCCGCCTACATCTTCGGGATCTACGAGCGCCATCCGATCCTGGTCCTCGTCATCGTGGGCCTCGGCAGCACGGCGTTCTTCCTGGAGCGGTCGTGGCCGACCCCCTTAGCCTGGGCGCCGGTGCGGGCGATCTGCACGGTCATAGGAATCGTGCTTGCCGTGCACGTGTCGGGCCCGATCGCGGACCTGGTGATGGGCGCGCCGGAGGCGGCGCCGGCGGCGCCGAAGTTCAGCGCGCCTGCGCTGCCGCCGAAGGAGGCGGTCGCGGCGGCGATCAAGGCGGGTGAGTTGCGCTACCTGTCGGTGCCGCGGTGCATCGACGAGGTGCCGGGCTATCCGGTGTCGGAAGCGGGCAAGCCGGACATCCCGCCGCCGAGCAAGGTCGGCGTGAAGAAGCTTGGCCCGGCTTGCGACGATACGCTCGGAAGCGAGGGCATCGCACGGGTTTACGCGACCCGCGAGTACGCAGCCGAGTACAACCGGCTGATGTACGAGCACAACAAGGCGGCCGAGCCGAAACCGGCCGTCGGCGAAAACAAGCCCGAAAGCAAAACCGAGAACAAATAGGGGAGGGCCTCTGAATATAATCGGTGAAAAATCCGGCGCGACATGGCTGCCCCACCGATTCTGTGGTCACCCTCCGAGCAGGCGATCGAGACCGCCCTGGCGACGCAATTCGCGCGCCAGATGGTGCGCAAGCACCGCCTCGAGCTCAACAGCTATCCGGAGTTCTATCAGTGGACAGTCGACAACACTGAGACGTTCTGGTCGGAGGTGTGGGATTTCTGCGGGGTAGTTGCGTCGCGCAAGGGGCAGACGGTGCTGGTGGACGGCGGCAAGATGCCCGGCGCCCGCTGGTTCCCGGATGCGCGGCTCAACTTCGCCGAGAACCTGATGCGCCGCGGCGACCGCGGCGATGCCTTCGTGCTGTGGGACGAGCGCGGCTTCCGCCGCCGCCTTTCCTATTCGGATCTGACGAGCGAGGTGTCGCGTGCCGTGCAGGCCTTGCAGGCGCTCGGCTTGCGCGCCGGCGACCGCGCCGCGGCCTTCATACCCAACATTCCCGAGGCCGCCACGCTCGCCCTCGCCGCGCTGTCGCAGGGCATCGTCTGGTCATCGTGCTCGCCAGACTTCGGCGTCGAAGGCGTGCTCGAGCGCTTCGGCCAGATCGAGCCCAAGGTGCTGTTTTGCGCCGACGGCTACCGCTACAACGGCGAGGAGCACGGCTCGCTCGAGCGGGTGCGCGAGATCGCGGAGCAGCTGCCGACGGTGAGGAAGGTCGTGGTCGTGCCGCACCTCGACCCGAAGGTCGACGTCTCCGATATCCCGAAGGCGGTGACCCTCGATGAATGGCTGAGGCGCTATACCGCGGGCGAGATCCCGTTCGCCCAGCTGCCGTTCGACCACCCGGTCTTCATCCTCTTCACCTCGGGCACCACCGGCAAGCCCAAGTGCATCGTGCACGGCGCCGGCGGCTCGCTGCTGCAGGCGCTCAAGATGTACAAGCTGCACCTCGACCTGCATCCCGGAGACCGCTATTTCTACTTCTGCACCACCAACTGGGTGGTGTGGAACCTGCTGTTCGCTTCGATCGCGGCGGAGTCGAGCGTGATGCTCTACGACGGCTCGCCGTTCGCGAAGAACGCAAGAATTCTGTTCGACTACGCCGAGAAGGAGCGCATCACGCACTTCGGCACTTCGGCGAAGTACCTCGACTCGATCGCCAAGCGCGGCCTGAAGCCCGCCGAGACGCACGATCTCGCGGCGCTGCGCATGATCGTCTCCACCGGCTCGCCGCTCGCGCCGGAGGGATATGACTTTGTATATGCCTCTATAAAAAAAGATGTTTGTTTAGCATCCGTTTCCGGCGGCACCGACGTCATGGGCGCGTTCGCCGACGCCAGCATCGTGCTGCCGGTGTACCGCGGCGAGATGCAGTGCCGCTCGTTCGGCATGGACGTCGACGTATTTGATGAGCAAGGAAATTCGCTCGTCGGCAGGAAGGGGGAATTGGTGTGTAAAAAACCGTTTCCCTCGATGCCGCTCGGCTTCTGGAACGACCGCGGCGGCGAGCGCTACCACGCTGCGTACTTCGACAAGTATCCCAACGTCTGGTGTCACGGCGACTGGAGCGAGCTCACCGAGCGCGGCACGCTGATCGTTTACGGGCGCTCGGACGCGACCCTCAATCCCGGCGGCGTGCGCATCGGCACCGCCGAGATCTACCGCGTCGTCGAGCGCATCGACGAGGTGGAGGAGTCGGTCGCGATCGGCCAGCTCTGGCCGCCGGACAATCCCACGGACACGCGGGTCGTTCTATTCGTGAAATTGAGGGAAAACCACAATCTGGAGGCGCCGCTGATGGAGCGCATCCGCTTCGAGATCCGGCGCCACGCCTCGCCGCGCCACGTGCCCGCGAAGATCGTGCAGGTTGGCGACATCCCTCGCACCAAGAACGGCAAGGTGGTCGAGCTCGCGGTGAAGGCGGTGGTGCACGGCATGCCGGTCGCGAACACCGACGCCCTCGCTAATCCCGAAGCGCTGGAGCTGTTTAAGGATCTGCCCGAGCTGGCGAGCTAGCCCAGGATCTCGCCGATGTGGGTGCGCGCGTCGAGGTCCGTGATGAACTGCTGCAGATCGGGGCCGAGCGCGTCACGTGCCGACACCATGCCGAGCGGCCGGCCGTTCTCGACCACCGGTACGTGCCGGAATTCGCCTTCGTACATGAGATGAAGCGCGTGGCCGAAGGGCCGGTCGGGACCGATCGTGCGCGGGTTGCCGGTCATCACCTCGGCGACGCGTGTGACTGCCGGGTCGCGCCCCTCGGCAACGACGCGAAACAGCGCGTCGCGCTCGGTAAAGATTCCCGCCAGCCGGTCGCCGTCGACGACCAGGATGGCACCGATGCGGTGCAACCTCATCAATTGGGCCGCCGCGGTCACGGTGATGTCGGCGCTCGCGGTGACGGGCTTTTGATCCTCGATGATGCTGCGTATCGCTCGTTGAGGCATGGCGCACCTCCTCCGGGTGAAACTCTACTCCCCGAACGCCGTATTGCACTGCACATCTTGCGATCCCAAAATCACGCATAATTGCTGCGTTGCGCCAGCATTCCTTCCTTTCCCTCGGACAAACCGGCTTTCACCGCATCGCCTACACGGAGTGGGGCAATGCGGCGAACCGTCATGTCGTCGTTTGCGTGCACGGGCTCGCGCGCAACAGCCGGGATTTCGATTTCCTGGCGGAGGCGCTGGCGTCCGATTGCCGGGTGGTGTGCATGGACGTCGTGGGCCGCGGCGATAGCGACTGGCTCGACATCAAGTCCGAATACACTTTCTCGACCTACCAGTCCGATGCCGCGGCGATGCTGGCGAGGGCCACAGCGCCGGTGACCGCGAAATGGTTTGATTCTTTTGTCAACGATTCCCTGAAACTGGACTGGATCGGCACCTCCATGGGGGGGCTGATCGGCATGTTCCTCGCCGCGAAGAAGAACTCCCCGATCCGGCGCCTGGTGCTGAACGACGTCGGCGCGCTCATCCCGTGGGGCGCACTGTTCCGGATGAAGGGCTACATCACGCGCGGCAAGCGCTTCACCAGCATGCTGCAGGTGGAGAAGTACATCCGCGAGGTCTGCGCGCCGTTCGGGCCGCTCACCGACGTGCAATGGCGGCATCTCGCACAGCACAGCGTGCGCCGGAACGAGGAAGGCGAGTACCTGCTGCGCTACGACCCCGGCATCGGCGAGGGCCTGCATGGCCATATCGACCCCGAATTCCCCATCGGACCGGATCTGCTGCGCGGCATCGATCTGTGGAACATCTGGGGCAAGATCAGCTGCCCGACCCTGGTGCTGCACGGCGCCGACTCGGAAGTTCTTCTTCCACTAACGATAAAAGAAATGAAAGAACGGATGCCGGGCCTCGAGGTAGCCGAGTTCGAGGGCGTCGGCCATGCGCCGGCGCTCATGAGCGACGACCAGATTCGGGTCGTCAAAGGCTTTCTGCAGCGTTGATGCGCCTTTTCGCTTTTCTGATATTTTCAGTTTGTGCAAAGGCTTTTGCGGCGCATCCGCTGCCCGCGCTCGGCGCCGAGCCGACCCGCGTCACCGTCTCGGGAGTCTCTTCCGGCGGCTATATGGCGGTGCAGCTCCACGTCGCGCTTTCGGCGACCGTAAAGGGGGCCGGCGTCATCGCCGGCGGCCCCTATTACTGTGCGCAGGGCAGCCTCTGGGTCGCCTACAACAACTGCATGACGCCCGGAGGATGGGCGAGGCTTCCTGCGACTTCAGTCCTCGCGTTAGAGACGCAAGCCCTGGAACGGCAAGGGCGCATCGATCCGACATCGAATCTCGCTTCCGCCCGGGTGTGGCTTTTCGCCGGCAGCAATGACCGGACCGTATTGCCGCAGGTGGTGCGGGCGTTACGCGACTTCTACGCCGCCTATAAGGCCGACGCCGCTCTCGTCGATGACAAACCCGCCGGGCACGGCATGATCACCAGGGGCTCGGGCAAGGCGTGCGGCGCTACCGCGCCGCCTTACATCAACGACTGCGACTACGACGCCGCCGGCGAGCTGCTCGGGCATCTGCTTGGCCCCCTGAAGCCTCCGGCGGCAAAGCAGAGCGGGCGCCTGGTGGCTTTCGATCAAAAATCGTTTGCCGGAGGAGATGCACGCGCGTTCAGCATGGACGACTCGGGCTATGTCTATGTGCCCAAGGCATGCGAAGAGGAATCCTGCCGTGTGCATGTCGCGTTGCACGGTTGCCGGCAGAACGCCGCCGAAATAGGCGAGCGGTTCGTGCGCGAGGCAGGCTACGACCGCTGGGCCGACAGCAACCGGCTGATCGTGCTCTATCCGCAGGCCGTCGCGCGCAACGGCTGGGCTTTCGGCAGCTGGAGCTTCGTCTGGAACCCCCGCGGCTGCTGGGACTGGTGGGGCTACACCGGGCCTGGCTACCACACCAAGCAAGGCCCGCAAATACGCGCCGTGAAGGCCATGCTCGAGAGACTCAGCGCGCCGCGGCGATAGCCGAGGCTATTGCTTCGACGACCTGCTGCTGCTCTCCGATTGATTTTTCGAGAACCAGCTTTTGACCGGGATGATCGGCGCCCACAGCCGCGACCAGCTTCGGCAGGTCTTCTTTTACGTGCCCGCCCTGTCCCAGAAAAACCGGGACGACCCGGATCGAGACCGCCCCTTTCGCGGCGAGGGCCGCCACCGCCTCGTCGAGCGACGCACCATGCTCGAGAAAGGCCAGGGCAACCGCGACGGCCGGCAGCTGCCTCTTGAGGCTGAGAGCAATCTGCTCGAACGGCCGCGACCATTCCGGGTCGCGCGAGCCGTGCGCAATGAGAACGATGCCTTCCTTCAATGCACCGTAGCGCGGCGGCGCTCGTAGATTCCCTGCAGCAGCCTGAGCGAGCCGAGGCTGATCGCGTGATGGGTCAGCGAGTGCCCCAGGTCCTGCACGATGTCGAGCGTGACCGGCACGTGCAGCCCCGCAAGCACGCGCGCCGCGCGCTCGGCGTAGACGCGCGACACCACGGAGTCGAACTCGCCGTGCACGAGATGGATGCGCGAGGCGATATGCGTGGCGTTGTCCGGCAGCCGCGCGAAGCGGGAAGAGAAGGCGACAACCGCGCCGGCCAGCCCGGGCGTCTTCACGACCTCGAGCGCCACCGTGCCGCCCTGCGAGAAGCCGATCAGCACCGTGCGGCTCGAGGGCACGCCGAAATGGGTCTGCTCGCGCCGCACCAGGTCTTCAACATCGGGCAGCACCGCGGCGACGCGCTCGCGGTGATTGTCGGCGTTGAGCCCGCGCGTCGGGTACCAGTCCTGCGCCGCTCCGCCGCGCGCCCCGGGATCGAAGCCGCTCGGCACGACCAGCGCGGCGCTCGGGAAGCGCGCCTGGAACTTGAACGCGATCGGGATCATCGACCGGGCGGTGGCGCCGCAGCCGTGCAGGAAGACGAACAGGCGATTGGTCCGGTGATCCTGACTGGGACCGAAGCGGAAAACCCGGCCGGACGACATGCCGCGAATTGTTACCCCGTAACGACGCTTCTGTAAACTGATTTGCATCCCTTCTCAGGTGCTCCATGCAAACCACGCGATTTCTAACGGCTTTCTGGGCCTTGGTCAGACCGTATTGGGTGTCCGAGGAACGTGCCAAGGGCCTCACCCTGCTGGCCACCGTCGTCGGCCTGGCGCTGGCGGCGGTGTGGATGGAGGTTCAGTTCAATCGCTGGTACAACGATTTCTACAACACGCTTCAGACCAAGGATCAGGACGAATTCGTCCGCCAGCTCGGCCTGTTCGCGCTGCTCGCGTTCATCTGGATCATCATCGTGGTCTACCAGCGGTATTTCCAGCAGATGCTGCAGATCGAATGGCGCACCTGGCTTACCGAGCGATTTCTCGCCGACTGGATGGCGGACCAGGCGCATTACCGCATGCAGCTGCTCGCTCGCGCCGGCGCAAGCAACCCCGCGGGCGTGGACAACCCCGATCAGCGCATCGCCGACGATCTGCGATTGTTCGTCGACTACACGCTGTCGCTTTCCCTCGGCCTCCTTTCGGCCGTGGTGACCCTGGTCTCGTTCGTCGTGATCCTGTGGACGCTTTCCGGCGCACTGGAATTGTGGGGCATCACGATTCCCGGCTACATGGTCTGGGCGGCCCTCGTCTATGCTATTGCCGGTACGTGGCTGACGCACCTCATCGGCAGGCCGCTCATCGGCCTCGATTTCAATCAGCAGCGCTTTGAGGCGGATTTCCGCTTTTCGCTGGTGCGCCTGCGCGAGAACAGCGAAGGGGTGGCGCTCTACCGCGGCGAGCCGGAGGAGCTCGCCGGGTTGCGGCAGCGTTTCGAGGCGGTGATCGCGAATTGGTGGAAGCTGATGCTCAAGCGCAAGCAACTTACCTGGTTCACGTCCTTCTACGGCCAGCTTGCGGTCATTTTTCCCCTGGTCGTCGCCGCGCCGCGCTTCTTCTCGGGCGCGATCCAGCTGGGCGGCCTGATGCAGACCAGCCAGGCCTTTGGACAGGTCCAGGGCGCGCTTTCCTGGTTCATCAATGCTTATACGGAATTCGCCGTATGGAAAGCCACGGTGAACCGGCTGATCGGCTTTGCCGGCGCCATATCGGACGCACATGCGCAAGCCGGGAAACCCGCGGGCGAGCGGCTCGAGGAAGCGGGCGACGCGCTCTCGATCGAGCATCTCTCGCTTTCGCTCCCGCAAGGCGCAACGCTTCTATCCGATACCTCGGTTCAGCTGAAGCCGCACGAGCACGTGCTGGTCAGCGGGCCCTCGGGCTCAGGGAAGTCGACGCTGTTTCGCGCGCTCGCCGGCATCTGGCCGTACTGGAAGGGGCGCATCAAGCTGCCAAAAGGGGCGCGGCTCCTGTTCCTGCCGCAGAAGCCGTACCTTCCCATCGGCTCGCTGAAGCACGCGGTGAGCTATCCCGGGGAGGCACACCGCTTTTCAGACGACGAAGTCGCCGAAAGCCTGAAGGCGGTAGGGCTCCCGCATTTCGTCGACGCCCTGGATAAAAGCGATAACTGGGCCCAGGTGCTCTCGGGCGGCGAGCAGCAACGCCTCGCGTTCGCCCGCGCGCTGCTCAACAAGCCCGACTGGCTGTTCCTCGACGAGGCGACGGCGTCGCTGCCCGAGGAGGACCAGGAAGCGCTCTACCGGCTACTCGAGGAGAAGCTGCCCGGCACGACCCTGGTGTCGATCGGCCACCGCGCAGGCCTCGCGCAGTTTCATCGAAAGAGTTTTGCCGTGCAGGGAAACACGCTGGCGGCCGCCTGATCAGGCGAGCTCGGGCAGCGGCTCATGCCTTGGCGGGAGAAAGAACGATGCAGGTCGTGCTCGCGTGGGCGTAGAGCTTGCCCGCGGCGTCCTCGAGGCGGCCTTCGGCAGTTGCCACACGGTTGCCAAGGTGAACGAGCTTGCCGATGGCGCGCAGCTTGCCGCTGGCCAGGGTGATCGGCCGGACGAGGTTCGTTTTCGCCTCCAGCGTGGTGTAGGCCGAGCCCGCGGCCATCTTCGTCTGCACGCAGCAGCCCATCGCGGAGTCGAGCAGCGTCATGGCGAGGCCGCCGTGCACCACGCCGATCGGGTTGTAGTGCTGCTCGCCGGGCGTGCACTCGAACACCGCGTGGCCGGGCTCGACCTCGACCAGGCTGAAGCCGAGCAGCTGCGCGATCGGCGGCCACCGTTTCATTTCTCATGGTCGTCGTCGCAACTCCTAATACAGCGGAGCGGGCACGGGTATCGCCGGGGCCGCGACGCTCGCTACGCTCGATTTGCCGGCGACGAAATCGGCCGCGGTCCGTGCCACCGTCTCGTCGCGCAGGATGCGGCCATGCCCCAGCCCCTGGGTGACGTGCAGCCTCGCTCCCGGCCAGGCGCGCGCGACGCGCACCCCGTGCCGCCAGGGCACCACGGAATCGTCGCGGTCATGGATGACCAGCGCGCGCGCGGTGATGCGCGAGGCGACGCGCTCCACTTCCAGTTCCTCCCAGCGCACGCCGTAGCGCTCCTCGATTGCCGATTGCATCGAGCGCCGCACCGGCTCGGGGATCCAGTGCCAGCGGGCAAAGCGCCGCGAATAGCCGGCGACGTCCGACGGCGGGCTGATCAGCACCGCGTTCTTGACCGCGAGGCCGCGCGTCAGCGCAAATGCCGTCGCGGCGGCGCCGAGGGAATGCGCGACGACGGCGTGCACCGGGCCGTGATGCGCGGCGACTGTCGCAAGCACATCGGCGAAGTCCACCAGGCTGGTGAGGCGGCCTTCGGAAAGCCCGTGCGCCGGCTGGTCGAAGCCGATGACGCGATAGCCGGCGGCGAGCAGCGCGAACACGAAGGCGCGCATTTGCGCGGCGTGCCCGCCCCAGCCGTGCGCGAGCAGCACGGCGGAAGCTTCGCGCGAGCGCCATCCCCATTCCCACACCGCGATGTGCCGGCTCTTGTGGACGATGAAGCTCGAGCGCGCGTCGATCAGATCCAGCGCAGTGGCCTCGATGCGCGGCCGCGGCGGCGTGAGGAACAGGCGCTCGGCCCAGGCCCCGGCGAGATCGGGCGCAAGCAAAGCGGTCGCAGCAAACCGAACGTTCGTGCTAATTCTTGGCAGGGAATGGCTGGCGGGCATGGTGCGGTCCTATCGGATTGCTAGCGGGAAGCCGCCGCTCGCAGGCGGGGTTTCGCCGGCGCGGCGTGACGCGAGATCAGCTGGTCGAAAGCGGTCAGCGCGCGCTTGCGCGTTTCCCTGTCGCCGAGCAGGCGGCGGTGATTGTGGCTGGCGAGGACGATGCCGAGCAGCTCGAAGGCGATCTGCTCCGGGTCGGTGTCGGGCCTGAGATGTTCCTCTTCGACGGCGAGGCGCACTGCCTTCTGGCACAAGGCGCCGCCGCGGCGCTGGTTGGCGATCACGGCGTCACGGATCGGGCCCGGCCGGTCGTCGTACTCATTGGCAGCGGAGATCATGATGCAGCCGCCGGGCAGCCCCGAGGCGATCGACCAGTCGAGCCAGCGCTCGAAGAGCGCCTGCAGCCGCGGCAGCCCGCGCTCGATCTTGAGCACCGGCATCAGGACCTGCTCGCCGTAGCGCTGCGCGGCGTGCTCGAGCACCGCGAGCTGCAGCTCTTCGCGCGAGCCGAAATGCGCGAACAGCCCGGACTTGGACATGCCGGTCGCGTCCGCCAGGCTGCCGATGGTCAGGCCTTCCAGGCCGAGCCTGCTCGCGATCGCAAGCGCCTCGTCGAGGATCGCGGCGCGCGTCTGCTCGCCCTTGGTCGGCTTGTCCATGGGCCACAAAATAGTACGAACGTTCGGTTCTGTCAAGCCCCGCAGGGCGCAGGCGATGAATACCGGCAAAACAACTATTGAGCTGTCAGAACGGTCTGCTTCGCCCCGGATTGCTTGTCTTTCAAGACTTTCTTGAGGTAACTCCCGGTGTGGCTGTCCCTGGCGGCGGCAATCTGCTCCGGGGTGCCGCTGGCGACGATGCGGCCGCCGCCGTCGCCGCCCTCGGGGCCGAGGTCGATGATCCAGTCGGCGGTTTTCACCACGTCGAGGTTGTGCTCGATCACTACCACGGTGTTGCCGGCGTCGCGCAAGCGGTGCAGCACGTTCAGCAGCAGCTGGATGTCGTGGAAGTGCAGCCCCGTGGTGGGCTCGTCCAATATGTACAGGGTGCGGCCGGTGTCGCGCTTGGAAAGCTCGAGCGAGAGCTTGCGTGGATGTTGCGGCCGCGGTAGCGGATCTCCAGCGTCTCGCGGTTGTAGCGCTTGCCGTGGCAGACGTCGCAGGGCACGTAGATGTCGGGCAGGAAGTGCATTTCGACCTTGGTGACGCCGTCGCCCTGGCAAGCCTCGCAGCGCCCGCCTTTGACGTTGAACGAGAAACGCCCCGCGTCATAGCCGCGGGCGCGGGCCTCGGGCACCCCGGCGAACAGCTCGCGGATCGGCGTGAACAGTCCGGTATAGGTGGCGGGGTTGGAGCGCGGCGTGCGGCCGATCGGGCTCTGGTCGACACTCACCGCCTTGTCGAGATTCTCCAGCCCGGCGATCGAGTCGTGCGGCGCCGGGTCGACCGCCGAGCCGTAAAGATGGCGCGCGACCGCGGCGTACAGCGTATCGTTGATGAGCGTCGACTTCCCCGAGCCCGATACGCCGGTGACGCAGACCAGCAGGCCGAGCGGCAGGTCCAGCTCGACTTCCTTCAGATTGTTGCCCCGCGCGCCTTTTATGAAAATACGATTCTTGCCGGGGCGGTTCCGCAGCCGCGGTACGGCAATGGACAGTTTCTTTGAAAGATAGCGGCCGGTAAGCGACTCTGCATTGGCGATGATGTCTTCGGGCGCGCCCTCGGCGACGATGCGGCCGCCGGCGTCGCCCGCGCCGGGCCCCATGTCGACGACGTGATCGGCGGCGCGAATCGCCTCCTCGTCGTGCTCGACCACGATCACCGAATTGCCGAGGTCGCGCAGGTGCTTCAGGGTCCCGATGAGCCGCGCGTTGTCGCGCTGGTGCAGGCCGATCGAGGGCTCATCGAGCACGTACATCACGCCGGTGAGCCCCGAACCGATCTGGCTCGCCAGGCGGATGCGTTGCGCCTCGCCGCCCGAAAGGGTCTCGGCCGAGCGCTCCAGCGCCAGGTAGTCGAGCCCCACGTTCACCAGGAACTCGAGGCGGTTCGCGATCTCGCGCACGATGCGCTCGGCTACCTGGCCTTTTGCTCCTTCGAGACTTGCCTTTTTAAAGAACTCCAGGGTCGTCCTGAGAGGCCAGCGCGATATTTCGAACAAGGTCTTGTCGAGTATCTTCACATGCCGGGCTTCTCGCCGCAGCCGCGCGCCGCCGCAATCGGGGCAGGTCCGGGTATTCAGGTGCTTGGCGAGCTCCTCGCGCACCACGATCGAGTCGGTCTCGCGGTAGCGGCGCTCCAGGTTCGGAATGACCCCTTCGAAAGCATGCTCCTTCACCGCGCTGCGGCCACGCTCCGAAAGATACTGGAAGACGATCTTCTCTTTCCCGGAGCCATACAGGACGGTGCGCTGCACCGGCTCCTGCAACATCTCCCAGGGCTGCTCGACGTCGAAAGCGTAGTGCTTCGCCAGCGACTGCAGCATCGAGTAGTAGAACTGGTTGCGCCGGTCCCAGCCCCGGATGGCGCCGCTCGCGAGGCTCAGGTTCGGATGCGCGACGATGCGCTTGGGATCGAAGAACTCGATTGCGCCCAGGCCGTCGCAGCGCGGGCAGGCGCCCATCGGGTTGTTGAAGGAGAACAGGCGCGGCTCGAGCTCGGCGAGCGCGTAATCGCAGACCGGACACGCGAATTTCGCCGAGAAAAGATGTTCTTTTTTATTTTCAATTTCAAAAACGATGGCCCTTCCGTCCGCGTGCCGCAGCGCGGTCTCGAACGACTCGGCGAGCCGCTGCTTGGCGTCGGCGCGCGAGCGCAGCCGGTCGATCACCACGTCCACCGAGTGCTTGACGTTTTTCGCCAGGTGCGGCGCGGCATCGAGCTCGTGAACCCTGCCGTCGATCCGCACCCGCGTGAAGCCCTGCGCGCGCAACTCGTCGAGCAAATCGGCCTGCTCGCCCTTTCGCGCGGTGACGACCGGCGCCAGGATCAGGAGCTTGGTGTCCTCGGGCAGGGCGAGCGCGTGATCGACCATCTGCGCGACGCTTTGCGCCTGGAGCGCGATGTTGTGCTCGGGACAATAGGGCGTGCCGACGCGGGCATAGAGCAGCCGCAGGTAGTCGTGGATCTCGGTGACGGTGCCGACGGTGGAGCGCGGGTTGTGGCTCGCCGCCTTCTGCTCGATCGCGATCGCGGGCGAGAGGCCCTCGATCAGATCGACGTCGGGCCTTTCCATGAGCTGCAGGAACTGGCGCGCGTAGGTGGAGAGCGATTCGACGTAGCGGCGCTGGCCCTCGGCGTACAGCGTGTCGAAGGCGAGCGAGCTCTTGCCGGAGCCGGAGAGCCCGGTGATCACCACCAGCCGGTTGCGCGGCAGCTCGAGGCTGATGTTCTTCAGGTTGTGCGTGCGCGCGCCGCGGATTCGAACGCTGTCCACTTTCCGGTTCCGGTGCAAAGAGCGAAGTGAAACCGGTTACTATAGCGCGTTTCACTTTCCCCCCGATACGTTTTCATGCAACCCGAACTCGCCGAGCGCATGACGCGAGCCGAATTGCGCGCCGGTGTCAGCCTCGCGAGCGTGTACGGGCTGCGCATGCTCGGCCTGTTTTTCATTCTTCCGGTATTCGCCGTGCACGCCGCGAAGATCAAGGGTGGGGGCGATCTGACGCTTGTCGGTATCGCGCTCGGCGGCTATGGCCTGGCGCAGGGCATCCTGCAGATTCCCTTCGGTCTGGCGTCCGACCGCTGGGGAAGAAAGCCGGTTCTCTACGTAGGTCTGCTGATTTTTGCCGCGGGCAGCTTTCTCGGGATTGCCGCCGACGACATCTGGATCGCGATCGCAGCGCGGATTCTGCAGGGCGCGGGTGCGGTAAATGCGGTCGCCATGGCGCTCGCCGCAGACCTCACGCGCGAGCAGCACCGCACCAAGATCATGGCGATGATCGGCGCCACCATCGGCTTGATGTTCGCGCTCTCGCTCGTCGGAGCGCCGCTGCTGTACCGTTCGATCGGCATGGGCGGGGTGTTCGGGCTGACGGGAATACTTGCGTTTTTCTCCATCGCAGTCGTGAAATACCTGGTCCCGGAGCCGCCAAACGGCGTCCATGAAAAGCAGTCGCCCGCGTCCGGCGCCGGCTGGTTTGGCGACGCCGAGCTGCTGCGTCTGAATGCCGGCATCTTCGTTCTGCACGTCCTGCTCTATGCCATGTTCGTGGTTGTGCCGCCGCTATTGGTGAATGCCGGGCTCGAGTTGTCGCAGCACTGGGAGCTGTACTTGCCGGTCGTGCTCGCCTCGTTTGCGCTCATGGTTCCGGCGATCCTGTACGCGGACCGGCGCAACCGGCCGAAGCCGGTGCTGCTCGGCGCGGTCGCTCTCCTGCTCGCGGTGGAGGCGGCGCTGGCGACGACCAATCCCGGCATCGCAGAGCTGACGCTGCTGATGCTGGGGTTTTTTGTGGCGTTCAACATCCTGGAGGCGATGCTGCCCGCGCTGGTCTCGCGCATCGCCCCGGCGCGCGGCCGGGGCGTCGCGATCGGCGTCTACAACACCACGCAGACCCTCGGCGTCTTCTTCGGCGGATTGCTAGGCGGCTGGGTCGCGGCGCATCATGGCGCCAGCGGAGTTTTCGGACCCGGAGACGCGGTACACGCCGAGCGGCGATGCGGTCACCAACATCCGGGTCGCGACGACCGACCGCTGGAAGGACAAGGCAAGCGGCGAGATGAAAGAGGCCACCGAGTGGCACCGCGTTTCGTTCTTCGGACGGCTTGCCGAGATCGCCGGCGAATACCTTAAGAAGGGCTCGCAGGTTTATGTAGAAGGCAGCCTGCGGACGCGCAAATGGCAGGACAAGGAAGGGCAGGACCGTTACTCGACCGACATCCGCGGCGACGTGATGCAGATGCTCGGGCGTCGGGAAGGCGGCGGCGCGCCGCGCGAGGAAGGGGCATCGAGAGGCGGCGAGGCCAAGGCCGGTGGCGAGGCGAAGGCGGGCGGCGAGGCGAAGGCGGGCGGCGAGGCCAAGGCCGCGGCGAAAAAGCCCGCCGGCAAGTTCGACGACATGGAAGACGATATCCCGTTCTAAGGGTGGAGTTCTCCGTAGCGCCTGAAGGCTATCCCGGATGACCGACACGTACGCCCTCGCGGCGCTGTGGATCGGGCTGGCGCTCGCTGCGGCGCTCGCCTCGATCTGGCTGCGGGTTGCGACCGCGCTTTCGGAGATCGTGGTGGGTACGCTCGCCGGGGCCGTTCTCGGAGCGGCGACGCTCGGTGCGGACCAGGCATGGATCAAGTTTCTCGCCGGCGCCGGGGCCATCCTGCTCACTTTCCTCGCCGGGGCGGAGATCGATCCGGACGCGTTCCGCCGCCAGTGGAAGGAGGCGACCACAATCGGCCTGGTGAGTTTTTTCGCACCGTTTCTCGGCTGCGCAGCGGGCGCCTATTGGCTGCTCGGCTGGGGAGGGCAGGCGAGCCTGCTCGCGGGGATCGCCATGTCCACCACGTCGGTCGCGGTGGTGTACGCAGTGATGCTCGAGTTCGGGTTCAACCGGACCGACTACGGCAAGATGGTACTTGCGGCGTGCTTCATAACCGACCTCGGTACCGTGGTGGCGCTGGGGCTGATCTTCGCGCCGTTCTCGCTGAAGACACTGCTGTTCGTCGGCGCTCTGGCGGCTGCCGCGATCGCGCTGCCGTGGGTCACGCCGCGCTTCTTCAAGCGCTATGGCGGCAGGCCATCCGAGCTCGAGGCGAAGTACCTGCTCCTCGTGCTGTTCGGCCTGGGCGCGCTTGCCGGCTGGGCCGATAGCGAAGCGGTGCTGCCCGCCTACGTGATCGGCATGCTGCTCGCCGGCACGGTGGGCCGGGACCATGCGCTCGTCCGCCGCCTGCGCACGCTCACTCTCGGCCTGCTGACGCCCTTTTATTTTCTGCGTGCGGGCTCTTTCGTATCGGTGCCCGCGCTGGCCGCCGCGCCGGCCGCGTTCCTCGTCATGTTGCTGCTCAAGATCGGGTCCAAGAGCGCGGGGGTCTACCCCGTGGCACGCGCTTTCGGCTCGCCGACCAAGGTGAGTGCGTACACGACGCTGCTAATGTCGACCGGGCTCACCTTCGGCACGATTTCATCGCTCTTCGGCCTGTCGCACGGCCTCGTCGATCAAGCGCAGTACTCGGCGCTTGTTGCGGCCGTAGTGGCAAGCGCCGTAGTGCCGACGCTGATCGCCAACGCATGGTTCCTGCCACGCCATCTCCTGCCGAAAGCGGATTGAATTCCGGCTTTTTCTCCCCAAAATCAGCGATATAATCGCTGCCGGGAAACGCCATGCCGATCTACGAATACCGCTGCGAGGACTGCGGCCACCAGGACGAGCACCTGCAAAAGGTCTCGGAGGCGCCCCTCTCCGTGTGTCCGTCATGCGGCAAGGCCTCCTACAAGAAGCTGCTGAGCGCCGCCGGATTTCACCTCAAGGGAAGCGGCTGGTACGCCACGGATTTCAAGAGCAGCGGCAAGGGACCGAGCGCCGACCAGAAGCCGGCCGAGAAGAAAGCCGACTCCAAGGCCGACGCCAAGACGGAAGCGAAGACCGAATCCAAAACCGACGCCAAGCCCGATTCGAAGCCGGAATCGAAGCCCAAGGCGACGGCGACCAACTGATTCGCATCGGGCCAGAAATCCGGCCCGGCGCGAGCCGGGCTTTTTCATTTTAGGGACGTGAAAAAGTATTTCATAACCGGCCTGTTGATCTGGATCCCGCTCGTCATCACGCTGTGGGTGCTGAAGCTCATCGTCGATGCGCTCGATCAGTCGCTGCTGCTCCTGCCCGAAGCCTTCCGCACCGAGAAATGGCTCGGCATCCACATCCCCGGTCTTGGAGCGATCCTCACCATCGCGATCTTGTTCGGGACCGGGATCTTCGCGCGCAATTTCTTCGGCGCGCAATTGGTGCAACTGTGGCACGACGTGCTGGCGCGCATTCCTGTGGTCAACTCGATCTATTCGAGCGTCAAGCAGATCTCCGACACGCTGTTTTCCTCGAGCGGCCAGGCCTTCCGCAAAGCGCTGCTCGTGCAGTGGCCGCACCCGGGCGCATGGACCATCGCCTTTCTCACGGGAACGCCTGGAGGCAACGTCGAGAAGCACCTCCCGGCCGACTGCGTGAGCGTCTACGTGCCGACGACCCCGAACCCCACAGGCGGCTATTTCGTCATCGTGCGCCGAAGCGACGTGATCGAGCTCGACATGACGGTCGACCAGGCGCTCAAGTACATCATCTCGATGGGGGTCGTCCCGCCCACCGCGCCTCCTGCCGACGGCAAATAGATGAGATCGCACTATTGCGGAGAACTCTCTGCCGCGCTCGTCGATCGCGTCGTCACCGTTTGCGGCTGGGCGCACCGGCGGCGCGACCACGGCGGCGTGATCTTCGTCGACCTGCGCGACCGCGAGGGATTGGCGCAGGTGGTCTTCAATCCCGACCGGAAGGACGCGTTCGCGATCGCCGAGCGTATTCGCGGCGAATATGTATTGAGAATTGCCGGAAAGATCCGTAAGCGCCCGGAGGGCAGCACCAATCCCGGGTTGCGCTCTGGCGAAGTGGAGCTCGTGGCGCACGAGGTGGAGATCCTGAACCCTTCCGCTACGCCGCCGTTCCAGCTCGACGAGGAAAACCTCTCCGAGACGGTGCGTCTCGAGAATCGCGTCCTCGACCTGCGGCGCGAGCCGATGCAGAAAAACCTGCGGCTGCGCCACCGCGCCGCGATGGCTGCGCGGCGCTTCCTGGACGAACAGGGCTTCATCGATATCGAGACGCCGTTCCTTTACAAGTCGACGCCCGAGGGCGCGCGCGAGTTCCTGGTGCCTTCGCGCCTGCACGGCGGCCATTTTTACGCGCTGCCGCAGTCGCCGCAGCTTTTCAAGCAGATGCTGATGATCGCGGGCTTCGACCGCTACTACCAGATCGTCAAATGCTTCCGCGACGAGGACCTGCGCGCCGACCGCCAGCCCGAGTTCACCCAGATCGACATCGAGACCTCGTTCCTCGACGAGCAGGCGATCCGCGCCCTGATGGAGCAGCTGGCGCGCCACATGTTCCGCGAGGCGCTTGGCGTCGCCCTGCCCGAGCCCTTCCAGGTGATGCGCTACGACGATGTGATGCGCGACTACGGCATCGACAAGCCCGACCTGCGGGTGCCGCTCAAGCTGACCGAGCTCACCGACGTCATGAAGGACGTGGATTTCAAGGTGTTCTCGGGCCCGGCGCAGGCTGCGGGCGGGCGCGTCGCGGCGCTGCGGGTGCCCGGCGGCGGAGCGCTGACGCGCGGCGAGATCGACGCTTACACCGAGTACGTCAAGAACCTGGGCGCCAAGGGCCTGGCCTGGATCAAGGTCAACGAGAAGACGAACGGCGCTAAAGGCCTTCAGTCGCCGATCGTGAAGAATCTGCACGCGAAGGCGATCGCCGCCATTCTCGAGCGTACCGGCGCCGCGGATGGAGATTTGATTTTCTTTGGCGCCGATACTGCTTCCGTCGTCAATTCAAGCATAGGTTCTTTAAGGCAAAAAATCGGCCACGCACGCGGCCTTGCAGAGCAAGGCTGGCGCCCGTTGTGGGTCGTCGACTTTCCGATGTTCGAGTTCGACGAGGAAACGAAGCAATGGAAGGCGCGCCACCATCCCTTCACCAGCCCCAAGGACGGGCACGAGCAATACCTCGAGAGCGCGCCCGAGAAGGCCTACGCAAAGGCCTACGACATGGTGCTGAACGGCTGGGAGATCGCCGGCGGCTCGGTGCGGATCCACCGCGAAGAGGTTCAACAGAGGGTCTTTGCGGCTTTGAGAATATCGACGGAAGAGCAACGCTCGAAGTTCGGCTTCCTGCTCGACGCGTTGCAATACGGCGCGCCGCCCCACGGCGGCATCGCCTTTGGCTTCGACCGCATGGTGACTCTCATGGCGGGCGCCGAAGCGATCCGCGACGTGATCGCCTTCCCGAAGACGCAGCGCGGCCAGGACCTGCTCACCGGCGCGCCGACCACGGTGACCGAGAAGCAGCTGCGCGAGCTGCACATTCGCCTGAGGAATGCGCCGCAGCCGTGAGGCTTCTCGCCGGCTTTCTGGCGCTGCTCGCTGCATTTTCCGTTCTTGGCAGCGAAGTTTTTTTCAAGGACCTGCCCCCGGAGGCAAGAGAAACCCTCTCCATCATCAAGCGCGGCGGTCCTTTCCCGCACCTCCAGGACGGCAAGACGTTCGGAAACCGCGAAAAGCTGCTGCCGCAGCGCGCCCGCGGCTACTATCGCGAATACACGGTGCCGACCCCCGGCGAAGCCGGACGCGCGCGGGGCACGCGGGACCGCGGCGCGCGGCGCATCGTCGCCGGCAACGGCGGCGAGTTCTACTACACCGACGATCACTATCGCTCGTTCAGGAGAATCCGGGAGTAATGGGAAAGCTGCTCGATCGCCTGAAAGACGCTTCGCGCTCCGGTGTTTATCGCAGCGCCGACGACGCCATCATCCTCGAAGTCGCGGGCGGCAGCGGCCTGGATGTGATTTCGCTTTCGTTCGAGGGCGTCGCCGGGAAGGACGGTTTCCTGCGAAAGCTCGCGGAAACGCTCGGCTTTCCCAAGTGGTTCGGCGGCAACTGGGACGCGCTCGAGGACTGCCTGAGCGATCTGTCGTGGCGCGACGCACAGGGCTGGGTGCTGATCTTCCGCAGCTTCGAGGGGCTGCCGCACGACGACTTTGGCGTGCTGGTCGAGGTGCTTGCCTCGGCGGCGGAATTCTGGGCCGAACGCGGCAAGCTGTTCTTCGCCGTGTTCGTCGATCCGCGGCGCTCGCTCGCGCTGCCCGATCTTTACAAGGAGCCATGAACCGGGGCTCATGGGCTTCAAGCTGCCCGTGTCGGCGCTCGTCGTGGTGTACACCTCGCAGCTCGAGGTGCTGCTTCTCGAGCGGGCCTCGCGGCCGGGATACTGGCAATCGGTAACCGGCTCCCTGGAGCGGCGGGAGGAGCCGCTCGAGGCGGCCGCGGCGCGCGAGGTGATGGAGGAAACCGGCATCGACATTGCGCAGGGGCGCCTCGCGCGCTGGAACGTGGTCAATACCTTCGAGATCTACCCGCAGTGGCGCCACCGCTTCGCCCCCGGCGTGATCTACAACACGGAGCACGTCTTCGGCCTTGCGCTGGGCGAGCGGCCACCGGTGACGATCGCGCCGCGGGAGCATCTCGCGTTCGCCTGGCTGCCGTGGCGCGAGGCGGCCGGGAAATGTTTCTCCTGGTCCAACCGCGACGCGATTGCCATGCTGGGGGAACGCGCTGTGATAACTTAGAAATCGTGCAGCCGTGGCGCACCTCCTCCATGGCCGTCGCGTTGCTTGCGGCGGCGTACGCCGTGCCGGGATCCGCGGCCGATGGCGTGTCGATCGAAGCCGAGCGCCATGGCGACAGCATCGAGATCCGCGCGCGCGCGCTGATCGCGGCGCCGCCGGCGCTGGCGTGGCAGGTACTCACCGACTACGAGCGCCTGCCGGGCTTCATCCCCGGCATCGTCAAGAGCGTGGTGCGCCAGCGCCGGGGGAATCAGCTGATGCTCGAGCAGACGGGGGAAGCGCGTTTTCTCATCTTTGCTTTCCCGATCGAGGTGCTCTACGAAGTGATCGAATCGCCGCCCGATTGGGTCGCGTCGCGCGCCGTCGGCGGCAACCTGCGGCGCATGAACGGGCGCTACGAACTTCAGTCCAGCGCGATCCAGGGAGGGATGCTGCTTCGCTACCAGGGGGCGATCGAGCCGAATTTCGAGCTGCCGCCGCTGGTGGGCGTGGCGGCGCTGCGCAGCATGGTCGAGCAGCAGTTCACCGCGATGGTGGCGGAGATCGAGCGGCGCGCCGCTGCCCAGAGGGGGCCGAAATGAGCCGGCCGCATCCCGCGCGCATTGCGCTTGCGGCCTTGCTCGCCTTGCTGGCGGGCTGCGCGTCGCTCGAGGGCGGCGGGCATCTCGATGCCCACCTCGCCTCGGAATCCGCCGCGGTGCGCGCCTGCGCCGCCTGGTACCGCGCGCTAGACGAGGCAGTCGAGGCGGCGGGCGTGCGCGACGCCCAGTACGCGCAGCTGCCGGGGTTTCCCTATTTTCGCGTCGACCGGCTGCTTGCCTCGCTGCGCGGGCGCGCTGCGGCGAGCGAGCCCGCGCTGCAGGCTTTCGCGGAACGGCTGCTCGAGCTGGATCTCGAGTCGCGGCGTCACGAGATCGAGAATCTGGCGCCGCGGGAATTCGCGTCCCTCCCTGAAATGAGAGCGGACTTTGCTCGCGGCGCCGCGCTGCTGCGCACGCGCGAGTGCGGCAGGCTGCTGCGCGAGATCGATCTGGCGAAGCCCGAGACGCGCGCCGGCATTCTCGAATCCGCCCGCGTGCCCGACGATTACTCGCTCGCAAGCCGCGTCCTGGGCCTGTATCCCCTGAGCCGCATCGTTTTCGCCGACGGCTCGCGGCGCTGGGAGGCCGAATCCCGCGCCGCCTTCGGCGGCGAACTCCAGGCGCCGGCCGAAGCGGCTCTGGTGCGCTACGCGCCGCCGCGGTCCTTGTCGCAACCGATGACGCGCGCTGCCGCCGCCGGGATCCTGGGACGCGCCGAGCTCGATCCGCTCGGGCAGCCGTTACTTTCGGAGCGCGAGCTTGCCGGGATCGCGGCACTGTATGCGCCCAGCTTCGAGATTGCGGTTACGGGGGACTACGATCGCTTCGGGCAGCTGCGCTGGACGCGCGGGAGCTCGGTCCCGGAGGTCGACTCGACCGCAACGGCAGTGTACGTACTACGGGCATTTACGCGATACCGGGATCAGATCCTGCTGCAGCTCGTCTACACCATCTGGTTTTCGGAGCGGCCGCCCTCTGTCGAAGGCGATCTGCTTGCCGGGCGGCTCGACGGCTTGGTATGGCGCGTGACGCTCGCGCCGGACGGCGAACCGCTGCTCTATGACTCGATTCATCCCTGCGGCTGCTACCACCAGTTCTTCCCGACGCCGCGTGCCCGCCCGCGCCCCGCGCCCGACGCGCTGGAAGAATGGGCGTTCGTGCCGCAGGCGCTGCCGCGCGTCGCCGAGGACGAGCGCCCCGTGGTGAGGCTCGCTTCGCGCACGCACTACATAGAGCGCGTCAGCCTGGTGCGGGGCGGAGACAGCGTCGCCCGGTACGTGTTCCAGGAGTACGACGCGCTGCGCTCGCTTGCGCAGCCCGAGGGCGGACGGCGCAGCGCCTTCGGCCCGGACGGCATCGTCGCCGGCACCGAGCGCGCCGAGCGCCTGCTGTTCTGGCCGATGGGGATCCGCTCGGCGGGCGCGATGCGGCAGTGGGGCCGGCACGCCACGGCATTCGTCGGGCGGCGGCATTTCGACGACGCCGACCTCATCGAACGGCGCTTCGAGCTCGATCTCGCTGAGCGGGCGCCGTGACCCGGGTGCGTCGACTACGCGTGGCCACCCTGAACATTCACAAGGGGCTGTCGCACTTCAATCGCCGCATGGTGATCCACGAGCTGCGCGATGGGTTGCGTGCGCTCGACGCCGACATCGTGTTCCTGCAGGAGGTGCAAGGACTCAATCAGCACCACAAGCTGCGCTTCGAGAGCTGCCCGCCGGGAGGGCAGCACGAATTCCTCGCCGGCGAGGAGTGGCAGCATGTATACGGCCGCAACGCGATCTACGACCACGGCCACCACGGCAACGCCATTCTGTCGCGTTTCCCGTTCGTGTCCTTCGAGAATCACGACGTTTCCGATCATCGTTTCGAGCGCCGCGGCCTGCTGCACTGCGTGGTTGCGGTTCCGGGATGGCGGCGCAACCTGCACTGCGTCTGCGTCCACCTTTCCCTGCACCAGCGCGGCGGCGGGCGCCGCGCACCTACCCGAGCCTGCTGCCGCTCCTCCGGCTCGACCGCATTTACGTGCGCGGCTTCGACGTCGCCGAGTCGCGCGTGCACGGCGGCAAGCCCTGGTCGATGCTCTCGGACCACCTCGCGGTCAGCGCCGAGCTGAGACGGAGCTGACGCGGTGCGGTTTGTCGGCGGCAACCGCCTGACGCTGCTGAAAAACGGGGAGCGGTACTTTCCGGCGCTGGTCAAGGCCATCGACGCGGCGCGCGAGGAAGTCTTTCTGGAAACCTACATCTTCGCCGACGACGAGACCGGCAGCCAGGTAGCCGACGCGCTCGCCCGGGCGGCCTCGCGCGGCGTGCGCGTCCATCTGCTGATCGACGGTTTCGGCGCGCGCGATTTTGCCGGGCGCTTTCGGCGCGCCCTCGAGACTGCGGGGGCGCAGATTTTGGTGTTCAGGCGGCCTTCCACGATGCTGCCGAGCCGCAATCGCCTGCGCCGGATGCACCGCAAGCTCGCCTGCGCGGACGGCCGCACCGCCTTCGTCGGCGGCATCAATATCATCGATGACTTCGAAACGCCGCTGGCTGACACCCGGGCGACGCCGCCGCGCTACGACTTCGCGGTGCGCATCGAGGGCCCGCTTGCCCGCGAGGTTCGCTCCGCCGCGTCGCGCCAGTGGAATGAGGTGTCGTGGCCCAAGCTGCGCCGTCGAGGGCACGAGGAATCCGCGCCCAAGGTTCCGCCGCACGCCGGCTCGCAGCGCGCGGCGCTGGTGATACGCGACAGCGTGCGTCACCGCAGGGACATCGAGCGCGCGTACCTCCAGTACCTGGGCGCGGCGCGCGCCGAGGTGATCATCGCCTGCGCCTACTTCTTTCCGGGCCGCCATTTCCGCCGCGCTCTGCTGGCCGCCGCCGGGCGCAAGGTCCGGGTACGCCTGATCCTTCAGGGCAAGGTCGAATACCCGCTGCTGCATTTCGCATCCCGGGCGCTCTATGGGCCGCTGCTCGATGCGGGGATCGAAATCTTCGAGTACAACGCGAGCCAGCTGCACGCCAAGGTTGCGGTGTTCGACCGGCGCGTGTCCTGCGTCGGTTCGTCCAATATCGATCCGTTCAGCCTGCTCCTTGCGCGCGAAGCGAATGTGTTCGTCGACGACGCCGGCTTCGCCGCGGAACTGCGCGCGAGCCTGGAGGAGGCCATGCGCAGGGGTGCGGTGCCGATGCCGCCGCGGGAATGGAAGCGTAAGCCCTTCTGGATGCGGGTGCGCATCTGGCTCGCCTACGGGATTGTCCGGCTGGTCATCAGCTTCTACGGCTTCGAGCGCTATCACTGACCAGGCGCAGGCAGCCGTTTTGGAGCACCGGCACGACAGGAAATTCATCCGTCCGGCAGGCGAACTCGACTTCGTGGCGCAGGCCGCGCCGCAGCATCATGCGCCCGACGCGGCAGTCGAGCAGCGCCTGCGGCAGCTCGGCATGGCGATAGAGGCTGAGCGCCGCCCTGGCCGAATCCGACAGATCCGCCGCGCCGCCGAGGCGCTCGGCGAAGCGCTCGACGAAGGCGCCGGCGCCGCAGAAGTCCTCGAGGTTGAAGTTGTTCGCCGAGCCCGAGCAGACGATGAGCACGGTCTCGCGCGGATGCGCGGCGAGGATATGCTCGACTAGGCACTTCGCGTTGAGAAGCGCGCCGCAGTATACGCGCGCCGCCCCCGCGGCCTGGGTCATAGCGACCGTGCCGTTGGTCGTGGAGTAAATGAGCGTCTTGCCTTCGATGCCGTGCTCGAGCAGCGCGAGCGGCGCCGGATGGGCGAATCCGGGGAGCGTGTCGGCGTAGAGCTCGCCGGACAGAACAAATGAATTCGCGGCAAGATTTTCCGCCTGCGCCCGGGCGGCGGCTTCGTCCGCGACCGGCACCACTTCGGCCGCGCCGTGCGCCAGCGCGGCAACCATCGTGGTAGTCGCGAACAGGATGTCGAGCACCACCACCACCTTGCCCGCCACGCGCACGGTGTCGAGCTCCTCCTTCCTGGTGAGCACGTGGATCTTGTGATTGAGCTCGATCCGGGCGCTCATGATGCCGGCCGGCGCCCGAAGAAAGCCCAGCCTTCCAGGGTGAGGACGAGCTCGCCTTGCTGGTTCACTGCTTCCCAGCGGTGCTTGACCAGCCCGATCGTGGGGCGGGTGGCGGAGACGCGCGATTCGACGACGGTCATCCGATAGACGAGGGTATCGCCGGGGCGCACCGGTTTCAGCCAGCGCACCTTCTCGACTCCCGGAGAGCCGAAGCTCTCGGTGAGATTCATGAATTTCTCGTCCACGAGCCGCATGCCGACCGCGCACACCTGCCAGCCGCTGGCGATCAGGCCGCCGAAAGGCCCGGCCTTCGCCGCGGCAGGGTCCACGTGGAACGGCTGGGGGTCGTACTGACGCCCGAAAGCGATGATCTCTTCCTCGCTAAACGTATGCCGGCCCATCTCGGCGAGGTCGCCGACCTTGAAGTCCTCCCACCAGATCATGGCTGCGGCGCGACGCGCTCGTAGCGTTGCACCCGCCCGCGCAGCTCCTCGGGCAGGGGTGCGGCCTTCATGGTGGCGGGGTCCGCATTCACATAGACCAGCTCGGCCGTCACCAGCGGCGCCGCCGCCGACTCCCGGCAAATTTCGAAGCAAAAGGTCATGCTCGAGCGCCCCAGCTTGGCGACGCGCGAATACACGGCCAGGGTCTCGTCGTAGCGCGCCGAACCGAGGTACTCGACCGTGGCCTTTCGCAGGTAGAGATCGTTGCCGTAGCGCTCGACGTAGCCCTGGGGGTAGGGGAGGCCGATCTCGCGCCAGTATTCGGCGACGGCCGTGTCGATATAGGTGAGGTAATGGCCGTTGAACACGATTTTCTGCATGTCGACCTCGGCCCAGCGCACCCGCAGGGGGGATACGCAAACGAAATCCGCTGTCGGCATTCCTAGACGCTCGGGGAATTTGCTGGCAACATCAATTGTTACAACAAGCACCAGTGTAGTCCAAAGGAGGAGTATTCATGACCCGCACCGCATTTCTGGCAGCCGTCCTGGCGCTGTTTTCGTTCGCCGCCGCGGCGCAAGGCACCATCAAGATCGCCATCCTCGGCCCGATGGCCTTCGTGCAGGGCGAGAACCACTGGGCCGGCGCGGAAATGGCGCGCGACGAGATCAGTGATCGGCGGCTTTCGCTCCGAGGCGGTGCTCGCGATGCAGGAAGTGGCGATGGACTACAAGAAGCTGTTCCTCGGCGCGGGCGCGGCGCACTCCAAGCTCGGCGCCAACGTGGAGCAGAACTACGAGCGTTACAAATACTGGTTCCGCGTCACGCCGGTAAAGGACGTCGACCTGGTACGGACGCTGTTCGCAGTAATGGGCGCTATCGGGCAGCAGATCCGCACCGACCTGAAGACCGACACGCCGAAAGTGGCGATCCTCGCCGAGAAGGCGGTGTGGACCGAGGCGCTGGTGGCTGCCGCGCAGAAGAACCTGCCGGGGATGAAAATGGAAGTGGTCGGGACTTGGCAGCCCTCCGCCACCGCGACCGACGTGACCGCCGAGCTTTCCGCGATCGACCGCGCCGGCGCGCACATCGTGTTCACCATGCTGTCGGGCCCGGTGGGAATTTCGGTGGGGCGCCAGATGGGCGAGCGCAACATGAAGGCGGTCGCCTGGGGCATCAACGTCGAGGCGCAGAAGGACGAGTTCTGGCAGGCCGCGGCCGGCAAGGCGCAGTTCGTGTCGACGCTCGACACCTACGCCGAAGTGGAAATGACGCCGAAGACCGTTCCATTCGTGCGCGCGTTCAGGCAGCGCTTCAACAAGTCTCCGACCTACAACGCCGCCACCTACGACGCGATCAACATGCTGAAGGCGGCGATCGAGCAGGCCGGCAGCACCGATGCCGACAAGCTGGTGCCGATCATCGAGAAGATCGAGCACGTCGGCACGGGGGCGGTCGCCACCTTCGACAAGCGCCATGACCTGGTCTGGGCCGTTGGCAAGACCGCGGGCATCGCCGTGCAGTGGCAGGACGGCAAGAAAGTCCCGTTCTGGCCGCCGCAGGTAAAGGGCATGCAAGCTTTCAAGATGCCTGCGCGATAGCGCAGACTTGCTTCAAGACATCTTAGTAACCGGTCTGGTCAACGGCGGAGTTTATGCTCTGCTGGCGATCGGCTTTTCGCTGATTTTCGGCGTCGCGCGCATCGTCAACATCGCGCATACCGCCTTCTACATGCTGGCCGCGTATTGCTTCTATGCGCTGCTGGTAAAGGGCGGCCTCGGTTTCCTGCTGGCGGGCAGCATCTCGGTCGTTGCCGTGACGGCGCTCTCGGTGCTCTGCTACCGGCTCGTCATCGAGCCGGTGCGCGAGCACGAGGCCGCGGTGCTCATCGCCACCATCGCGCTCGCGCTGGTGTTCCAGGAGCTGATGCTGCTCTCGTTCGGCGGCAACTACCTTGGAATCCCCTCGACCATAGAAGGCGGCGTGCGCTTCCTCGGCGTCAGCATCCCCTACCAGCGATTACTGATCCTCCTGGTTGCCGCGGCGATGCTGACGGGCGTCTGGTTTCTTCTCTACAGGACGCGCCTTGGCCTGGCGATCCGCGCCACGGCCAACGACCTCGAAGTCGCGAGCCTCATGGGAATGAACGTGCACCGCGTGGCGATGGCGACGGTGGCCATCTCGGTGGCACTTGCCGCCGTCGCGGGAGTGGTGGTGGCGCCGGTGTTCGTCGTCGACCCGTTCATGTGGCTCGCGCCGCTCGTCACCATGCTCGCGATCGTGGTGCTCGGCGGCCTCGGCAGCCTCAAGGGCAGCCTGATCGGCGCCCTCATCATCGGCTACGTCGAGGCGATCACGGTGTTCGCGCTGCCTGCGGGCGCCTATCTGAAGGGCGCGGTGGCGCTGCTCATCATGGTGGTGGTTCTCCTTGCGCGCCCCGAGGGTCTGTTCGGAGTGGCCTTCGAGGAAGAGCGCTGATGTACTGGCTGCGCCGGGCATGGTCGGAACTGACGAATGAAGTATTCGTCCTGCCTTCGCGAACACTGGCCCTGATCTGCGTGGCAGGGCTGCTGGCGATGCCGGCGGTATACGGCGACGCGTATGTGCTGCGCATCCTTACCATGACCTGCATCTTCGCCATCTTCGCGGCGAGCTGGGATCTGCTCGCCGGCTACACCGGGCAGGTGAACTTCGGCCACGCGCTGTTCTTCGGCGCCGGCGCTTACACCTCGGGGCTGATGTCGCTCAAGCTCGGCATCTCGCCCTGGCTCACCATCTGGGCGGGCGCCGCGGTCGCGACGCTGTTCGGCTTCCTGGTCGGCTACCTGTGCCTGCGGCTGCGCGGCTCGTATCTCTCGCTCGCGACTCTGGCATTTCCGCTCATCGCCCTGGGACTGCTGTTCGCCTTCCCCGATTTCTCGGGCGGCGAGCTCGGCATCTCCGGCCTGCGGCGTCTCGCGGCAACGCCCATGGGAAACTATTACGTCGCGCTGATCTCGATGCTGGCGATCGTGTACGGGCTGTGGCTGCTGGCCGATTCCAAGTTCGGCATCGTGCTGCACGCAATCCGCGACGACGAAGTCGCCGCGCGGGCCTCCGGCATCAATACGCCGCGCTACAAGATGGTGGTCTTCGCTGTCTCTGCCGCCGCGGCGGGCTTTTCCGGGGCGCTGTTCGCGCATTACCTGCGGGTCGCTGGCCCCTCGACGCTTGAAGTCGCGCTCTCCTTCCAGGTCGTGATCTGGGGCGTCTTCGGCGGCGTCGCTACGGTGTACGGGCCGGTGGCCGCGGTATTCCTGCTCTATCCGCTCACCGAGTGGCTGGGCAGCTTCGGGTCCTTCGGCGAGCTGCGCCTGCTGATCTTCGCGGCCATAGTGCTGCTGGTGCTTCTGTTCATGCCGCGCGGTCTGGCGCCTTGGGTACGCGACAAGATCGAGACCCTCTGCCCGCGCTGCAAGCAGCGCAACGGCGCGTGGCGCAGTGTCTGCCGGCTGTGCGGCGTGAGCCTAAAGGCCCAGATAACCGGCGCGCAGGGTCTCGTCGGCCATCAGTGAGGCCGCCGTTCCCTCGGCCAGGATGCGACCCTGGGAAAGCACGTAGTTGCGCGACGCCATCCTGAATACCTGACCGACTTCCTGCTCGACCAGCAGCACCGGCACGCCTTCGGCGTGGATCCTGTTGATCGCGGCGAACAATTCCTCGCGGAGCTTCGGCGCGAGGCCAAGCGACGGCTCGTCGATGGCGAGCAGCTTCGCCTCGAACATCAGGGCGCGGGCCGTGGCGAGCATCTGCTGCTCGCCCCCCGACAGTGTTCCGGCGACCTGTTGCTTGCGCTCGGACAGCCGCGGAAACAGCGCGAAACAATGCTCGAGACGCTTTTGGGTCTCCGATTGATTCTTCGACAGGAAGGCTCCGGCAAGAAGGTTTTCGAGGACCGTCAGCTCCTTGAAGGGGCGCCGCCGCTCCGGGCAGTGCACCAGTCCGCGCATGCGGATCTCATGGGCCGCGAGGCGGTCGATGCGCTCGCCGGCGAAGCGCACTTCGCCCTCTAGCACGATGTCTCCGGTCGTGCCGCGCTTCATGCGTTCCTCGAAGCGCACCAGGCCCGAGATCGCGCGCAGCAGCGTCGACTTGCCCGCGCCGTTCGGCCCGACCAGCCCGACCAGCTCGCCTTCCTGAACGCTCAGGCAGACGCCGCTCAGGATCTGCGCTTTGTCGTACCTGACGGAAAGATCTCTTACTTCAAGCAGCGGCATGCTCGGTTCCAAGATAAGCCTCGATCACTTTCCTGTTCTTGACGATCTCGGCCGGCGTGCCGTCGGCGATGATCTGGCCGTAGTCGACCACGATGACACGGTCGGCGATCGACATCAGCTCCTTCAGCTTGTGCTCGATCATGAGGACCGCCGGGCCCTCGGAATGCAGCCTGCCGAAGCGCCCGCCCTTGTGCAGGCGGCGCACCGATTTCGCGAGCAGCTCCGATTCCGCGGGGTTGAGCCCGCCGAGCGGCTCGTCGAGCAGCAGCAGTTCGGGCTCGGTGGCGATGGCGCGCGCCACCTCGAGCCGCTTCAGGTCGCCCTGCGACAGCGCCGAGGCGGGCTCGAGCGCCATGTCGGAGATGCCGACGAACTCGAGCGCATCCATCGCTTTCGCCTCGATGCGCTTGACCCACTCGCCGCGCTTGCGCGCGCGCGGCGCCACCAGCGGCACCATCACGTTGGCGACGATCGGCAGATGACGGAACGGGCGCGTGTTCTGGAAGGTCCCGGCGATGCCACGCTCGACCACCTCCCAGGGGCGCAGGCCGGTGATGTCGGCGCCGTTGAATACGATGCGGCCGGCGTCCGGTTTCAGAATTTTCGTGATCAGGCGCAACAGCGTGGTCTTGCCGGCGCCGTTCGGACCGATCAGCCCGACGATCTGGTCGCGGCGCAGCTCGAAGCTCACTTCGTTCACCGCGGTCAGCCCGCCGAAGCGCTTGGTGAGGCGGTCGATGCGGAAAAACGGCGCGGCCATGCCGCTAGAATACCGCGTGAGGGACGATTCATAGCGCCGTGGAAAAAAAATCTCCAGATACCGCCGATGCCGGGCTCACCGGCTGGGCGAAACCGGAAGCGCGTCTTCGCGAAGCGCTCCAGAAAGACGAGTTCGAGCTGTATTGCCAGCCGATCCTGGCGCTCTCGGGGGAGGAGCGCTATCCGATGGGCGAAGTTCTCGTGCGCATGCGCGAAGAAGAGCAGGCGCTGCTTCCGCCCGGCGAGTTCCTCCCGGTCCTCGAGCACTACGGCATGATGCCGCTGCTCGACCGCTGGGTAGTGAGCAACCTGGCAAAGCACCTGGCGAAGGGCTCGCGCCTGCCCTGCTTCACCGTGAACATCTCGGGACAGACGCTCGCCGACGAGGGGTTCCCGAAGTATGTGGCCGCCGAGCTCAAAGCAGCGGGCGTGGCGGTGGACTCCCTGGTGTTCGAGATCGAGGAGAGCGACGTGCTACACCGGGAGCAGCTGGTCGCCCGCTTCGTCGCCGCGATGAAGGTGGTCGGCGCCGGCGTTCTGATCGACGGCTTCGGCCGCAAGGCGGTGTCGTTCACGCCGCTCAAGAGCGTGGGCGCGCATTTCGTCAAGGTCGACGGCTCGATCGTGCGCAAGATCCTCAGCAGCGAGCTGGCGCGAACCAAGCTGAATGCGATCATCCGGGTCGGCCGGGCGATCGATCTGAAGGTGATCGCCGAATGCGTCGAGGAGCACGACGTGCTGAATCAGCTTAGAACGCTCGGCGTCGGTTACGCGCAGGGTTTCGGCATCGTGAAGCCGCAGCCGATTCGCTCGCTGGCGAAATAGCGGAAAAAATAGGGACAGACCCCATTTCCCTGCGCGCTGCGCGAAGCAGCGGGAAATGGGGTCGTCCCTATTTTTTTAGAGAGCCGTCTCCTCTCTCAATTCGCGGCGCGACACTTTGCCGACGTCGGTCTTGGGCAGCTCGCCGCGGAACTCGACAATATGCGGCACCTTGTATTCCGCGAGCTGTTGCTTGCAGTACGCCTTGATCTCGTCCTCGCTTACCTTGCCGCGCGCCTCTCCCTGAAGCACGACGATCGCCTTGATGCGCTGGCCGACCGACGGATCGGAAACGCCGATGACGCCGGCGGCCTTGACCTGCGGATGACCGTAAAGCACGTCCTCGACGTCCTTGGCGAAGATCGAGTAACCCTTGTACTTGATCAGGTCCTTCGAGCGGTCGTAGAAATGGAAATAGCCCTCTTCGTCCATGCGCACGATGTCGCCGGTACGCATCCAGCGCACGCCCGAGCGTTCGAGGAACACCTTGGCGCTCTCCTCGGGCTTCTGCCAGTAGCCCTGCATCACGTTCGGCCCTGCGAGCACAAGTTCGCCCACCTCTCCCTGCTGCGCGAATTCCTGGGTCTCGGGATCGATCACCGCGGCCTGCATGTTGGTCACCGGGCAGCCGAACGAGCCGGCCTTCGGCCGCTGGATCGGGTTGACGTGGCTGATCGCGCAGGTCTCCGACAGCCCGTAGCCCTCGGTGATGCGCGAGCCGGTGCGCTTCTCCCATCCGCTCATCGTCGACTCGTGCAGGGTGTCCGCGCCCGACAGCACGAGCTTCAGGCGCTTCCAGTCCACCTTGCCGGTGTCCTTGTGCTCCTTCAGGTACTCGTACAGCGTCGGCACCCCGTAGAACACGGTCGCACGGTATTTTTCCATCGCCGCGAGTATTTCCTCGGTATCGGGCGTGGTGAAGAGCACCAGCAGGTTCCCCTGCATGAGCCCGTTGAGCATGATCACGACCTGCCCGTAGATATGAAAGAAGGGCAGGAAGGCGAGGATCACTTCCTTGCCGGGCTCCAGCCCGGCAAACGCCGACTGCGAATTGGTATACGCGGCGATGACATTGAAGTGCGTGAGCATCACCCCCTTGGGGTTGCCCGTCGTGCCTCCTGTGTAAGGCAGCGCGGCGAGGTCGGTCCGGGGATCGAAGGCGACGCTGGGCGGCTGCGGCGGGTGCGCCTTCAGCAGATCCTGGAACCAGTGCACGCTTGCCGAGGCGCTCACCTCGGACTTCTTCGCGAAGAGCTTCTTGATGGCGGGCAGGTATTCGCCCACGCTCGTGACGATGACGTGCTCGAGCGGGACTCCGGCCTTCTCGACCTTGTCGAAGAGAATGTCCTGGCAAACCACCAGCCGCGCGCCGCTGTCGGTGAGCTGATAGCGCACCTCGTGGCTGGTGTACACCGGGCTGATCGGTGTGACCGTCGCGCCGCACTTGAGCGCGCCGAAGTAAGCGATGATGAATTGCGGGCTGTTGAGCAGGTAGAGCGCGACGCGGTCGCCTTTTTTCACCCCCAGCGCGGCCATGGCGTTCGCCATGCGGTCGGTCGCGTCGCGCAGATCGCGAAACGTGATGTTCCTGCCGTAGAAGACCACCGCGGTGCGGCCCGGGTCCCGCTCGGTGGCCTCGTCGAACACCTCGGGCACGGATTTCAGCGGCACCTCCGCGGTGGCCGGAACGCCGGCCTGGTAGTGCTTCAGCCACGGCTTCGCCAGATAATGCTCGAGCGCGCTCATGAAGCCTCCTCCTGATTCAGCAGATCCTCTGAGAAGATTGTAGCCCGATGGACGAGATCGTCGCCCGCAGCATCGCCAAGTGGCCGAATGTTCCGGCGGTCTACGGCTGGCTCTCGCTTGACCGCCGCGGCAACTGGCTGATCCGGAGCGCGAGCGCGACTCAAACGTTCGAGAGGATCGGCAACGCGGCGCTGCGGGAATTCATCGGCCGCAACTACGAGGCGGACACGCGGGGCCGCTGGTTCTTCCAGAACGGACCGCAGCGCGTCTACGTGCGGCTCGTGTATACGCCCCTCGTCGTGCATTTCGAGGGAGATGCGCTGTTCGATCACTGCGGGCGGCCGTTCGGCGAACCCGATGCGTTGTTCCTCGACCAGGAGGGCTCGGTTCTCATTCAGGGCAACCCCGGAATCGCGCTTCTGGACGATCGCGACCTCGGTCGCTACGCAGAAAAAGGGGAAACGCTGCAGCGCATCATGCAAAGCGAGGTCGCGGCGCGTTTCGGTTTCGTTCCGGACCCGCATCCTTGAGCGCCGGAATCCTTGCGCTGACCCAATTTCCTCTTTATAATCCGGCCTCTTTTTTGGCCCCTGGGCGGCTATTCTGAGTTCTCGATGGCCGCCCGGTTTGTTTCTGGAAACCGCTAAAACATGCCCACCGTCAACCAGTTAGTGCGTCAGGGGCGCTCTCCGAAGCGCGCCAAGTCGAAAGTCCCGGCGCTTGCCGGTTCGCCGCAAAAGCGGGGGGTCTGCACGCGGGTCTACACGACGACGCCCAAGAAGCCGAATTCAGCGCTGCGCAAAGTCGCAAAAGTGCGCCTCACCAACGGCTTCGAGGTGATCGGCTACATCGGCGGCGAGGGCCATAACTTGCAGGAGCACTCGGTGGTGCTGATCCGCGGCGGACGCGTAAAAGACTTGCCCGGCGTGCGCTACCACATCGTGCGCGGCTCGCTCGATACGCAGGGTGTGAAAGACCGCAAGCAGAGCCGCTCGAAATACGGCGCCAAGGCGCCCAAAGCAGGCTGAGGAAACAGACGCATGCCACGCCGCAGAGAGGTTCCCAAGCGCGAGATCCTGCCGGATCCGAAATTCGCCAACGTCGACCTCGCCAAGTTCGTCAACGTGCTGATGACGCGCGGCAAGAAAGCGGTCGCCGAGCGCATCGTCTACGGCGCGCTTGACATCATCAAGACGAAGTCGGGCAAGGACCCGATCGAGATCTTCGGCCAGGCGGTGCAGAACGTGAAGCCGGTGGTCGAAGTGAAGAGTCGGCGTGTCGGCGGCGCGAACTACCAGGTGCCGGTCGAAGTGCGCCCGGTGCGGCGCGTGGCGCTCGCCATGCGCTGGATCCGCGAGGCGGCGCAGAAACGCGGCGAGAAGTCGATGACCGTACGCCTGGCGGGTGAGCTGCAGGAAGCGGCCGAAGGCCGCGGCGGCGCGATGAAGAAGCGCGAGGAAGTGCACCGCATGGCCGAAGCCAACAAAGCCTTTTCGCATTATCGGTTTTAGAGACGAAACGACAGGTTCTAGGAAAAATGGCTGTGGCCCGCAGGACTCCAATCGAACGCTACCGGAACATCGGCATCTCGGCGCACATCGACGCCGGCAAGACCACGACCACCGAGCGCATCCTGTTCTATACCGGCGTCAACCACAAGATCGGCGAGGTCCACGACGGCGCCGCAACGATGGACTGGATGGAGCAGGAGCAGGAGCGCGGCATCACCATTACGTCGGCGGCCACCACCTGCTTCTGGAAGGGCATGGACCTGTCCTATCCGGAGCACCACATCAACATCATCGACACTCCCGGGCACGTCGACTTCACGATCGAGGTCGAGCGCTCGATGCGCGTGCTCGACGGCGCGTGCATGGTCTATGACGCCGTGGCGGGCGTGCAGCCGCAGTCCGAGACGGTGTGGCGCCAGGCGAACAAGTACCGCGTGCCGCGGCTCGCCTTCATCAACAAGATGGATCGCGTCGGCGCCACCTTCTTCAAGTCCTACGCGCACATTCGCGACCGATTAAAGGGTAATCCGGTGCCGATCCAGATCCCGATCGGCGCGGAAGACAAGTTCGAAGGCGTGATCGACCTGGTGGCGATGCAGGCGATCTACTGGGACGAAGCGTCCCAGGGAATGAAATTCGAGAAGAGAGCCGTTCCGGCCGAGCTCGTCAAAGAGGCGAAAGAATGGCGCGACAAGATGGTCGAGGCCGCCGCCGAAGCGAACGAAGAGCTGATGAACAAGTACCTCGAGACCAACGAGCTTTCGGTCGAGGAGATCAAGCGGGGCCTGCGCCTTCGTACCATCGCCAACGAGATCGTGCCGATGCTGTGCGGCACCGCGTTCAAGAACAAAGGCGTGCAGGCGATGCTCGACGCAGTCATCGACTATCTGCCGTCTCCAATCGACATTCCCCCGGTGAAGGGCGAAAACGAGAAGGGCGAGCCCGATACCCGCAAGCCCGGCGACGATGAGCCGTTTGCCGCTCTGGCCTTCAAGATCATGACCGACCCGTTCGTCGGCCAGCTTACGTTCATCCGCGTGTATTCGGGGGTCCTGGCGTCGGGCGATACGGTGCTGACCTCGATGCGCGGGCGCAAGGAACGCATCGGCCGCCTGCTGCAAATGCATGCGAACGAGCGCAAGGAAATCAAGGAAGTCCGCGCCGGCGACATCGCCGCGGACCAAGGTGGATCAGGAAAAGATGGGCGTGGCGCTGGGGCGCCTGGCGCAGGAAGACCCGTCGTTCCGCGTGCACACTGACGAGGAGTCGGGCCAGACCATCATCTCCGGCATGGGCGAGCTGCACCTCGAGATCATCGTCGACCGCATGAAGCGAGAGTTCGGCGTCGAGGCCTCGGTCGGCAAGCCGCAGGTGGCGTACCGCGAGACCTTCAAGAAATCGCTCGAGTCCGAGGGCAAGTTCATCAAGCAATCCGGCGGCCGTGGCCAGTACGGCCACGTCTGGCTCAAGCTCGAGCCGCAGCCCGGCAAGGGCAACGAGTTCGTCGATGCGATCAAGGGCGGCAGGGTGCCGAGAGAATTCATACCGGCGGTTAAGAAGGGCATCGACGAGGCGCTGAACGAAGGCGTGCTCGCGGGCTACCCGGTGGTCGACGTCAAGGCGACCCTCACCGACGGCTCGTACCACGAGGTGGACTCGAACGAGAACGCGTTCAAGATGGCGGCGATTTTCGCGTTCAAGGACGGCATGCGGGCCGCCAACCCGGTGCTGCTCGAGCCGATCATGGCGGTCGAGGTCGAGACGGCGGAGGAAAAGATGGGGGACGTGATAGGCGACCTGTCTTCACGACGCGGTGTCATCCTGGGCATGGATGATCTTCCCGGCAGCAAGGCGATCAAGGCGGAAGTGCCGCTCAACGAGATGTTCGGCTACTCGACCACGCTGCGCTCGCTTACCCAGGGGCGCGCGACGTACACGATGGAATTCAAGCACTACGCCGAGGCTCCGCGGAGCGTCGCGGACTCGATCATCAAGAAAGACGACAAGGACAAGAAGTAGGAGCTGAATCATGGCAAAAGGCAAATTCGAGAGAACCAAGCCGCACGTGAACGTGGGCACGATCGGGCACGTGGATCACGGCAAGACGACGCTGACGGCGGCGATGACGCACATCTTGGCGAGGAAGTACGGTGGGGAGGCGAAGAACTACGATCAGATTGATGCGGCGCCGGAGGAAAAGGCGCGCGGCATCACGATCAACACGGCGCACGTGGAGTACCAGACGGCGAAGCGCCATTACGCGCATGTGGACTGCCCGGGGCATGCCGACTACATCAAGAACATGATCACGGGGGCGGCGCAGATGGACGGCGCCATCCTGGTGGTGTCGGCCGCCGATGGGCCGATGCCGCAGACGCGCGAACACATTCTGCTGGCGCGCCAGGTGGGGGTGCCCTACATCGTGGTGTTCCTGAATAAAGCCGACATGGTGGACGACAAGGAGCTCTTGGAGCTGGTGGAGGTGGAGGTGAGGGAGTTGCTCTCGAAGTACGAGTTTCCGGGGGACAAGACCCCGATCGTGATCGGCTCGGCGCTGAAGGCGCTGGAGGGGGACACGAGCCCGATGGGCGAGGGGGCGATCATGAAGCTCGCCGACGCCCTGGATTCCTACATCCCGACGCCCAAGCGCGAGATCGACAAGCCGTTTCTCATGCCGGTGGAGGACGTGTTCTCGATCTCGGGGCGTGGCACGGTGGTCACCGGGCGCGTGGAGCGCGGGGTGATCAAGGTGGGCGAGGAGATCGAGATCGTGGGCATTCGCCCGACCCAGAAGACGGTGTGCACGGGGGTGGAGATGTTCAGGAAGCTGCTGGATGAAGGCCAGGCGGGGGACAACGTCGGGATTCTCTTGCGCGGCACCAAGCGCGAAGAGGTCGAGCGCGGCCAGGTGCTGGCGAAACCCGGCTCGATCACCCCGCACGCGAAGTTCGAGTGCGAGGTGTATGTGCTCTCCAAGGAGGAGGGCGGGCGTCATACGCCGTTCTTCAACAACTACCGGCCGCAGTTTTACTTCCGCACCACCGATGTGACCGGGGCGGTGGAGCTGCCGAAGGGCACCGAGATGGTGATGCCCGGGGACAACGTGAAGATGGTGGTGACGCTGATCACCCCCATCGCGATGGAGCAGGGGCTGCGCTTTGCCATCCGCGAGGGCGGCAAGACCGTGGGCGCCGGCGTC
>WNFI01340279.1_pt2 | contig 60092 bp, 54 predicted proteins | sample 5400471 | NCBI WGS metagenome assembly WNFI01 (sample SAMN13153348, study PRJNA577476) | soil metagenome | isolation source: 100 cm saprolite on Douglas fir-dominated hillslope | place: USA:California | collected 2013-09-17
GCGACGATATCGACCCACGGACCGATGAGTCGTTCAGCCGGCGGGAGCGCCGCGAGAAAGGTCTGGCCGTAGGCTTTCGTGACCAGGCGAGAATCCGCGACGATCACCACGCCGCGATCGGCCGCGCTGCGAATCAATCGCCCAAACCCCTGTTTCAGGCGCAGCGCCGCATGTGGCACCATGTACTCGGCGAACGCATCACCGCCGGATGCGACGATCGCCTCGCACCGCGCCGCCGTGATCGGTTCAGTGGGAACGCGAAATGGCAGCTTGGCGATCAGCAAACCGCGCAGCGCGTCGCCGGGCACGTCGACGCCCTCCCAGAAGGACGAGGTGCCGAGCAGGACGGCGCGACCCGAATCGCGAAACCGGGTGAGCAGTCCGTCGCGCTGCTCTTCTCCGTGGACGAGCAGCGGATACCGGCGATCGAACGTGGTCGCGCGAAGTGCGGTTGCCGCATTCTTCACTTCGCGGTGGCTCGTGAAGAGCACGAATACGCCGCCGCCAGCCGCTTCGACGAGATCGACGGCGATACGGACAACGGCCGCCGCGTGCGATACCGGATCGACGTTCGGCGCTGGCAAGTCGGTCGGGATGGCGAGCATCGCCTGGCGCTCGAAGTGAAAGGGCGACGGATAAATCTCGGTGTAGGGTTCGAGCGCTCCGGCCAAACCGAGCCGGCGCGCGATGAACGCGAATTCCGGGTCCGTCGCCAGCGTCGCGCTGGTGACGATCGCCGTTTTCGTTCGCGCGAACAGATCGTCGCGCAAAACTGGCGCGAGGTCGAGCGGGACCGACGCCGCGGCAACGCTCTGATCGCGGCCGCGCGTCTCGAGCCACCGCACCGATCCATTCCCCGGGGGCGGATTGAGGGTCTGTGCCAGCGAATCGCCAGCGCCTGTGAGGCGCCGCGCGACGGCACCCAGCTCGGCAATGAGCGCGAGGGTCGCCTCGTCCTGCCGCTCAGCGGCCTCCATTCGCTCGCGGATGAGTCGCAGGCCGTCGAACAAGATCTCGATCTCGGCGACGGTGTCGTCGAGCGCAACGGAGAGTCCGCGTTTCCAGATCGGATCGGCGGCGAAATCGTCGGTCAATCGCACGGTCGACTCCATGCCACCGGCGACGAGCGTCGTCAGCATCTCGAACAGCGCCGTGCTTCGCGCCCGCGCCCGCTCGATCGCCGGATAGAGGCGTGAGTGAATCTGATCCAGGCTCGCGGCGCTCAGCATGTCGTCGGCCTTGATGAGCCGGGCCGACAGCGCGGGAAACAGTCCCTTGCCGCGGCGCTCGAGCCGATTGAACAGTCGCTGAAGCGATCGATTCGAGACGTTAACGCCGAGGTGTGCCGCTGCCGCGTCTTCGAGGTGATGACCCTCGTCGATGATCAGGCGTGAGTACGCTGGGAGCACGGCCGCATCGCCCCAGTTGCCGGTGCTGCGTCGGACCGCGAGATCCGACATCAGCAGATGGTGATTGACGACGATAACGTCAGCTTTGGCGGCGATGCGCCTCGCCTTGAAGACGAAGCACTGGTCCCAGAACTTGCACTGCATTCGCTGGCAGAGATCCGGCTCGGCGACTACTTCGTCCCAGACTTCCGGCTTCGGTGTGATCGGGAGATCGCTGAGCGACCCTTCGGCCGTTCGTGCCGCCCATGCCGTGATCGCGTCGAGATCGGCCTCCGTTCCGTTCTCGAAGAGCGACGTTCCGGCCATCCGTGCGTGCTCGAGCCGGTTGAGGCAGAGGTAGTTGCGCCAACCCTTGAGAAGCGCGAAGCGGACCTTCTGATCGGTGAGCGTCCGTGCAAGAAAGGGGAGATCCTTGCCGACGAGCTGTTCTTGAAGATTGATCGTATTCGTCGAGACGATCGTGCGGTCGCCGTTCGCGGCCGACCAGCGCAACGCCGGGAGGAGGTAGGCGAGCGACTTGCCGACACCAGTTCCCGCCTCGAGCAGTGCGACGCCACCGTCGTTGAACATCCGGCCGATGCGCGTCGCCATCGCCCGCTGGCTCGGGCGGTCCTCATAGCGCTCATGATGTTGCGCGATCGGTCCATGGGCCCCGAGGTCGCGCTCGATCGATTCGAGGTCGAGCAGGTGATGATCGTCGGCGCTTGGGACTTCGACGATGACGTACAGCGACGAGGCCATGTTATCGATGATGCCGAATCCGACGCCGTCGTCGTGCAAACGCCCGGCGATGCCGAGGTCGGCATCCGACGGCGATAGCTCACCCGACGGATGATTATGGACGAGCATCTCGCCCCGTCCGGCGATGCCGGGGAGGGCGAGCACCGAGCCAATCCCGCCACGCGCCACCACGCGCGCCGAGTGGATCACCCCGCGATCGTCGAGGCCACAGACGAAGCAGACTTCCTTTCCGCCGGCGAGTCGAATCGCAGCACGCATACCGGCCGCGGCAGCGTTCGTCATCCGAGATGTCGGCGGTGCCACTGGCATGACGGAACCTACCGACTGGACCGTGAGGAGAGCATGAGCGTGGAGCGTCCATCTCAAGTCTTCAGTGGCTTCTTCTTCGCAGCGGGAAAGAGCACGTTGTTCAGAATCAGCCGATAGCCCGGCGATGACTTATGCAGCGACAGATCCGTCGGCGGACTTCCGATGATGTGCTGCGGATCTTCGGGATCGTGCCCCCCATAGTAGGTCCACGTCCCCTTGCCGTAATCGCCGTGGATGTACTTCACCCACGGCGCGCCCGGCTCGAAGGCGAGCACAGTCACGCCGGGCTTGAGGACGCTCTTGTTGAAGCTCGTGGTTACCCCATAGAAGTCGGCGATCACCGCGCGATGATCCTGCACCAGCATCGCCGCGACGGGGTCGAACTTCGCCGAGAAGTTGAACAGGGTGAACGACCCGAGCGGTTGGCGGCGGCCAGGCACGTTGACCTGGTGACCGTCGATGTCGCTCATCGAGCTCACGTACGGCGACGGCTCGAGATGCGCATCGCGAAAAGCGAGAGCCCGCTTCCAATCCATCTTCGAGTCGGCGGCCGGATCGGGAGGCGTCCCGTCGGCGAAGGCTTGCGCGATGTCGACGTTGTGCCCCGCGATCGCCAACTCGAGCGTTTCGGTCGCGCCGCACATCGCGAACAAAAAGCCGCCCTTCTCCACGAATTGTCGGATGTGTTCGGCGACGTCCTTCTTGAGGGCTGGGATATTGGCAAAGCCCAGTCGTCGCGCGGTCGCCAGGTTGGAGCTGGTCATCTCGATGTACCACGGGACCTCACGATAGGTGTAGTAGAACTTGTTCAACTGGCCGGTGAAGTCCTCGTGATGGAGATGGAGCCACTCGTACTTGGAGAGGTCGCCCTTCTCTACCTCGTCATCGTAGATCGGGGTGTACGGAATTCCGGCGTACTTGAGCGCGAGCGTGACGGCGTCGTCCCACGGTGCGGCATCCGGCGGCGTATAGACCGCGACCCGGGGAGCCTTCTCCAGCGGCACGGCGTCCATGTTCGACGTCGCCATCTCGGCGCGAATCTGGTCGACGCGCGCGTTGGCGATCTGTTCGAAGGTGATGCCGTCGAGCGCCGCCTCGCGCCGCAGCTCCGGCAGATCGGGAAGCAGGAACGCGCCGCCGCGATAGTTCAGCAGCCACTCGGCCTTCTGGTTGGCTTTGATCGCGTTGTAGGTGAGTCCGTACGCTTTGAGATGATTCTGTTGCTCGTCATCCATCGGGATGAGCAGTCGTTGCGCGTCGAGCCGTCCCAGCGCAACAAGGCCCACGAGCATCACCCTCAGTCCCTTCCAGCAGAGATCAGCGTTCATGCACCACTTCCGCGTTCATCCGCGACTCCAGTAGGCATCAGCGATTCCCGGGTTTATCCGCTTGATCAAATCCAGCTCATGTCGCGCCTGCGGCAACAGAGCGCTTTGCGGGTAGGTGAGGATCAGATGCTCGAGGCGGGCGACTCCGGCCGGCACCTCTTTCTGTCGTAGGAGCGCGCGAGCCCAGGCCAGGTCCGCCTCAGGCGCTTCAGCGGATTGGGGCAGCGAATCGAGAATCCGTGACCAGAGCGCGATGGCCACTGCGTCGTCCTTGCGTGCAGCGTAGAGTTGCGCCCCAGTCGCCAGGAGCGTCGACGCCGCGTCGGGTGTTGCCGCTGCCGCAGTTACAAAGCCGGCCGCCGCGGTGAGCGTGTCGCCGCGGGCGAGGGCGAGGAACGCGGCACCGACATCCGGCGCGCGGTCGACTTTGATTCGCGCCACGGTTCCCAGCGCCAGCGCGAGCTCCGGTGTGGATTCCGTACCCGCCCGCAGCAACTGTCGCGCGGTGCGCAGATCGCCCTCGTACAGCGCGAGCCATCCGGCAGTATCGCTCGAATCCGCCTCGGGGCCGACGGCGGCAAGGGCCTGGCGCGCATGGTCCATGTCGCCGCGACGCACCCATCCCCACGCCACGGTCCGGGTGATCGAGCTCCGCATCGCCGGGGCGAGCCAGCGATCGAAGCTCGTCGCGAGTCGTTGCGCTTCGTCAGCGCGCCCAATGGTGGCCAACGCTCGAACATGGAGGGCCAGGTACAGGCGAGCCATCTTCGCCGAGTCGGTGCCCGCCGTGGAGAAGGGAATCAACGCGAGGACGGCGTTGGCGTCGCCGGCATTCATCGCCGCCGACGCGGCTCGTAGTGAAAGCGTCTGGGAAGGCCGCGCGTTCCCGGCGCTCACCAGCGCGTCGCGAGCGACGGCCCATTGCCCTTCCGATTCCGCACGGTCGGCAAAGTCGATCCAGGCGTCGACGCTGGAGCTGTCGGGCGGCAAGTCGCGGAGGGCGCGCCAGCCGTTGGACCCGGCACCCCACGTCATCTCGAGTCGAGCGAGTGCCAGTCGCGACGCGGCCAGCGCGGGTGCGGCGAGAAATACCCCGCGCACGGAGTCGCGCGTCGCCAGCGGCGTCGGCGCAAGCGCGTACGCAGCCGCCTGATCCATCTCCGGTGAGAAGGCGAGAGACGCGCGCCATGCCCGTGCCGATTCAAGCCAGGCGCCGGCAGAGGCACGAACCTGTGCCAACTCGGTCTCCAATCCGCGCACCGAGCCAGTCGCCAGCCGGCCTTGCGCGATCACGCTGTCGGCCACCGCCGGCCGATTGCTTTGGATCAGCAGGCGCGCGTATTCGCGATACGGCGTCGCATCCGACGGAATAGCCCGTACCCACTCGCCGAACGCGCGGCGCAGCTCGGGATCGCGCCGCAAGGCCTGCAGCGAGCGAAGTTGGGCGCTCCGGTAGATCTCGTCGGCGGGATGAAGCCGCAACAGTGTATCGAGTGGTGCGAGCAGCGAGTCCGTCCACCCCAGCTCAGCGTAGACGCGCTCGAGACCAAGCAAGGCGTTTTGTCCGTTGGCCCCGTACACCGACACGCGGTATAGCGGCGCAGCGTCCCGGTATTTGCCCTCCGATTCGAGCTGAATGGCCTTGATGAATGCGGTGGTGTCGGCAACGGGCGGCGCCTGACCACTCACGGCTGCGCCGGAGGAGACTTCCAGCATGAGAATACTCACAACACACCACCAACGACTGACGGCTCTTCGCAGCATGACTCGCGTGATCACTGATTACTCCCCGCGTCCGTTCAATTTCTTGAAGTACTCGAGGATGATCCGGCGTTCGTCGGCGGTCAGGCCGCGTAGCTCATCCCAGGTCGGCTCGCGAAAGCGCGTCGCGGTCTTGCCGGTCACGCTGGCCGCGCCGGGGTTGAACCGGTTGGCGTCCGTTCCAGCCCTGGCTTCGCGGCGATCGCTCGGCTCACGGTCGTCCTTCTCGAGCGAGCGCCCAGCGTCGAGGAGCTTCTTGAACAACTGCTGCTGCCGAGCAAGCGTCGTCGCGTCGATGCGCGATCCGTCGAGCGCGTCGGCCAGCTGGCGCGCCTCCTGGCCGAGCTTGGCCGCCTTGTCGCCACCGGCGCCGTCGCCAAGCTCGTCGAGTCGGTCGGCAACCTGGCGTTGCTGCCGCGCGAGGGCGCGCGCCAGGGCCTGCGCGGCCGAGGTCATCATGCCTCCCGGGGTCGGCATAATGCCCTGCGCCTGCGAGTTGATGCTGCCCTGCTTTCCGGCCATCTCTTGCATCTGTTGGATCATTTCTGCGAACCCGGTCGCGGACGACGCGGTGTTCGCTCGCTCGCGGTCGCGGGCGAGCGAGGCCGCCGCCTTGTTGAGTGCGTCCGCGGCCTCGTTCATCTGGGACGAGGACTGCGGTGCGCTCTTCGGATCGGCGGTGGACTGCGTCGCCTGATCGACCTTCTGCTGGGCCTCGGTCACGGAGCGTTGCGAGCGACTGGACAGCAGTGAGCTCTTCTGCGCCTCGCGTTGGAGGCGCTGCGCGGACGCATCGAGACCTTGCTTGATCGCGCTCTGCTGGCCGCGCGCGTTGTCGCCTTTGGCGTCGCCGGACTTTATTTGTTGCTGCAGAGTGGTCTCTTCACGCGACATCTGAAGCATCTCCTGGATGCTCTGATCCAGCGCGGAGGTCAACTCACGTTTCCACTCCTGCACCTGGCCATCGCGGGCGGCCTTCATCGACGACGCCGACTGATCCATCTGTAACGCCGCGTCGCGGGCGCCCTGTTCCATCTTCGACTGGCTGCCGCTCTGCGGCTGTGAACCCTGCGCGCCATCCTTCGTCCGCGTTCCGTTCGCCACCACCGACGGATTCTTTGGCTGCGACGGCGCGCTCGACGAATCTTTAGTCGCTCCAGCCCTCGCTGCCGCCTCGCGAAGTTTTTCTTCGGCGGATTGGGCGTGCTGGCGGGCTTCGTCGGTCTTGGCTGCGCCGGTCGCGGCTTTGGCGTCATCAAGCCGCTGGCCAAGCTTCTTCATGTCAGATGCGAGGCGATTCGTTCGATCGGCAAGCTGAGCGGCGGTCTGCTGCCGCGACGACTCCGGTGTATCGGAGGCATGCGCCGAATCGGCGAGCTTCCGCTGCTGCTGTGCCAAATCCTTGGCCTCGTCGCCGAGTGTCTGCATCGAGCCCTCCATCGCGGCGCGGCGCAACATCTCTGCGCTCTTCTCCAGCTGCTCACGAAGTCGCTGCTGCTGCGCCTTGAGGTCCTTGAGCGATTGGTGCGCGTCGCCCTTCGCCAGCTGCTGTGCCGCGCCCTGGAGCTTTTCCATCTGCCTCAGAAGCTCAGGCGTCAATGCGTCGCGCAACATCGCCTGCGCCTCTTGAAGCTGTTTGGCCAGCCCGCTGTCCAGCGCACCCGCCTGGCGCAACTGGTCCTCGAGCGCCTTGGCGTTCTGTGCGAGCTGCTTTACTTGATCGGCAAGCGCCTGCTGATCCTTAGCGAGGGCCTTGGCGCGCTGCGCCGCCTCGAAGTTCATGCTGTTCGAGCTGTTCGGATTGCCGTCATTGTTCGACCGCGCCCCGCGATCCTGTGTTGCCTCGGTCGTGCGCCGCTCGAGGGCCTTCTGCGCCGCGACAGCCGCCTGCGCGGCAGCGACCGCGACATCGCCAGCGTTGCGCGCAAGCTCACGCTGCTGTTCGGCGGTCGCGACGCGAATGAGGAGCTCGCGGCTCTCGCCGCGCTGCGCCCACGGCGAGTTGTCGACCGCGACCAGCTGGAGATGCAGGAGGTCGCCGGCGTGGAGTCCACGCCGCGCAACGTCCAGGTCCACTGTCGCGCCCCAGATCGGCCCCGCCCCGGTCGCAACGCGGGCCACTGCGCGAGAGTCATCCTTGCCCTCGCGCGTGCGCCAACTGACGATATCGACGGAGGCCACTCCATGATCGTCGACAGCTGACAGCCGGAGCGTGACGTGCTCGTTGGGCGACACCAGCGTATCGTGTCGCGGAGTCAGGATCTCAGGCCGCGGTACGGAGTCAGGCACCACGTCGAGCTCGATCGAGGCAGGTACATCCGTCACCTTCCCCGCGGCGCCCGTCGCGTTCCATGTCCATGATCCGGTGGCGCGTGGCCGGAACCGGCCATGAAACGCATGACCCGCGGGCGAGAGCCTGGCGGTATCACGGCCGCTCATGAGGGAAACAACATACAACTCCGTAGACGCTCGCCCCGTGACCTCCACGATCGTGCCGGCGGGGACGCGCGCTCGTTCTCCGATCGGTAGTCCCTCGGCGGGGCGCTCGAGATACGCCGGATACAGGGCACGCATCGCTACGCCACCGAGGAAGGGCCGGTCGGCGACCCGGATAATGACGGTGTCCGTCCGCGAGCGGCCATCCGTCGCCACGAGATGGAGGTCGCCGCTCATCGGACCAATATCGAGTTTCGCTACGCCCGCCGCGTCCAGTGACAAACGCTCCGAATGCCATCCTTCTCCCGTGGCGCGCTCTTCGAGCACGAGCCCGTGCCGTCCCGGCGCCGAGATCGTGAGCCGCAGCGGCTCTCCGCGAACCACTGCCGCGGGCAGATCCTCGAATCGAATCGCCGGCAGTAACGTGCCCCGCCAGGCATCCACCGGTCGAATCACCGCCCGCAGCCCATCGCTAAACGTTGGCGTCAACGCGCCGAGCGAAACCGCTGATCCAAGTGCAACGACTGCGAGCTGCATCATGCGGCGCGTCGCCGCCCCGCGAGTCACCGGCAACAATGTCCGAGAACCATGCGCGAGACGTGATGATAAGTCGGCCGCGGCGCGGCGTCCGAGCGCGCCGGTTTCCGCGACCTCGAGCGTCCCGCGGACGGACCCGGCGCGAAGCGACTGCTCCCGTTCGACCTCCTCGGCAACCTTACCGATGCTCGTCTGCCGGAGAACCAGCGCGCGCGTGAATAGCAGCGCGGCCAGATTGGCCCCCAACGCCACCACCCAAACGACGATCGGCATACCACGCGGTAAGGCCAACCAGCGCGCGCCGCCAAGCAGGATCGCCGCCAGCGCGACAATGGTGCAGGTCGCGGCGACGATCAGTGCCATTCCGCCGAGCAGGTACAGGGCGCGAAGTTTGGCGCGTTCTCGGTCGACGAGCTGCAAGATCGTCACGGAGCCGCTCGGCTGGTGGTCGCGTAGACGAACAAATTCACGCCCATTCGCAGCGCAGCTTCGTGCAGCGCCGGCGGATCGTTGTACACCTCGGTGTCTTCCCACCCGTTTCCAAGATCACACTCGTAATCGTAGAACACCGCAAGACGATCGCCAATGAAGATGCCGAAGCCGCGGGCCGGCTTTCCGTCGTGTTCATGGATCTTCGGAAGTCCCTTCGGAAAGTCGTAAACGACGTGATAGACAGGATGGGTCAGCGGAACATCGACCAGTTGCCGATCCGGAAAGACGCGCGCGATTTCGCGGCGAAAGCTCTCGTCGATACCGTAATTGTCGCTGACGTGAAGAAATCCGCCGCGAAGGAGATACTCGCGCAGCCGCGCCACCTCGACGTCGGAGAGCTTGATGTTGCCGTGACCTGTGACGTGCAGGAAGGGATAATCCCACAGTTGGTCGTCAGTGAGCTTCACCCGTGCTTCCGTGCGCTCGACCTTGAGCGCGGTGCGCTCGCGAATCGCCGCCAGCAGGTTCGGCAGGCTCGACGGATTCGCGTACCAGTCCCCACCGCCATCGTATTGCAGACGGGCGATCGTCATGGCGGGACTGGCGCGGAGTGGATTGGTGGGCTGGTGGATTGGTGGATTCGCAAAGGCCGTCAACGCGCCAGCCGCAACCACCAGACGCGTCCCGAGCGCGGGGGCGCCAATCCACCAAGCCACCAAGCCACCAAGCCACCGCTTCACTCAGGCTCCTGTGTCAACTGATACGCCATGCGGCGCGAGACGCCAAGCTCCTTCGCCACCGCCGCCGCCGTGTCCTTCGCGCTCATCCCCTGACCTCGCAACGCCCGCACACGTTCTCGAATTTGCGCCTCGCTCACGACGCGTTGCGGCGCGCCGCCGAGAACGATCACTACCTCGCCACGCGGCGGGTTGTTCTTGTAGTACGTCCCGAGTTCGGCGACCGTTCCCCGCCGCGTCTCCTCGAACTGTTTCGTCATTTCGCGCGCCACGGCCGCCGGACGGTCGCCACCCCCTGTCGCCTCGATGTCGGCGAGGGTCGAGCCGACGCGGTTCGCAGCTTCATATAGAATCGCTGTGTGCTCCAGCCCGGTCAGCTCCGCAATGGCCAGGCGACGCTCGCCACCCGATCTCGGCAGGAAACCGACAAAGGTGAACTTGTCGGCAGGAAGACCCGACGTCACGAGCGCCGCGAGCAATGCCGAAGCGCCCGGCACCGGCCTTGGCCTCGTTGTGTTCGTGATAGGCCATCATCTTCGCCGGAATCTCGTATCGCTTGAGCAGCTGGCCAGAATGACGCGTGTCTTCCGCGAGCACGAGGTCCACCGATCGCAGCGTTTCGACGGCCCGAAAAGAAAAATCCCCCATGTTACCGATGGGGGTGCTGACGACGAACAACGTGCCGGCCCCACCGACGCTCACAGCACTTTCCAGGGGATCTGCTCGTACAGACCGGCGGACTGGAACATGTGGCGCCGCTCCCATGTCAGGTCGCGCAGCAACTGCTCGGGGGTCGTCGAATCGTGATCGACGGCGGTCCACATCACCTCCCGCACCCAGGCCGCGACGGCCGTCGTGAGGGTCTGGGTATCGACGACCATGTCCGTTCGCGGCGGCCGGTCGGAGAGGGCTATCCCGTCCAGCACCGGATGCGCATCGAGAAGGGCCTGGCGCGCATGCTCGGCGATGGCGGGCGCACTGGGGCGCCCGCCGGCGACAAGCGTTTCGATCAGGCTCGCGGCGAGATCCTTATACGCTTGCACGAGTGCCGGCGGCGCCTGCACGCCGATCACGGGAATCGCGGACCACCGCCGAATCCTGAGCTCACCGGGCTTCGCGTGCGTGAACAGTCGTCCGATCTTCTCGGTCGGAGTGTGCGTCGAATGCGTATGCCCGTGTCCCTGCGAATCGCCGGCGATGTAGCTGCGCTCGACCATTCCATTGACGAAAACGAGGTAGCTGGCGGTATCGACGAGCACGACTTCGAGCAGACCGTCAAAGGTCGTCGCGCCGAGATAGGGAAAGAGCACGGCGGGGGCGGCGCGCGATCGACACCGCGCGCGACCCTTTGGCGTCACAGCTCGTGGCGTTGACCAGATCGCCGGCCAGCATGTAGAGGACGATCAGCTCCTCAGGCAGCCAGATCGCGACGTAGCCCGACACGCGCGCGCTGCGGTCGCGCATCGCGTCAGAGAGCAGATTCCGCAGGTGCACGTACGCCAGCCGGGTTCGCGGCAGGAGAACCCGGGTGTGCGGATATCGTTGAACAGTGGAGATCGGCATCGCGAGAGAGTCACTGCAGGTGCACGATCGAAATACCACGCGGCGGGTCGAAACGCCACCCTGGGGTGAGTTGGTGGGTTGGTGGGTTAGCGGTCTGTTGCCTCCGCCAAGCCACCAATACTCCTACCCACTCCACTAATCAAGCGACTTCAGGCGGCGTGCTGTTGGAGCTTTTGCTCGATGTGCATCTTGGGCACGGCGCCGACGATTTGATCCACGACCTTGCCGTCCTTGAAGAACAGCAGCATCGGGATCGAGCGCACGTTGAAGCGCGACGCGGTCTTGATGTTCGCGTCCACGTCCATCTTGGTGATCTTGACCTTGCCGGCGTGCTCGACCGAGATCTGGTCGAGAATCGGCGCGATCATTCGGCAGGGGCCGCACCAGGTCGCCCAGAAATCCACAATGGTCAGGCCCGACGCCTTTTCGACTTCCTGCTCGAAATTGGAATCGGTGACCGCGACTGCATTCGACATTTTGAAACTCTCCTCTACACGTGGGCCGGCTATGCCGCTGACCCGATCTGTACATTAACACCCGGTTGGACCGCACCGGAGACTATTTCGATGAAAAAACAACCCCGTCGTGCCGCGACCATCGCCCACATTGGAATCGCCGTCCGCGACCTCGACGCTATCCTACCGTTTTACCGCAATATCCTCGGCCTCGAGCAGGTACCCATCGCCGATGCCGACGGTGCCCGAATCGTCGGACTTGCTGTTGGAGACTCGCTTGTCGAGCTCCTCGAGTCTTCGGACCCTTCATCGCCCATCGGCAAATTCATAGCCGCCCGCGGCCCGGGGATTCACCATCTCTGCTTTGCCGTCGATGATCTCGACGCCGTACTCAAACGCTGCGTGGCCGCTGGGTTACGTCTGATCGACCAACATCCCAGGATCGGCGCCGAAGGCAAACGCATCGCCTTCATCCATCCAGCTTCCACCGCCGGAGTCCTCGTCGAGCTCACCGAGCGATGATCCAGGCTCACCGCGCCTTGCAGATGTCGTCGAGCGTCGGCGTCACCTCCAAATTCAGGACATACCACCGATTCTGCGGGCCCATCACCACATGGAAGTTTGTCGACCGCGTCAAGGCCCCACGCGTGAGGTCGACCGCGAGCACGCGCTCTCCAGCTGGCCCGGGCACTTCGTTATTGATCTTGAAGGCATCGTGTTTGGTACAGCTGATGATATAGATCTCGCGTTTCGAGAGATCCGGCTCCGAAATGTCGTTGCGAATCGAACCGCTTGTCGTGCCCCAGACGGCGGAAATTGCCTGTAAATCCCCGGCTTTGACTCCGTCCAGGAATGCCGTGACCGCGGCGCTCGGGCTGGCGGCGCCGGGGGCGCCGGGGGCTGGCGCCTGCTTCGGTCCCATCGAGCCGCGGCAGCCAACAAGGAGTAGCCCGAGTCCGATTACTTTCTTCACTGACGCTCTCCGCGGTTGATCTGATAAGAACCTAAACGGGTCGCCGACCGCAGCAACGGTATCGCGGCATCATCAGATGCGACATCAACGCCTCTACATCAACGTCGATCACGTGGCGACCGTCCGCCAAGCCCGTCGCGGCATCGATCCCGACCCGGTCGCCGCGGCTGCGCTCTGCGAGCGAGCGGGGGCGGACGGCATCACTGCCCACCTTCGCGAGGACCGCCGGCACATCCAGGATGCCGACATCGAGCGGCTCGTCCGGAAGACCAAAGGGATGTTCAATCTGGAGATGGCGTGCGTCCCAGAGATGTTGGCGATCGCCGAACGGCTCAAGCCGAAACAAGTGACGCTCGTGCCGGAAAAGCGCGCCGAGGTAACCACCGAGGGGGGCCTCGACGTGGGCAAGACGGCGGCCGACTTGCGAACCGGAGTCAAGCGCCTGAGCGGCGCCGGCATTCTGACGAGTCTGTTTGTCGATCCCGATATCGCCACCGTGAATGCATCGCGCGACCTCGGCGCCGTGGCCATCGAGCTCAACACGGGTCGCTACTCGAACTATCCAAACGATCCGGAGACGCTGGAAGCGCTGCGCACTGCCGCGCACCGCGCGGCGGCAATCGGGCTGGCTGTAGATGCCGGCCACGGCCTGACGGTGTCCAACGTCGGACCAGTCGCCGCCATCGCCGAGATCGGCGCGATGAACATTGGCCACTCGGTCGTCAGCCGAGCGGTCTTCATCGGTATCGAAGAAGCGGTTCGAGAGCTTCGCTCCGCCATGGACGCTGCGCGCAGCGCCTCATAGCTTGGTGTTCCATGACTGACGCGAGAGCCGACGACGCCGTGCTCCATCTCGACCGTCTCGGTGCCGTCATTCTCGACGATATCGGCGACGGACCGTCAGCGACGGACCTCAGCGCCCGGGCCTCCGAAGCGCACGATGCCGTTGCCATGGTCGGCGTCGCCGCCTTTAATGAGGTAACCGGTCTGGTGGTGGGCGTTGCAAGCTCGATCGCCTCCGGTGCTACCGATTGGAGTCCGTCACTTGGCGGGACCCTGATGGCGGCGGTCGACGACCTCCGCACACTCATCCTGCGAGCGGCGCAGTTCAGCTCGGAAGACAGCGAGCATCTTCATCAGCGGGCCGCGGAGCTCGCCGCCTACGCACACGGCACCCGCGAGGCTCCCGCGACAATGACCGAGTCGTCGACGCCCCAGCCGGCTGGGCAGGCGTTACAGGAACCAACTGCGACAGTCTCAGCCCAGATGCCACCCCAGTCTACCGCTGCCTCGACCGAAACGTCGGCGCTAGAACCGGCCCTTTCAGTGCCCTCGCCAACGATCGCGTCCCAGGCCTCAGCGGTCGTGCCGATATCCGATCTGTTCTATGCCGACGGTCCGCAGATCATCAGCGGCGGAGTACCCGCTACCGCCGGCAAAAAGAGTGACCTGCTCGGCGCTGGTATCGAAGCGCTGGACAGTCTCACCGCACAGCCGCTCGCCACTCAATCGTCGACCGGCCCGATGGTCGTCGTGCCCGTCGACACCCTCTTGTATCGCGGGCGTGCCGCGCTCGAGCGGGCCGCGGCGATTCGGGAACAGATCAAGGCGTCTGGCGCGCAGCCATCGTCGGCGGCGCTCGACGAGATGTACGATCTGATCGGCCTCGCCCTGAAAGACTGACCGGTGCCGCCTAAAGTCAGGGCGTTGATCGGAATTCTGATCAGCGCGGCAGTCGTCTGGTGGTTGGTCGCCAAGAGCGGCATCGACTGGAAGGCCGCCTGGGTGTACATGAGGGATGCGAACAAGCCGCTGCTCGTTCTGGCCACGATCGTGGCGAACACGATGTTCCCCCTGCGCGCGCGACGGTGGCGCCCGATCCTCGCTGCCGTCAAAGCCAACATTCCATTTGGCCCGCTCTGGCGGTCGACGGCGATCGGAATGATGGCGAATACGCTCCTGCCCTTCCGGATGGGAGAGATCGCTCGCGCGCTGGCGTTGTCGCGAGAGGAGCCAGACGTTCCAATCCCGGCATCCGTCGCATCGCTGTTCGTCGACCGGATCTTTGACGCATTGGTCGTCGTTCTGCTGCTCGTCATTGCGCTGTTACTGCCCGATGTTCCGCCCGACGCAACGATCGGCGGTAAGTCGATCGCGAGCCTGGCGGTGTTCCCGGCGGTCGGCGCCGTCGGCGGACTCGTCGCACTCTATGCGCTTGCCGTCTACCCGATCCCGGCGATTCGAATCTCGACAGCCGCCGCGACGAAGTTCGGCGAGCGGTTCGCGTTCACTGTCGAGCACATCGTGCGCAAGTTTACCGACGGACTCGGCGCGCTCCGAACGCCGCGCCGGTTCGGCGAGGTATTTCTCTGGACTGTGTTGCACTGGCTTGCGCAGCCGCTGGCATTCTGGATCGGGTTCAAGGCCTTCGGCATTCCAGCGCCGTTCGCCGCTGCGCTGATCGCGCAGTTCGCGATTGTCGTCGCCGTCGCACTTCCATCCGTGCCTGGCTACGTCGGCCTGTACGAGATCGGGGCCGCCGCCGCACTCTTGCTGTTCGGGGTGGAAAACAGCCGCGCCATCGCCTGGGCCGCCACGCTCCACGCAGTGACGCTGCTGCCGATCACGTTGATCGGGCTCTTCTATCTCAATCGCGTCGGGCTTCGCATGAGCGACCTTCGCGATCGGCAGCCAGGTGTCGTCAGTGACTGAAGCGCGCGTCGCCGCGCAGGCGAAAATCAATCTTCGGCTCAAGGTTCTCGCACGCGACGTCGAAGGGTACCACTCGATCGAGACCATCTTCGCGCGCATCGATCTCGCCGACGACGTCGTGGTTCGCACTGGAACGAGCGGTCGGTCAGTCGATTGCCACGGCGCGGAGCTCGGACCGGTCGAGAAGAACCTCGCCTTCCGGGCAGCGACGGCCTACGAGTCCGCCACCGGATGGCCGAACAACTTCAGCATCGAGATCACCAAGCGCATTCCCGTCGGCGGCGGACTTGGCGGCGGGAGCGCCGACGCCGGCGCCGTGCTTCGGGCCCTCGACGCGATGGCGCCGCGACCGCTTGGGCCGCGGCTGGTCACGCTCGGCGCCGAGCTTGGGGCCGACGTGCCATTTATGACGTTGGAAGCTCCGTTTGCTTTGGGGTGGAGTCGCGGTGAACGACTCTTCCCGCTCCCGACGCTCCCCTGGCATTCAGTCGTCATTGCCACACCCGAGCACGCCATCGCCACCGCCGAGTCGTACGGGTGGATCGCCACCTCGCGGAACGTTTCGGGCGCGATCCCGTCCATGGGGTTTTCGCCCACGGCGTTCGTGATGGACTCGACCGCCGTCCGCGACTGGACGAGGATCGCCTCGATCGCCAGCAATGATTTCGACGCGGTCGTGTTCGCACGCTTTCCCGAGCTCGCGAAGGCCGCCGCATCGCTACGCCAGAATGGCGCGATGATCAGCATGCTCGCCGGCTCCGGATCGTCGGTCATCGGCGTCTTCGAGCAACAAAGGGATGCTGAAAAGGCGCTCGCCGATTCCCCACTCACGGGATTGCTCTCGCGAACGTCTACGAGCGTTGTCGGGGTCACCGTCTCGGGGTAGCTTTACGGACTCTGATGCCCCCTCGTCCAATGGCAGGACATCGGTCTTTGGATCCGAGAATGGTGGTTCGAATCCACCGGGGGCAACTCGTTTGAGGACCGGATGACGTTGTCCACGATCGCCGCACCGACCACCCCCGACCCTGCTCTTTCAATGGATGGCCTGGCTGTACCGAGTCGTGGGCTGAAGTTGATGTCGGGCTCGGCGAATCGCCCGCTCGCCGAGGCGGTCGCCGAAAGCATGGGGATCGAGTTGACGCGGTTGAACCTCGGCCGGTTCGCCGACGGCGAGATCTCGGTTCGAATCGACGAGAACGTTCGCGGAAACGACGTTTTCATCGTCCAGCCAACCAATCCGCCGGGGGAGAATGTCCTCGAGCTTCTGTTGCTGATCGACGCCGCCAGGCGGGCGTCGGCCGCACGCATCACTTGCGTCATTCCATACTACGGATACGGCCGCCAGGATCGAAAGGACCAGCCGCGCGTTCCAATCGGCGCAAAGTTGATGGCGAACATGATCGTCGCCGCTGGCGCCGATCGCGTTCTTGGCATCGACTTCCACCAACACCAGCTCCAGGGGTTTTTCGACATCCCCGTCGACCATCTGTACGCGATGCCGGTGTTCGCAAACCACTACAAGAAAAAAGGCCTCACCGATCCAGTCATCGTCGCCCCGGACGTTGGTTCAGCGAAGATGGCCCGGGGCTTCGCCAAACGCCTCAACGCCGCGCTGGCGATCATCGATAAGCGGAGGCCCGCAGCCAACGTTTCCGAGGTGGTGAACGTGGTCGGCGACGTCACCGGTCACGACTGCATTCTGGTCGACGACATGATTGACACGGCGGGAACCGTCACCGAGGCCGCGCGAGCCCTCAAAGCGCTTGGCGCGCTGGACATTTATATTTGTGCAACGCACGCTCTTTTCTCGGGGCCGGCCAGGCAACGCTTGGCGGACGCGCCGATCAAGGAAGTGGCCGTGACCGATACCATTTTGGTCCCGGAGTCACGGCGACCGCCCCAGCTGGCGGTGCTTTCTGTGGGAGAGCTGATCGCCAAGGCGGTCAGATACACGCATAGTGAGCAATCGGTCTCCTCACTGTTCGACTGAGGGATGACGCAGGTCATCACGAAGCGAAGCGAGGGATCTGTAATTGAAGAATGCAGTATCGTAGGTCCGGACGAAGTGCAGATCCCTCGCTTCGCTCGTGATGACAGACAGGGTCCCGGACGACGGTATGGTAGGGAGGAAGCAGCCTCCTGAGAGTACGCGCCGACGCCCCAGCCGCAGTCTCTCGCTCTCAACACGCGCGACGTCGAGAAGCTGCTCGTCCAGATTGCAGGAACCAGCACCGTCGTCGAGTTGTCCATCGAGGGCACGGCGGTCCGCACCCTCATCCGCGAAGTCCAACGCCACCCGTTCAAGCGGCAGGTGCTGCACGTCGACTTCCAGGAGCTCGTCGCCGGAGAGAAGGTCACCCTCGACGTGCCCATTCGCTTTCACGGCATCGCGACCGGCGTCCGGGAGGGCGGTGGCATTCTCGAGGAAGTGCTGCACAAGGTCAACCTTCGCGTCGACCCGGCGTCCATTCCGGATCACATCGACGTCGACGTGTCGGCTCTGACCATCGGGCATTCGATCCATATCCGTGATCTGTCTTTGCCAGCGGGCGCCGAGGTCATGGACGACGAGGATGCGACGGTCTGTATCGTCAGCGCTCCGCGTGCCGTGGTCGAGGAGACCCCAGTGGTGGCAGTCGACGAGGCGGCCGCCGTCGCAGCCGAGCCGGAGCTCATCCGTAAGACGAAGGCTGACGATGAGGAAGCGGCCGCCGAGAAGGAAAAGGAGAAGGAGAAGAAGAAGTAGGACTCCGTCCGAATGTCCGGTATCCTGGCGTGGGTGCGGGCGCGTCTCGTTGGCGCGCCCGTATCTTCTCCGGCGGCTGACGAACCGATGAAAGTCATCGTCGGGCTCGGAAATCCGGGCAAGGAATACGAGCGTACCCGCCATAACGTCGGGTGGTGGATGGTCGATCACCTCGCCGACGCTTGGCAGCTCGATGCCTGGCGCAAGGATGGCGAGGCCCGGGTCGCCGACGGCCGCGTCGGTAACACGCGCGTTCGCTTGATCAAGCCGCAAACGTACATGAACCTCAGCGGCGGGATCCTGCGGCAGTATTTGCGCCGTCCGTTCTGGGCGGCCGCCACCGACTTGTTGATCGTCGTCGACGAAGTCGCGCTGCCGATCGGTCGCTATCGCTTTCGCGCCGACGGCAGCGCCGGCGGACACAATGGACTCAAGAGCATCGAGTCGGCAGTTGGCAATCAGAAGTATCCCCGTTTGCGCATCGGCATCGGACCGGACAATCAACGCCAGGTGGGCAATTTATCGGACTTCGTGCTCGACAATTTCGGCAAGGCGGAGACAGCGACAGTGAAAGAATTGCTGCCGGTACTCACGCAAGCGGTCGAGGTATGGATGAAAGAAGGCATCACGCCAGTCATGAATCGCTTTTCAGGAAGAGAGACGTCACCCTGAGCCGAAGGCGAAGGATATGGCTTCGGCGCAACGCATCGAACAACAGATCCCTCGCTTCGCTTGTGATGACATACGGCCCCGAATGCTGAAACTTGGAATCGTAGGACTACCCAACGTCGGAAAATCGACGCTGTTCAACGCGCTCACTGCCGCTGGTGCAGAAGCGGCGAACTATCCGTTCTGCACCGTCGAGCCGAACGTCGGCATGGTCGAGGTGCCTGATTCGCGGCTCCCAGCGATTACCGCCGTCGTCACGCCAAAAAAAACTGTCCCCGCCGTCGTGCAATTCGTCGATATCGCTGGCCTGGTGAAAGGCGCTGCCGAGGGCGAGGGCCTCGGCAACAAGTTTCTGACCAACATTCGCGAGACGGACGCGATCGTCCACGTCATCCGCTGTTTCGACGATCCTGACGTCACGCACGTCATGGGCAGCGTCGATCCCGTTCGCGACCGCGAGGTCATCGAGTTCGAGCTCGCCCTCGCCGACCTCGGCGTCGTCGAGAAGCGGCTCGACAAGACCCAGCGCACGGCCAAGACTGGCGACAAGGACGCGAAGGCCGAGCTGCCCACGCTCGAGAACGCCAATTCGTTCCTGAAGGATGGCCGCGGGTTGTGGGAAGCCAAGTTATCCGCCGACGAGCTGGCGTCTCTCAAACCGCTGCAGCTCCTGACGGTAAAGCCGATTCTCTACGCGGCCAACGTCACCGACGCCGAGCTCTCCGGGGACGAAGGTCCGCATCTGAAAAAACTGCGCGCCGCGATCACGGCGAGCGGCGAGCAGGCCGAGGTCGTTCCCTTCTCGGCCAAGATCGAGGCGGAGCTGGCTGAGCTTTCCCCGGAAGACCGCGCGGCTTTCCTCGAATCGCTTGGGCTCGAGTCAGCTGGGCTCGATCGGTTGATTCAGGCCGGCTATCACCTTCTCGGACTCCAGACGTACTTCACCGCCGGCGAGCAGGAAGTCCGCGCCTGGACGATTCATCGCGGCGACACCGCTCCGGTGGCCGCGGGCGTGATTCACACCGACTTCGAGCGCGGGTTCATTCGCGCCGAAACCGTCGGCTACGACGACTTTGTCGCCAATTCCGGCTGGAAGGGCGCCCGCGAAAAGGGCGTCGTCAGGTCCGAGGGCAAGGAATACGTGGTCAAGGACGGCGACGTGATGCTCTTCCGATTCAATGTGTGAACCCGATCCGCCTGTCCGTAACTCGCGCCTGCCGTTAGGTTTCTGTGACATTCGCCAGTCTGGCGGATGACAAACACTCTCCTCCCGGATCGGCAACCTTCGGGAGGCGATAGACCAAAGGGAGGATTGCCACGGCATGACACGCCAATATGAGGCGGTGTATGTCTTCGACTCCACGCTCGAAGATACCGCCATTACCGACAAGCTCGACCGCTTTCACGGACTGCTCGGCAAGCCTGCCGACATCCAACTCACGCACTGGGGTCGCCGCCAGCTCGCGTACCAGATCGGCCGCCGCGACACTGGCTATTACGTCATCGCGCGCTTCGGCGCCGAGCCGACCACGCTTCCCGAATACGAGCGCGCACTCAAGCTTGACGATGGGGTCGTTCGCTACCTCGTCACGCTCTACGAGCACGAGCTCGGAGCGCCGCCGATGACCGAGGAGGAGATGGCTGAGGCTCAGCGCCGTCGCGATCTCGATGACGACGAGGAGGAAGATTGATGCGCCGCCCAACCAAGACGTGCCCATTCTGCGAGGGTCGCGTGCACTTCATCGACTACAAGGATGATCGCACGCTCGGCCGCTTCATCACCGACCACGGCAAGATCCTGCCGAGCCGGCTGAGCGGAGTCTGCGCACGGCATCAGCGCCAGTTGTCCACGGCCATCAAACGGGCTCGGTATCTGGCGATCGTGCCCTATACGAGTGGGATGGCGGGTTAGTTAATGGCGGAGCCGAGCTTGCCCCGGGCGGAGCCCGAGGTGCTGCCCACGGTGGAACCGCGACGAGGCTGGAAGAAGCTGATCCTCGCCTTGATCGCGCTATTCTTCGTGCCCGCCTTTGCCTTGCGAGCCATGTTGCCCATCGACGAGACGATGCTGTTGTTCGTCCCGGCGATGGCCGCGTGCTCACTCGTGGGGTGGTGGGCCGGCGGCCGCGCCTCGGCCGCGCTGCTGTGGGTGGGGCTCGCCGTCGCGGTGGCCGGACCGCGCGACTCGTCAAGCGACGTCTTCTCGACGCTCGTACACGGCTGGACCCTGTTGGTGGCCGGGGCCTTTGGCCTCACCTGCTTGCTCGGTGGCCGTCGACCGTTTTTCACCAAGGCCTTGTTGGCACTCGTCGCCGCGTTCGCCGTAGCGCTCCTCATGAGCCTGTTTGGACCGGTGACCCTGTCGCGCGCGTCGCAAGCGGTCGCAGCGGAATTCGTCCGCCGGAACGACGAGGCGCTCGCCGTGCTCAACACGACGATCAGCCAGAACGCGACGCAGTGGCGAGAGATGACGACGAAGTTTCCGTCGCTCGCGACCTTCCCGGCGGACGCCGCGAAAAACTTGTCTACGCTCTCCGCCGCGGGCCGTCTGGCGTTCCCGGCACTGCTGTCGCTCGAGTCGCTCGCGGCGCTGGCGCTTGCGTGGGCGACGTATCATCGCCTTTCACGACGCCGCCTCGGCGCGCCGCTGGCGCCGCTGCGCGAGTTTCGCTTCAGCGATCAGCTCGTCTGGGGGCTGATCATCGGCCTCGTGATTCTCCTTTTCCCCAACCTGGCGAATCTCCGCGGGTTTGGACTCAATCTCGTCGTTTTCTTCGGCGCGCTCTACGCAGTCCGCGGTCTCGCGGTTCTTGCCTGGTTCATGAAGCCGGGCGCCCTCGCCGTCTCATTCGTCGTCGGATTCGTGATGCTGTTGGCGCCATTCCTCAGCGTGTTCGCCGTCCTCGGGTTTCTCATGCTCGGAGTCACCGCGCTTGGACTTGGAGTCGGCGACACCTGGGCGGATTGGCGCGGACGCGCGCGTTCAACGTTGTCCTAACTGGAGCTCCACAATGGAAGTCATTCTCCGCCAAGCCGTCGATAACCTCGGAAAGCCTGGTGAGGTCGTGAAGGTCTCGAACGGGTATGCCCGCAACTACCTCTTGCCGCGCGGCGTCGCCTTCGAAGCCACACCCGGAAACCTCAAACGCATTCAGCAGGAACGCGATCGTCTGGAAGCGGCCGAGACCGAGCGTCGCAACGCCGCCCAGGGACTCGCCACAAAGATGGAGCAGGTGCAGCTCACGTTCTCGGCGCGCGTCGGGGACGAGGGAAAACTATTTGGTTCGGTGACGTCCGCCGACATCGCCCAACAGCTCGAGCTCCAGGGGTTCCATGTCGAGAAGCGTCAGATCGATCTGCACGAGCCGATCAAGGCCCTCGGGGTGTACAGAATCCCGATCCGTCTGCATGCTGACGTGAAGCCGGAAATTCGAGTTTGGGTAATTAAGGCGTAAAAAGGTGCGTTGGTGGGTTGGTGGATTAGTGGGTTGGTGACTGCATCGGTCATGTCCCGCTCTTCCCAATCCACGAAACATCAAAACACCAATCCACTTTCATGAAGTCTTCCCCCGAATCACTCACGCTCGCCACCGCCGCCGCCCAGCTGTGTCTCGATCACAAGGCATACGATGTCGTCCTGCTCGATTTGCGCGGCGTGTCCGACATGACGGACTTCTTTATCGTCGCCAGCGGCACGTCCGACACACATGTTCGATCGATCGGAGAAAACCTGGCTGAGGAGATGAAGAAGCTCGGATCGCCGGCGTATTCCATGGAGGGCGTGACGAAGGGCCGGTGGGTCTTGCTCGACTTCGTCGACTTCGTGGTGCACGTCTTCCATCCCACCCTCCGCGAGTTCTATCAGTTGGAGCGGCTCTGGGGCGACGCCGAGTCCGTTCCGATCGAGGCCAGCAGGGGCGCCCTCGCATGACCCGGGCGCTGGTTCTCGCGGTCGCCCTCGCCGGCGTTGCAGGTCCTCTCGGCGGGCAGAGCTACTTCGGTCAGAACCAGGTGCAGTACGATCGCTTCGATTGGCAGGTGCTCGAGACCGAACACTTCCAGATCTTCTTCTATCCGTCCGAAGAGCGCGCGGCGACCGATGCCGGCCGAATGGCCGAGCGGACGTACGCGCGCTTGTCGTTAGTGCTCCAGCACCAGTTCCGCGAGAAGAAGCCGATCATGCTCTTCTCGTCACGCACGGATTTCGGCCAGAACAACGTCACCGGCGATCTCGGCGAGGGTACTGGCGGCGTGACGGAGGCGCTCCGTCACCGGATGCTGCTGAACTTCACCGGGGACTATCGCAGCTTCGAGCACGTACTCGCGCACGAGATGGTCCATGCATTTCAGTACGACATCTTTGCTCGAGGCAAGGCGGGCAACGGCATGCAGGCGCTCGCCGAATTCTTGCCCCCGCTCTGGTTCGCGGAAGGCATGGCCGAGTATCTGTCGCTCGGCCCGTCGTACCCGTTGACTGATAGTTGGATGCGGGACGCCGCCTTGAACGGCCACCTCCCGACGGTCAAGCAGATGACCGATCAGCCCGAAGACTACTTCCCATACAGATACGGTCACTCGTTCTGGACGTTTGTCGGCAAGAAGTGGGGCGACGAAGCCATCGGGCAGATCATGAGCGCGGTACCGTCGGTCGGCGTCGACCGGGCGTTCAAGCGGGAACTCGGCGAGTCGCTTGAGGATCTCGGCGATCAATGGCGCGAAGACCTCCAGACCCGGTTGTTACCCATGGTTGGGTCGCTCGACCGCGCGCGCAAGTTCTCTCAGCCACTGCTTACGCCGCGCGTCACCGACGGCGCGATCTTCCTTGCCCCAGCGCTGTCGAGCGATGGTTCGCGGATCGCCTTTCTCTCCAACGGCAGTCTCGCGCGGGGCCAGATCTTCATCGACCTCTGGCTCGCCGACGCCCACACCGGCAAGCGCATCACGCGGTTGGCGGCAAGCGCGACGAACTCCGATTTTGAGGAGTTGCGGCTGCTCTATTCACAGAGCGCGTTCTCACCCGATGGCAAGCGGATCGCCTTCACCGGCCAGCGAGGTGGACGCGACGTCCTCTACATCATGCGCATCGACGGAAAGGCGATCGAGCGGCGTCTCGATCTTCCGCTCGAGAGCGTGATCAGTCCGAGCTGGTCTCCCGACGGCCGTCAGCTCGTTTTCAGCGGCGCCACGGGCGGCATCACCAATTTGTACCGCATCGACGCCGACGGAACGCACTTCATGCAGCTGACTGACGACCGATTCGGCGATCTCCAACCGCAGCTGTCGCCGGACGGAACTCGGATAGCATTCGCCACCGATCGCGGGCCGGGGGCGAGCTTCGACCTGCTGCGCTTTCCCAAGTGGCAGATTGCGTTGTACGACATCCCGACCGGAAAGATCACGCTCCTGCCCGGCCAGCACGGGCTGAATCTGAATCCGCAATGGGCCCCCGACGGCCGCTCGATCGCGTATATCTCCGACCGGACGGGCATCGCGAACGTGTTTCTGTATGATCTCGACGCCCGACAACATTACCAGTTGACGAACGTCGTCGGGGGCATCTCCGGCATTACCGAGTACAGCCCGGCGATCAGCTGGGCGCGGGACGCCGACCGGCTCGCTTTCACCTACTTCGAGAATGGGCAGTACACGGTGTGGGCGACGAACAGTCCGCGGGGACTGAAGCGATCTCCGATGGTCGAACCCGCCGCGCCGCAAATACTGGCTGTCGCGAGCGTGTCCCGCGACCCCGCTCTCACCGCTGCGTCCGCCTCGTTCATCTACCGGACCGCCGCTGGTGAGATTCGCGAGTCGGGTAACCTTCCGCTCTCCGGCGACAGCCTCGCGCCCTCGGTCTCCATCGCCGCCCTACTCGACTCGGTCGAGCTGGCGCTCCCGGATACCCTGCGCTTCCGGCGTCATGCATACCATGCGTCGCTTCAACCGGACTTTTCGGCTCGACCGAGCATCGGCTACATCCCCGACAACTACGGGCGGTCGTTCTTCGGAGGGACCACCGTCGTCATGAGCGATTTGCTCGGCAATCATCACCTCGCCGCCTCGGGCGAGTTGAACGGCCGTCTATCCGAGTCACGCCTCTTTCTCGGCTATACGAATCTCGCGCACCGCTGGCAATACTCGGGGGGCTTCTCGCAGACGCCGTATTACTTCTTGACATCGGATTCGTTGTCGCCGACGACCGATCCGGCCGTCTCGCTCGAGACGCAGGAGATCCGGATCTACGTGGCCCGCCAGCTGTTTGCGGTGACGGCGTACCCGCTCAACCGGTTCACGCGCATCGAGATTGGCGGAGGCTTCAACAACGTCGATCGTAGCCGCTGGGTCGTGACGCGGGAAATCACGGGCGGCTCGACGGCCGGGTCGTTCAAGCCAAATGGCATGCGCTCCGATCCGACGTTGAACTATTTCGACGGCCAGGTTGCGCTCGTCTCCGACAACACGGTGTTCGGTTACACGTCGCCGCTCATGGGCCGCCGGTTCCGGGTGCAGGTGAGTCCGGTAACCGGCGCTTTCAATTGGGTGCAAGGTCTCGTCGACTATCGTCGATACGATCCGATCGTCTTCTCGTACCTCACGTTCGCGTCGCGACTCTATGCCGACGTCTCGGTCGGGCCAGACGAGGAAGCGTTCCCGAAGTACATCGCGCGTCCGGACTTCGTGCGCGGATATGACCGCAACAATTCCTTCAATCCTTGCATCGGCATCGCATCAAATCCGTCGAGCTGCAACGCCCTCCAGCTGCTCGGCAGTCGCGTTGCCGTCAGCAACTTCGAGCTCCGCTTTCCGCTGCTCCGGCGCGTCGAGCTCGGCGTGTTGCCGGTCGACCTTCCGCCGATCGACGGGTTGTTCTTCTTCGACGCCGGCGTCGCTTGGTCAAAGGACCAGACGGTGTACGGGAGCCACCCCGTCAACTTCAACGTCGCCACGCAACGGTATCCCCTGCGCAGCTATGGCGCCGGCCTCAGGCTCAACCTGTTCAACTACGCGATTCTCCGGTGGGATTACGCCATCCCAATCGACTCCCCGGGTCACCACCGGTTCTGGACCTGGTCTCTCTGGCCTTCCTTCTGAGTGCGAGCACTCCTTTGTCTGTCGGTCGCCATCGTCGCCTGCACCCGCTCCGACGCCAATCCGCCGCCGCCCGCGACACAGGTCGCTACATCGACCTTCGTCGGACCTGACGCCCTCTTCCTGAGGATCCCGCGTACCGGCGGTCGGGCACGGGTGGTCGCCTTTCCGAACGTCGATTCGACGATCTGGACGTCGACGGCCCGAAGCCCAGCCCCGGGGCGCGTCCTCGGATTCGATGACGACGCCGGCATGGTCGCGATCGTCGACGCGAAGGGGCACCCTGCGCGAATCGACTTGCGCCGCGATAGCATCGAGGCGCCGCTTCGTGAGGCTCTGCTGGCCCCCGTATCGCTCGACGGATCAGCGATCTACGGTTTGACCGCTAAAGGCGTTGTTGTCCGAACGACGCCGGCGGGTGAATGGCGTTTCAGTGGGTCCAGGCCGGCGCGCGGCGTCCTTCCGCTGCGAGATGGCTCCGTGCTGGTCTGGAGCGATCGTGACGGACAGACGATGCTGACTCGCGTGAAGCCTCCGTCCCTGACCCCGCTCGACAGCCTTACGATGCCGCCCGCAGAGCTCGCGGCGGGGACGGGGGTCGGCGACCGACTGTACTTTTCCGCCGGGTCCCGCGTGTACGCGGTCCAGACGCGAACGCTCAACCTGGATGCGCCGATCCCGGTGGGCGGAGCAGTGTCGGCCATCGCGGTGACACCGAGCGGCGATCACATCTACGCCCTTGCCGCGGCAGACGGACGCTCGACGCTCGTCGCCGTCGATCGATATCACTGGCGAATCTCGTTGCAGATTCCCCTCGACGCGAAGGCGCGCGAGGTGCGCGTCGATCCAATCGGCCGCTACGTGCTCGTGCGCAGCGGAAAGGATTCGGTGCTGGTTGTCGCCGTGGCCACCAACACCGTGATCGGGACGGTCCGCTCCGACTGGCGAGACGATCTCCCCCTCGTCGCGCCCGACGGTTCGATCGTGACGGCGCAAGGCGGCGATGTCGTCTTCGTGCGCCCGGAGGACAAGCATATGGTGAGCCGAATCGGAGGCGGAGCGTCCGACTTCTGGTTCCCCTTCTGGTGGACGGGCTTCCGGCCGCGGGCCGCCTCGCTCGACGTGCCGGTCACCTTCGATTCGATCGGTGCGGTGGTTGACAGCTCAGCCACGGCGTCGATCGCCGCCGCGGGCAGCGCGCGAAGCGCCCCTATGGTGGCGGACAGCGCGCCGCCCAAGCCGGCCGGCTTCACGCTGTCATTCTTCGCGTTGCTGTCCGAGCAACGGGCGCAAAGCGAGGCGGCCAAGATCCACGTCGGGGGCGAGGTCGCGCGCGTCGAGATCCTCATGCGCAATGGCATCCCGGTGTATCGCGTGATCCTCGGCCCGTACCTGACGTGCGCTGACGCGCAGCGCGCGGCGCGCGCCTCTGGAAAGTCCGTATGGATTCCTGAAGGGGGGTGTGAGGTTCCCCCGCCCGAGAATGAGCCGCTGGCTCGCTGAAGGGCGCACGCTTGGTGCCTCACTTCGACGCTTCAACTGCATCGTAGTCGCGGGCCCCGATCCTGATGCGACAGCGGAGGTTGCCCTTGGCATCGCCGAGGCGCAAGCCGAGCATCGCCACGTCGTACTCGGTGATTTGCTCGATGACGCGCAACGCTTCAGGGCCTTCAGGGTCGATGACGACCACCACGGACTCGTCGACGTGCTGCACTACGGCACCTCCCTCGGGCTGGTGACCCGACCCGTGCCCGCGACCGCGGGACTGGTCTTCGCTCGCACGGGCTCCCATATCGCCGACTACGCCGAGCTCCTCGAGCATCCGAGGTGGTCGCGCCTGATCGGCCCGTTCGTCGGCTCGAGCGATTTGTTGGTGATCGCTCTGCCGCTCGCGGCGCCCGGTCTCGACGCGATGGTCGTGCACACAGACGGCGTAGTCCTCGTCGATGGTATCGCGCCGGCAATGCTCGACCCTGCCCGCGTCATCGCCCGTGTACAAGCCGCCGCAAAGCCGACGATTGCGCCCGCTGGAGCCGCAGCCATCGCCGCCGGACCCGGCGTTCCGCGAGCGAAACCGCCTGTTGTGGTCCGCCCGGCTGGCCCGACGTCGGAACGAGGGTCCGGCTCGACGGCTGTCGCGGCACGACCATCCTCCAAGGCCGCGTTGCGACCCGTGCCAGCCCCGGCGGGCCGCGCCACGCGGGCGGTCACACCGGCGGCGGCCGCCGGCAAGCCCATACCCGGCCTGGGCCCGCGTGTGGTTCTTGGAGCCCTCATCACCCTTGCCGCCGCGTTATTCGTCTATTGGCTCGCAGAGCGTCAGACGGCCGACACGGAGCCCGCTCCGAAGCCGATGGCGGCGACTGCTCCGGCTTTGATAGCGCCGGGCCAGCCCACGGCGCGGACCAAGCCGGTCGATCCGAACGTGCTGGATCCGGCCGATTCGGGCGGCGCCGTCTACGCCGTGCAACTGAGTTCGGCGAATACGCAGTCAGGCGCTATTTTGACTCTTCAGCGTAACCGCGGGTCGTTGCCGGCGGCCACGTTCGCGCAGGTTACGATCGGCGGGACCATCTGGTACAAGGTGTTGACGGGGGCTTACACGACTCGCGGCGGCGCCGACTCGCTCCTCGAATCACTCCGCCAGGCGAAGGTTGTCGACTCGACGTTGGGAATTGTGGTCCGAGTGCCTTACGCAATCCGCATCGACTCAATCAAGGCGTCCGCGAGTGTTGGTGACGCGCTGGCAAGCTTGTCGATTGGCCGGCGGGTGCCGGCGTACGCCCTCGAGCAGAAGAGCGGATGGGTTTGGGTTTTGGTTGGCGCCTTCGAGACCGCCTCGCAGGCCGACGCATACGCTGAGACGTTGCGCGCAGTCGACATGACGCCGCAAATCGTATTACGAAAAGGGAGAATGTTCTAGTGCGGTTGACCAAGCTCGAGCTCCACGGTTTCAAGTCGTTCGCCGACAGCACCGAATTGCTGTTCGAGAGCGGCGTCACCGCTATCGTTGGTCCAAACGGCTGCGGAAAATCCAACGTCTCCGACGCCGTGCGCTGGGTGCTTGGCGAGCAGCGGGCACGCCTGCTGCGCGGCTCGAAGATGGACGAAGTGATCTTTCAGGGATCCTCGGCTCGTCGTCCGGTCAACCTCGCCGAAGTTTCGTTGCATTTCGAGAATGCCGACGGGTCACTTCCGATCCCGTTCCAGGAAGTCGTCATCACCCGCCGCCTGTCGCGGTCGGGCGAAAGCGAGTACTTCCTGAACCGATCGCCCTGCCGCCTGCGTGACATCTCCGACATGCTGCGCGGGACCGGCCTCGGCGCCGACACCGGTGTCGTCATCGAGGCGAAAATGATCGACGCGCTGCTCTCGGATCGCCCAGACGACCGCCGTGAGCTCTTCGAGGAGGCGGCAGGCGTCGGCCTGTATCGAGACCGACGCCGTACGACGGAGCGCCGCCTCGAAGAAACGACGGTCGATCTGCAACGCTTGGACGACCTTGTCAACGAAGTCCAGAGCCAGGTTCGCTCACTCTCGCGTCAGCGAAAGCGCGCCGAGCGGTATGCGGAACTCATGGCCCGCCGTTTCACCGTGGAAATCGCGCTGGCGCGTCGCGAGATGCAGGCGTGGACCGAAGAGCTGCAGCGGTTGGAGACACGAGTCACCGAGTTGCGCGAGTCCGCGCCGAAACGAGAAGAAGCCGTCATCTCCGCCGAACAGGCGCGCGACACGGCACATGGCAATCGAGCCGCCGCCGACGCGCGCCGCGGCGAACTGTCGAAGCTCGTCGCCACGCAGCGCGAGGACGTCCAGGCGATTCGCAGCGAAACGGCGGTCGCCGAGGAACGGCAACGAAACGCCGTCGCCCGTCGCCAGCGCGCCGAATCAGAAGCGAGCGAGGGTGAGGCCTACGGAACCCGCATAGCGGCCGATCGCACGCACGCCAAGTCCGAGCGCGAGCAGCACGAGCACCAACTCGCCGAGGCGCGCGTCGAGCTGACCCGCCACGCCGCCACCGAAGACGCGGCCCGGGCCGGCGTCGCGGAAGCGCGAGCCTCGTTGGAGCTGGCGCAGGCGAGGATGCGCGGCTTACAGGAGCGCTTGAATCGCGCCGAGCTCGATCGCGAGCGAAGCCATCGTGAGCGCGAAGAGCTCATCCAGCGTCTGCAGCAGCTCGAGGAGGAGCGCGTCGCGCTGATCGATCGGGTCGCGGCAATCGGCCGCGAGCAGGAGAGCGCGGGACTCGCCTCTGAGGAGGCGCGGAGCGAGGCAGAGCGCGCCTCCAAGGCGCTCGACCAGGCGCGCGGAGCTGATCGGAGAATGCGCGAAGAAGAATCGATCGCGCGAGCCGAACTGTTTCGCGCCGATGAAGCACACACGTCCCTCACGGCAAAAGCGAATGCGCTCGAAGCGCTCGAGCGCGAGCGAGTCGGCCTCGCCCCGGCCGCCGCCCGACTGCTGCGTGATCGTGACAAATTCGGTGAAGGCGCGGTACTTGGCCCTCTCTCCGACTTCCTCGGCGCCGATCAGGACACGGCGCTGCTCGTCGAGCGCTTCCTCGGCGCGACCGTGCACGCCGTGCTCGTCCGCGATCGGGCAGTCGCCGAACGCGTTCGCATGTGGCACGCCGAAGCGAATCCGGGCCCGCTGCTGTTGCTCCCACTCGATTCACTGACGCTGGCGGCCTCCGCAACCGGCGACGACACCCTTGCATCGCACGTCGACGCCGCGCCCCCTGCCGCAAGCTGGGCTCGGGCTCTGCTCGGAGGCGCGCGAACCGTCGAGGGCGGATCGGCGTTCGTCGATTCGCGCGGCGCGATTTGGCTGCCCGGGACCGCGGCCGGTCCGGGACCGTTGCGCCGGCGCGCCGAACTCTTCGCGCTCCGGTCGGAGCGCTCAGGCACCGAACAGCGCCGGCGCGTCGCCCTCGAACAGGCGGATGCCCTGCGCCGCCAGGTCGAGGCATCGGAGCTGCGAACCCGTTCCGCGTCTGAGGAGCTCGATACCGCAAGCGGATCGGTCCGTCGCACCGTCGAGCATCAGGCGGAGGTGGGGCGACGGCGGCAGCGCGCCGAACGCGAGGTGACCGAGGCCGACGCGCTCCGCGATCGACTGATCAGCCGTCAAGACGAGCTGGCCGCTCATCTCCGGCAGATCGAGACGGAGGGCGCCGCGGCGATCGAAGATCTCCACGCATATGAAAGACAGCTGGACGTCGCACGCGACACCCTCGCGGCAAGCGAGCGCGCGCAGGAAAACGCGCGTGAGCTCCGTACCCGAGCGCAGGTTGAAGAGGCGCAGGTCCAGGCGCGCGTGCAGGTCGCTGCCGATCGCGAGCGCCGTCTCGACGAGGAGGCGGGCTCGGCGATCCAGCGCCTCGACGTGATCCGCGCCGAGTTGACCGAGCTCGCTCAAGCCGATTCGGTTCTTGGCGAGCAGATGGCTCGATGGCAGCTCGACCTCGAGACCCGCGAAGCCGGGTTGCGCGACGGCGAGGCGCGGCTCGAGGGCGCCGAAACAGCGGTCCGGGAGTCCGACGAGGCGATGGCAACAGCCGAACATTCGCTCGACGCCGCCCGCCGTAGATCGCAAACTGGGAGCGACGATCTCCACCACGACGAGCTTCGTCTGACGGAGTTGGGTGGACGGCGGGCCGCGATTCGCGAGCGGCTCGAGGCAGAATGGCGGCGCCCTCTCGACGAGATGCTGGCCGCGGTCGAGGAAATGGAGACCGACGAGCCCGCGCTGCGGAACGACGCGGACCTGTTGCGCGGCCAGATCGAGTCGCTCGGGCCAGTGAACGTACTGGCGATCGAGGAGCACGACGAAGCGCTGAAGCGCCTCGACTTCCTCACCACACAGCGAACCGATCTCGCCGATGCCAAGCTGTCCCTCCAGCAGGCGATCCGGGAGATCGACACGACCGCGCGCGAGCTCTTCTACACGACGTTCAACCAAGTGCGTGAGAACTTCCGGCAGATCTTCATTACGCTCTTCGGCGGCGGCGAGTGCGATCTGCGCCTCGAGAATCCCGATGCGCCGATGGACTGCGACATCGAAATCCACGCCTCACCGCGTGGCAAGCGCACCCAGCGCATCCACCTTCTGTCGAGCGGAGAGCGGGCACTGGTCGCGCTCTCGCTGTTGTTCGGCATCTTCCTCACGAAGCCGAGTCCATTCTGCTTGCTCGACGAAGTCGACGCGCCACTCGATGACGCGAATGTCGGTCGTTTCGTGCGCATGCTCAACCAGTTCAAGTCGCGCACACAGTTCATCGTCATCACTCACAATCCCCGGACGACTACTGAGGCGGCGGACGCGGTGTACGGCGTGACCATGCAGGAGCCGGGCGTGTCGAGTCTCGTCAGCGTGCGAGTGCGAGGCGAACCGGTCGACGGCGCGGCCTGATGTTCCGGGTCCGCGCCCTCGGCACGGGAACGATCGCGTTCTCGGCGGCGCGAAGCTGCTCGGGTTACTACGTCGAGGTCGGTGACGTCCGCCTGCTGATGGACTGCGGGAGCGGGATCACGCGTCGGCTCGTTGAGTTCGAAATCGATTGGCGAGCCATCACGCATGTAGCCCTCACCCACTTTCACATCGATCACCACGCCGACCTGCCGACCCTGATCTTCGCGTTCAAGTACGGAATGCTTCCAGTGCGATCGACGCCGCTCCAGGTGATCGGGCCGACCGGTACGCGCTCACTTCTCGAACGGTTGGCGTCTGCCTACGGCGACTGGGTGCTAGCGCCGGGCTTCCCGGTGACAATCCAAGAGCTGGAGCCGGGCGCATATCATGACCTCGGCGGCGCCGGCCTTGCGCCGTTCAAGGTTCCACATACGGTGGAAAGCGTGGCATATTCCATCACCCGCGGTGGACGACGGATTGTCTATACGGGCGACACCGGCGTCTGTCCCGAGCTGGGAGTCTGGGCGAAGGACTGTGACCTCTTGATCGCGGAATGCTCGCTGCCCGCGACGATGGCCATTCCGGAGCATCTGACTCCAGAGCAGGTCGGGGAGCTCGGGCGGGAGGCCCAGCCGCGAATGCTCGCGCTGACGCACTTCTACCCACCGGTCGAGCAGGTGGACATCGTCGCCGCCGTGCGGCGAAGCTATGCGGGACCGTTGACGCTTGCCCACGACGGGTGGGTGACCGAGATCGAGGAGCGATAGATGTTGATCGTGATGGCGAACAATGCGACGCGCGACCAGGTCGAGCGCGTCGTGAAGGTCATTGAGGAGATGGGCTACACAGCGCGGCCCATGCCAGGCGAACAACGGACCGCGATCGGTCTCGTCGGCAACGACGGGCGCGTCGACTCGTCACGGATCGAAGGGTTGTCCGGGGTGGCCGAAGTCATTCACGTCACCAAACCGTACAAGCAGGTCTCGCGCGAATGGAAGAGCGAGAACACCATCGTGACGATCGCGCCTGGCGTTTCGTTCGGCGGAAACGAGATCCAGATCATTGCCGGACCGTGCTCGGTGGAGTCCGAGCAGCAGATCGTCGCGTCGGCGCTGGCCGTACGCGCCGGCGGTGCGACAGCCCTTCGCGGCGGCGCGTTCAAGCCGCGGAGCTCACCCTATTCCTTCCAAGGCCTCGGCAAGAAGGGACTGGAGATGCTCGCCCTCGCGCGCCGCGAAACCGGGTTGCCCATCGTGACCGAGGCGCTCGATGAAGAAGGAGCCCACCTCGTCGCCGAGTATGGCGACTGCATTCAGATCGGCGCCCGTAACATGCAGAATTATTCGCTGCTCCGCGCGGTCGGACGGATGAAAAAGCCCGTGCTGCTCAAACGCGGCATGGCGGCGACGATCGTCGATCTCTTGATGAGCGCCGAATACATCCTCGCCGAGGGCAACGACCAGGTGATTCTCTGCGAGCGCGGGATTCGCAGCTTCGACACGATGGCGCGCAATCTGTTCGACTTGACGGCGATTCCGCTTGTCCAGCGACTATCACATTTACCGATGATCGCCGACCCGAGTCACGGCACCGGGCTTCGCGACAAGGTGACGCCGATGGGCCGCGCCGCGATCGCCGCCGGCGCCGACGGCATTCTCGTCGAGGTCCATCCGAATCCGGACCGCGCGCTGTCCGACGGCGGCCAGTCGCTTTTCCCCGACCAGTTCGCGCGCCTTGTCCAGGAGGTTCGCGCGATCGCGAGCGCGATCGGCCGGACCGTCGCCCTGACGCCGGGAACGGCGCCGATTCAGGTGGGGTAAGACCGGCATGCAGAACATTCGTCGTACCGCTGGCGCGCTTTCGATGGCCCTCGCGATCGCCGGTAGCGCGAGTGCTCAGGGTCCGTCGGCGACCGTCGACAGGGCGGTCACCGCGTGGGTCAGGGTTCATTCGCTCAGCGGGACCTTCGAGCAGACGCTCTCGAATCCCCTGTTGCGATCGAACAACTTCGCGCGTGGCGAATTCCGCCAGGAGCGTCCCAACAAGTTGGCGATCCGGTTCAGTGAGCCGGCGGGCGATGCGATCGTCGCCGACGGTAGGTATCTCTGGGTGTATCTCCAGCAGGCGACGCCGAATCAGGTGATCAAGCGCCCTGCCTCTGACCTGGCGGATGTTCCGATCGATGTGGGACAGTTTCTCGAATCACCTGCCGTCAGGTACGATTTCATCGCCAAAGGCGCGGAGAATGTCGGCGACCGTCCGGCGCACGTGCTCGGGCTGACACCAAAGAGGGGGACGAGCTCGCTCTTCACCCAGGCCACGGTGTGGGTGGACGACGCCGACGGACTGATTCGCCAATTCGAGGTGGCCGAAACCAATGGCAACACACGCCGGATCCGGCTGAGCAAGCTGACCGTAAATCCAACGCTCGGATCGTCGGACTTCAGCTTTATGGTGCCAAGGGGCGCTAAGGTGATCACGCCGTGATCGTGGGATAGCGGGACAGTGGGATGGTGGCCACTATTTCGCCTTCTCGATCGCCTCTCTCTGCGTCTTGGACTCACTGAGGATGCCTATTCCGCGCTGGACGATCGGGTCGTCGCGCAATGTCCGATCGAACTCGGCCCGCGTCCCGAACAGGTAGCGTTCGATCTGCGCCACCAGCAGCCGGTCGAGGATCCGGCTGGCTGTCCGCGCAGTCGTCGAGTCTAAAGCGATTTTCCGCTCGGCGAGCCGGCGCAACAGCTCCTGCCGCATCGCCGGCGTGACGGCGAAGCCCGAGTCCGTGATGGCCCCTGTTCCCTTGAGCGATAGCGCATAGGTGGTGAGGACATCGAGGAAATCCCTCGCACGGGTGCCAACCGCGCGCGTGATGGCCAACACGGCGACACCTTGGGTGCTGTCGGCGACGACGACATCGGGACGAATCCCGCCGCCGCCCACCACCGGGCGCCCTCCATCGGTCTTGAACCGCGGCGGCACTGTCTGGCTCTTGAGTGAGTCCGGATCGACCGCGGCAGCCTCGTGCGAACGATTGATGCTCCGGCCCGACGGAGTGAACCAGCGCGCGATGGTCAGCTTCAGACCACCTCCGGGAACTTCGAAGACCGTTTGCGCGCTTCCCTTACCGTACGTCGGGGTTCCGATGAGCACGGCGCGATCGTGATCCTGGAGCGCGCCGGCCACGATCTCAGACGCGCTGGCGCTCATACTATCGACGAGGACGCCCAGGACGAGATCAGGCCACGGTTGCGGACTCCGGTCGCGAAAATCGTGGGTGACGGCGGACGTGCGGCCGCGCATGCTGACGATGTCCTGCCCCGGATCGAGAAACAACTCCGATACGCCGACGCCCTGGTCGAGCAGCCCACCGGGGTCTCCACGCAGATCGAGCAGCAGGCTCTTCATCCCGGCGCCGCGGAGCGAATCGATCTCCTTGCGCAGTTCGGGAGCCGCACTATCGCTGAAGACGCGAAGATCGACGTAGCCGACACCGTCGCGCAGCAGGAGCGCGTGCGGTACGGAGCGAACGTGGATCTGTCGGCGAATCACCTTGAACGGAATGTGGGCGGTCATGCCAAACCGCTCGATGCTCATCGTCACCGGTGTTCCCGGCTGGCCGCGGAGAGCTTTCTGTGCCTCCTCCGACGTCCAGCGGTGCGTTGATTTACCGTCGATCTCAACCACACGATCGCCGGTCCGGATGCCGACTTCTTCAGCCGGTGAATCGGGGAGGGGCGTGACCACCGTGATCCATCCATCTCGGATGTCGATCTGCAGGCCGACACCAGCGTATCTGCCGCTCGTGGTCTCGTTCAACTTCGAAAGGCGATCGGCGGTCAGGTAGGCCGAGTGAGGGTCGCCTAGCTCGAGCATCAGTCCATCGACGGCCTTCCGGTAGATGTCGGAAACTGCTGTGCTGTCGACGTAACTATCGCGTACGCGCGAGATCACCTGCTCGAAGAGCCGGCCGCCGTCGAGCTTTCCTGGCGCGCCGTGCGCGGTGGGAATGAGCCCGCGCTGGACGAGCCATCCGCCCGAGACAATGGCGCAGCTCAACACTGCGGCGGCGACTACCCCGCGCGTTCGCATGGAATCATGGTCAAGGTCATTATGCCTTTTGCTCGTTCTACGAGTGGGAGCCCGGGAAAGATCCGGGCCATGCATCGATGACCGCCGCCTTGAGACGATCGAATACCTGCTGTTCGCTTCCCATCGCGTCGATCGGTCGGAGTGGGCCGCATTCGGGATGTGTCGCCTGCCAGGCGGGCGTCTCAAATCTGTCGAACGCGGCGGCTACGCGCTCGTGAAACTCCCTGCTCGACCGCTCCATTCGGTCCGGCCCTGTGTGGCGGCGCTCCAATCGGCCCAGGCTTTCGCCGAGCGGCAGCCTCAGGAGCAGCGTCAGGGCTGGAACGAGCCCGGCGGTAGCCAGATGGTTCGCGGCGCGAACGTCGGTCTCATCGAGACCACGGCCAGCGATCTGGTAGGCATACGTCGAGAGAAAGAAGCGATCGACAATGACCACGATCTTTTTCGCCAGGGCCGGCCGGACGATCTGATCAACGAGCTCGGCCCGAGACGCCATGAACAGCAGCGCTTCGGTCCGCGCCGAGATGTTTGATGATGGATCGAGGAGAATGCGGCGGATCTGGTCGCCCGGGGAAGTCCCTCCCGGCTCGCGAACAGACACGACGTCAACCGTCGACTCGCGCAGCCAAACTTCGAGGCGTCGCAACTGCGTCGACTTCCCAACAGCTTCCGGACCTTCGAGGACGATGAGCATGGGGAGCGGTTAATCGGGTATTCGGTTATTCTGGCATTCAGTATTCCGACGTACCGAATACCCGTATAACCGAGTGATCGAATAGCCGAATAGATTCACCCGAGAGTGATGATTGGAGAGGCCGCTCCCTTCTCAATGCCCTCCATGATCCAGTCATTCACGCGCTGCATGACTTTGTCGAAATTCTCCTGTCCGACAAGCAGCCGTTGATAACTCGATCGCCCCTGAATCTGTCCTAACAAGCTATCTAACTGCTGTTCCATCTCCGGCGTCGGCCTTTCGCCCTTCGCCATCGCGCGCTGAGCATCGATGCGCAGCTTTTCCATCTGTTGAAGTAGCGCGACGGTTTCTTTGTCCTCGTTGAGCGCGTCGCTCGCCCGCTTCAGCGCCTGATACTCGCTGCTCTGCCCGATGAGGCGGCCGAGCTCCCTCGCCTTGTCTTCGATCATTTGATCTCTCTCAGTCGTGCCAGGACGAACCGTTCCCGCCCCGCCAGGTCAAAACGTACGCTGATATCCACATAGCAATCGTAAACGGAAAGGGCCTCGACGACCCACGACGCGCGCCTCGAGTCGACTTCGAGCGCCAACCAGCCTCCGGGCTCGAGAACGGCGCGCGCATCGCGAATAATGCGCCGGATCGTCGTCATGCCGTCCGGGCCGCCGAACAACGCAACCGCTGGCTCCCAGTCGCGCACGCCGCTCGGGAGCGCGCGAACTTCGCCCTCGGCGATATACGGGGGATTGGAGACGACCAACGCCGCCCGCTCTCCCCAGAACGGCGCGAGTAGCGAACCGCACCGGAATTCGAGTCTCGTCTGGTCGGCTGGCTTCAACCGAAGGGCGTTGGCGCGGGCCACGTCGATGGCGTCAGCCGAAATGTCGCCGGCGAGCACTCGATCGAAGGCGCCTTCGGAGGCGAGCGCCAGTGCGATAGCTCCCGACCCGGTGCCAACGTCGATGGCGAGTCCGCCTGCCCTGCCTTTCATCTGCTCGAGCACAATCTCGACGAGCAGCTCTGTCTCGGGGCGTGGGATCAGCACGCGCTCGTCGACGGCCAATGTGAGCCGACGGAAGGCGGCTGACCGGACTGCGTAGGCGAATGGAGCTCCGAGAGCGCGTCGCGTTGCTGCGGCTCGCGCGAGCGCGCGTTCGTTCGCCGACATCACGGTGTGGCCGTTCACGGTCGTCCAGAAGCGTGGCGCGTCACGCAGGGCCGCGATGATGTCCCGCGCTTCACGGCCCGGATCGGGAATCCTCGCGGCGTCGAGCAGCATCGCCAGCTCGCCAAGCAGCGCCGCCACGGTGGTGGACTCGCCCGCATGCCCCGACCGGAGCGGAAGGTCGGTCATACCTCAGCGCCCTCCAGCCGCTCTTCGACATCGGCGTTGCGGAGCGCTTCGGTCAGCTCCTCGAGATCGCCGTCGAGAATCGCCGGCAGATTGTGCGACGTGAACCCGATGCGGTGGTCGGTGACCCGGCTCTGCGGATAATTGTATGTGCGGATCTTGTCCGAGCGGTCGCCCGTGCCGACCTGCGTCTTGCGCATACGCGCGCGCTCCGCCTGCTGCGCGGCGATGCGCAAGTCCAGAAGCCGCGCCCGCAGCACTTCCATCGCCTTCGCGCGATTCTGGATCTGGGACCGTTGATCCTGTTGGCTGACGACGAGTCCCGTCGGGAGGTGCGTGATGCGGACGGCGGAATCGGTGGTGTTCACACCCTGGCCGCCGGGACCCGACGCACGAAACACATCGATGCGCAGGTCCTTGTCGTCGATCTTCATGTCGACTTCCTCAGCCTCGGGCAGCACCGCGACCGTCGCCGCCGACGTGTGGATGCGGCCCTGACTCTCGGTGTGGGGAACGCGTTGGACGCGATGCGCGCCTGACTCCCAGCGCATCGTCCCGAACGCCTTGGGTCCGCTGACCTTGAAGATCGCTTCTTTGATTCCGCCGAGCGCGCCTTCGGACATCGAGATGATTTCGATGCGCCAATGGTGACGATCGGCGAAACGTTGGTACATCCGAAAGAGGTCGGCGGCAAAAAGCGCGGCTTCGTCCCCGCCTGTGCCCGGTCGGATCTCGACAATGCAATTGCGGTCGTCGAGCGGGTCGCGCGGAATCAGCAGCGGCGTGATCTCGACCTCGAGCCGAGCGATCTCGGTCTCGAGACGTCCGGCCTCGGCGCGCGCCTCGGCGGCCATGTCCGGGTCGTCAACGACGAGGAGCTCGCGCGTCTGCGCGAGCTCCTCATCCAATCGATACAGGCGCGCCCCCAGCTCGGAAACCGGAGCCAAACGTGCATGCTCCCTTCCCAGCTCGGCCATGCGCTGCGAGTCGCGATGAATTGTCGGCTCGGACAGCGACTGCTCGACCTCCTGGTACCGCGCCAGCGCGGCCGAAAGACGGTCGCGAAGGCTCAGAACGTCCTCAGGTCGAGGATGTCGTGGCGGCCGAAGGCTCCGCCGGTACTTTCTTGGAGAACTTCTGACGGAACCGCTCGACGCGGCCAGCCGTGTCGACAAGCCGCTGCTTGCCGGTGAAGAATGGGTGACACTCCGAGCAGACGTCGGTATGGATCTCCGCAATCGTCGAGCGCGTCTGGAACGTGTTGCCGCAGGCGCACTTCGCGGTGGCAGTATGGTACTCTGGATGGATATTGGTTTTCATGGACCCCTCACTAACGTTGCACTTGGACAGCATGGGAATATAGTGCCTTCTTCGCGTAAAAGACACCCCGACAACAGGTTGGGCGTTTGACAGTGCCCCCCCTGCGGACTAACTTCGCGCCCTTGATTACGGTTGCCCCTCTTCGGCTGTTTCCACTCCCTTTTCGACTCGTTCCTTGACCACTTCGACGGCCGATTTTTTGGCGACCGTCCCGCTCTTCGGCGGGCTGGACCGCGGCGAACTGCAGCAGTTCGCCGAGCTCTCGCGGGAGAAATCCTTTCCCAAGGGGAGCGTCATTCTCTTTGAGAACGATCCGGGTGATTCGCTGTATGTGATTCGCGGCGGACGCTGCAAGGTCGTGCTTATCGGTGAGGACGGTCGCGAGGTCATTCTTGGTGTGCTCAGCGAAGGCGAGCACTTTGGCGAGCTCTCCCTGATCGACGAGATGCCGCGATCAGCGCATGTCATCGCCATGGAAGACGCGACGTTGATCGTGCTTCGGCGCGAAGACTTCCGCCGCCGCATCGATTCGTCGCCGGCGGTGGCCTGGTCGCTGCTGGTCGAGCTCTCGCGGCGCCTGCGCCGGGCCGATGAAATGATCGGCGGGCTCGTCCTGCTCGACGTCCCCGGCCGGATCGCCCGCTTGCTCGTCGACTTCGCCAATGAGGCCGGCAGCGACGCAATCGAGAAGGCGCTGACCCATCAGACCATCGCCCAGATGATCGGAGCCAGCCGCGAAACCGTATCGCGCGCGATGAAGGATTTTCAGGACGCCGGCTGGATCACCGTCGAACGGCGTCGCATAGAGCTCGCAAACCGGCCGGCGCTCGAGCAGCGCGCGCAGGTTCGGATGTGACAAGAGTCACCCTCTCGTCGTGACAAACCGCGTAGAGCGACGATGCTCAGCGGTGGTATTGTCCGCGCCGGAGTGAACGCGCCACACTCATGAGTCTTAGCCTTCGATTCTGGGGGACGCGCGGCTCCATTCCGAGCCCCGGTCCGCTCACAGCTCGCTACGGGGGAAATACCCCCTGTGTGGAGGTTCGTGGGGCGGACGGGCGCTTGATCATCCTCGACGCGGGCAGCGGAATCCGGGGATTGGGCCGCTGGCTGATCGATACCTCTGGTGGACCAATCAGCGCTGACATTCTCCTGACGCATGGTCATTGGGATCACATTCAAGGAATTCCGTTCTTCGCTCCACTGTTTGTGCCGGGCAACACCATCCGCGTTTGGGGCTCTGACGCTTTGGAGCGACCAATCGAAACCGTCGTTCGAGAGCAAATGGGGCCAGTCGTGTTTCCGGTAATGTTCGACGAAGTCGCGGCGAAGGTTGAGTTCTGCACGATTGGCATTGGCAAGACCTACGATCTCGGTTGCAAGATTTCCACGATGTCGGTTCGCCATCCGGGGGGGGCGCTGGCCATAAAGATCACGGACGGGGCGCCGACAAATACGGCGATCTATATCTCCGATAACGAGCTCGGACCGGGCGGCGACGCGCTGCCCGGCGCGGCGACGACCTGGCATCGTGAGTTGGTGAAGTTCATTCGTGGCGCGAAGGTGCTGGTCCATGACGCGACGTACAGCTTCGACGAGTACCACATGCATCGAGGGTGGGGACATTCGATTCCCGAGGAAAGCGTGGAGCTGGCGATCGAATCGGGCGTTGAGCAGTTGGTCCTGTTCCACCACAAGCCCGATCGAACGGATGACGAAATCGATGACGCGGTGGTGCGGTGCACGGCGATGGTGAAGAAGCGGGGGTCACGGCTCTCGGTCGTGGCCGCCGCCGAAGGCATGACGGTGTTCGTTTAAAGTCTCACGGAGGATTCTATGAAGCGTTCATTGATGTATCTCATCGCGATGGTGCCGGCAATGGCGTTCGTGCCCTCGGTCGCCTCGGCCCCTGCCCCGGGCGCGCCGGTGATCGCCGTGCTTGCGTTCGACAACAATTCGATCGGCAAGGATGCGAAGGACTTCGACGGAATCGGAAAGGGCGTGATGGATTTGCTGATCACGGATCTCGCATCGAATCCCAAAGTCCGCGTCGTCGATCGCGACCGGGTGCAGCAGATCCTCGCCGAGCAGAATCTGACCAAGTCCGGCGCCATTGACGCCGAGACGGCGGTCAAGGTGGGCAGGCTCCTTGGCGCCTGCTATTCGATCTACGGCGGCTTCATGCGCGACTTGGCCGGCGCCAATGTCATCACCGCTCATACGACGAGCAACGAGACCGGCCAGATCGAGAACCCGGAGAAGGTGCAGTCAAAGGGTGACGACGTCATGGCCCTCATCGCGCAATTATCGGCGAAGCTTGGGAGTGATCTGAAGCTGTCGTCCTGTGGAGCGGCGCGAAGCGCCAGCGCGACGCCAGCACAGCAGGGCACCTTGGCCGTCCCAGTCGCGAAAGACGCGCCCGCTCCGGCGCCAACGGCGACGGCGGTCGCCGCACCGAACGCCGAAAAATTCGCACTGGTCCTGCCGCCGGACCAGGTGAAGAAGCTGCACGAAGTGAAGCTTGACGCCCGCACAATGCTCCTCTACAGCCGGGCTCTCGATGCCGACGATCACAAGGACAAGGCGAAGGCAGTCGAGCTTCTCCGCCAGGTCGTGGCAAAGGCCCCAACATTCGGACCCGCCAACGACAAGCTGAACGCGTTAACGAAGTCTGGCGACTGAGCGGTCCGGCGTCATATTTGAACCCGCTGGCGACATGCCAGCGGGTTCATCTTTTCCGGTGCTTTTGGCCATCGAAACCCTCCTTTGACCGATTCGTCGCCGAATTGCGTCCACTACTGATCACAGCGCCCGGCCGATCAATTACGTCGCTGCCCTTCGGCCGTCGCGAGGGAGACGTCGAGGTGCGCCAGGTTCCGGCGCTTCCCGGCGCATCAACCCTCGATCCCGATCGGCCGACTGTCATCGTGCTCGATAGCGGCCTGATCGGCGCTGCCGGCGCCGGGGCGCCCCTGTTCGAGGAGCTCGCCGAGCAGGCCGCGTTGGTCGGCGTAGGCGGCCCCGGTGAAGTAGAGCCCCCGGACGGTTGGCCGGCGGACTTCCTGACAGCCTACCTCCCCAGTGACGCTCCCGGCCCGACGGTGTTCGCCGCGATTCGCGGCGCATTTCACCATGCCGTGTCGATTGTCGCCCAGCGCCGGGCACGCCTCGAAGAGGAGGAGCGGCGCCGCGAGCTCGGCGAGCTGACCAGCGTCGGGGTCGCCCTGTCGACCGAGCGCGACCTGCTGCAGCTGCTCGAACTGATCCTGACTCAGGCACGGCGCATGACGTCGAGCGACGCCGGATCCCTGTATCTCACGGAACGTGACGACGATGGCGTGGCGAAATCGCTGCGCTTCCGATTCGCGCAGAACTTCACGTTGCCGGCCTTGCCCCTTCGCGAATTCAGCGTGCCGATCGACCATGCCAGCGTCGCCGGGTACGTGGCGGCAACGGCGGAGCCGCTCGTGATCGCCGATGTGTACCTCCTGCCGAGCCATGTGACGTACAGGCAGAATCGCAGCTTTGACGAGCGGTTCAACTATCGCACCAAGTCGATGCTGGTCATTCCGATGAAGACGCACAAGGATGAGGTCATCGGCGTGCTCCAACTCATCAATCGCAAGCGAAGCCCCGACACAAGGCTCACGTCGCCCGAGGTCACCGAGGAAGAAGTACTACCCTATGACACACGCGCCGTCGAGCTGGTCAGCGCGTTGGCGTCGCAGGCGGCAGTCGGCATCGAGAATAGCCGGCTCTATGAGGACATCGAGCGGCTGTTCGAGGGATTTGTAACCGCGGCGGTCACGGCTATCGAGTCGCGAGATCCAACGACGTCCGGTCATTCTGGTCGCGTCGCGACCCTCACCGTTGGTCTGGCCGAAGCGGTCGATCGCGGCGGTGAAGGGTCGTACAGCAGCCTCCGCTTCACCAAGGAGCAGCTCCGTGAGCTCCGCTACGCCGGACTTCTGCACGACTTCGGCAAGGTGGGCGTCCGCGAGCAAGTGCTGGTCAAACAGAAGAAGTTGTACCCGGCAGACCTCGAGCTGATTCGTCATCGCTTCGCGTACCTGATTCAGGCGGCGGACCTCGACTTCGAACGGGCACGCGCCGAATACCTTCTCACGCATGGCAGGGAGGGCTTCGCCGAGGCCTGCGTTCGGCTGACCGAAGAGCGAGCGCGGAAACGCGACCGAATGCATCGCTTTCTGGAAACGGTTACCAAGGCCAACGAGCCGACCGTGTTGGCCGAAGGAAGCTTCGAGGAGCTGACGACATTGAGTCTGGAGACGTACACTGACTTCGATGGGGTACAGCGTCAGCTGCTGGGCGATGAGGAGCTCAAGTTCCTGATGATTCGTCGCGGGAACCTGGACGACCGCGAGCGCCGCGAGATCGAGTCACACGTCACCCACACCTATCGATTCCTCGAGCAGATCCCGTGGACGCGCGAGCTCCGCGACATTCCAAAGATCGCGTTCGGGCACCACGAGAAGCTCAACGGACGGGGCTACCCGCGCCAGATCGGTGGAGAGCAGATCCCGGTGCAGACACGAATGATGACGATCTCCGATATCTTCGACGCGCTCACGGCGGCGGACCGGCCCTACAAGCGCGCCGTCCCGTTGGAGCGCGCGCTCGACATCCTCAATGCTGAGGCGAAGGACGGCATGCTGGACAGCGAGCTACTGAAGACATTCATCGCAGCGAAGGTGTTCGAGGCTCTTCAGGCGCCGCCGAAGGAGTAGAGCCCTCCGCAACGCCCCAGCCCCCTCCGCCCGGCGTCTCGATCGTGACAACGTCGCCCGGCTGCAACTCCATCCGGCATTTGGCCGGAATCGGATTGCCGTTCAACAGATTTCGGCCGACCGCTCCATCGCCAGCACCTGCAGCTCCTTTGGGGGCGTGACGCCGCCGCTCGGTCAGCAGCGTCACCGTGCACGGCTGAGTCACACGATATCGGCGGCATATTCCGTCCCCGCCACGGTGCAATCCGGCACCTCCCGTTTTTTCTCGGAGCGCATACTCCTCGATGATGATCGGGTACACGCGCTCCAGCGACTCGATGGGGGTGTTGAGCGTGTTACTCATGCCGACGTGCACGCCACTCGGGCCATCGCCTTTGGCGCTGGCGCCCTGGCCGCCGCCAAGCGTCTCGTAGAAGGTCCAGCCCCTCCCGCCGAAGGTGATGTTGTTCATCGTGCCCTGTCCCTGCGCGGGCACGGCAACGCCGGCGTCGGCGAGCGCGGCGAAGATCGTGTCGGTGATTCTCTGCGCAAGGTTCGCAGCACGAACACTGCCGCGGCACGCGTGACGGCGATCGGGCAGTTCACGTTGCCCGCGACTGCCGGCGACGTCCCGTGAAAATCGAGGTGCAGGACGTTCCGTCGTACCTCGACGGTGACGACGACGGGGATGTCGCGATCAGTAATGCCGTCGCCCTCGAGACAGTCCGTCGCCTGGCCGCGGCGCTTGCCGAGTGCCGCGACGGCCGCATGGGCGCGGCGTGCTGTGTAGCCGAGGAGCGCGCTCGCCGCCGCGTCCGCGCGGTCGCGACCGATGCGCTCGACCAGCGCGCGCCATCCGTCGCGGCCGGCGGCGCATGCCGCCAGTTGCGCGCGCAGATCGCCGTGCCGCTCTTTAGGCGTGCGCACGTTGGCGAGAATCAGCGACAGGATCTCCTCGTCGAGCACCCCCTTTCGCACCAGGCGCACTGGGGGGAGAATCAAGCCCTCCTGCACTAGCTCTCGCGCGCCCTGTGGCATGCTGCCCGGACTCATTCCGCCGACGTCAGCATGGTGCGCGCGGCAGGCCCCATAGCCGCCGATCCGTCCGCCAATTCCAATCGCTTCGACGAGCGTCAGGTCCGGGAGATGCGACCCGCCGGCGTACGGATCGTTGAGGACGAACACGTCGCCGGGACGCGGCTTTTTCTCCATGACTGCGCGTACTGACTCCGGCATCGCGCCGAGATGGACCGGAATGTGGGCGGCTTGCGCGATCATCCGGCCGCGCGCGTCGAACAGCGCTGACGACGCGTCGCGGCGCTCGCGAATGTTGGGCGACAGGGCTCCCCGCACGAGGATCGTCCCCATTTCTTCGGCGATCATCGAAAAGGCATGTGCCATCACGCTCAGATCGAGCGGGTCGAGCGGGGACGCCCGTCGCGAAAAGATCTTTCGCTTGATCATTTCGCCACTCGCTCGAGCATCCATCCTCCAATTTCAAGCGCCCTCGCTCTCCAATCCGGAGCGACATACAGGGTGGCGTCCGGCAGCCCGATCGACGCCGGTCCGTCCACGCGCGCGCTGAGTGGTCCTCCAGTATCCATATACGCGATGGCGTTCCATGGAACGGGGGGGCCGCGGCGCGAGAACGTGGCCTCACGATACTCGCCCGTTGACGCGTGTCGCGCGCTGACGAGCTCCACATCACGTTCCAATCGGTAGCCAAAGAGCGTTTCGTGCATGGCTTCGAATCTCATTCGCGTCAGGCCCGCTCCCGTCCGTGGCTCGAGATGGATGTCGAGCTCGTGACCCTGGCCGGCGTACCTCGCGCGGACCGTGGTCTCGTGCGCCCACGCGGGCGGCGCGTCGACGCGAGCGCGCAACGCGGCATCGATGGCTTCGAGTCGCCCGCTGTCCATCTCATCCGCAATCTCCATCACGCTCATCATCACTTCGCGCCGCTCGCGCGCGACCGCGAGTCCGACGGCGCTCAACACACCGGCATGTGGTGGGACCAGGACGCGGGCGGCGCCGATCTGGTCGGCTAGTCCGCACCCATGCAACGGGCCACCGCCCCCGAAAGCGACCAGCGTGCAATCCCGCGGATTGACACCGCGCTCGATGCTGACCCGCCGCAGTGCTCGCGCCATCGCCGCGTCCGCCGTCGCGACGATCGCCGTGGCGACGCGCTCCACTGATTCGTCGAGTTGGTGGGCCAGCGATTCCAGCGCCTCGCGAGCCGCCTCGCGATCGAGCGTGATTCCGCCGCTCAGTCTCGTCGCGCGGATCGTGCCAAGCACGATGTGAGCGTCGGTGACCGTCGGCAGGGTGCCGCCGCGGCCAAAGGCGACAGGACCGGGCACGGCGCCGGCGCTGCGCGGGCCAACCCGAAGGGCGCCACCATCGTCGACCCAGGCGATGCTTCCTCCGCCGGCTGACACCGTCTCGACAAGCACGCGCGGCAGCGCGATCGGGACGCCGGCAATCGACCCACCCGGCTCGACGAGCGGGTGCCGGTCGAGGATCAATCCGACGTCGGCGCTCGTCCCGCCAATGTCGATCGTCAACGCATTGTCGATCGCCAGCCGCGCCAGTACCGCGGCGGCGCCGACGACGCCGCCGGCCGGACCAGACAGCGCGAGCTGCGCGGCGGCCTTCGCCGCCTCGCGCGCCGGACGCATGCCGCCGCTGGAGGTCATCACCGACGGCGACACGAAAGCCTTTGCCTCGAGACGTTCGCTCAGCTTCCTGAGATACTCGCCCACCAGCGGACGCAGATATGCCTCGGCGACCGCCGTCGTCGTTCGCTCGAACTCGCGGATCTCTGGAAAGATCTCGGACGACAGCACAACGTCGAGAGTCGGCGCCCGCCGGCGGAAGGAGCCCCGCAGGCGTTGCTCGTGCGACGGGTCCGCGTAGGCATGCAGCAAACAGATCACGACGATGTCGGCATGCAACTCCAACACGCGAGTCACGACGCGGTCTGCCTCGTCCTCGCTCAACGGGACGACCACGCCGTCTGGCGATATCCGCTCGTCGACGGCTATGGTGGAATCGTGGCCGACGAGGGGTCGCGGGTGGTGGACGCTCAGATCGTACAGCGCCGCGCGATCCTGTCGACGAAGGGCGACGACGTCGGTGAATCCACGAGTCGCGCAGAGCACGACGCGCGCGCCGCGCCGCTCGAGGAGCGCATTCGTCGCCACCGTTGTCCCGTGAACGATGCGCTCGATGCCCGACGGCTCGAACGATTCAAGCGCGGTTGCGACGGCCTCGCTTTGATCTGCCGGCGTGCTGAGTACTTTGCGCGCGTCGATCGAGCCCGACGCGTCGATGGCGACGAGGTCGGTGAAGGTCCCTCCGACGTCCACGCCAACTCCGATGCGACTCACCCTTCGCCGCGGTCAGGGCAAGTCACAGGCGGACTTCCTTCTCCTCTTCGGCGGACTTGTAGATCGCCTCGATCACTCGGTGCAGTTTCACCTGATCGGTCGGCGGCTCGTATGGCGCGGTCTCCTGAACTACCGCCGCGAAATGTGCCAGCTCGGCGCGATACGATTGGAGAAAGGCGCTCTCCCGCCCCGATGCGCCCGACGGAGACACATCCGTGGCGCGGCCGTTGAGCTCCTTCACGACGCGCAGTGGCGCGAGCCGCCCGCTGCCGCGCGTGGCCAGGATCTCGAACCACCAGCGCTCCTCCTGCCCGATGTACGACGTCGAGACGTCGATCACTGTCACCATGCCGGTGACGCATTCAACCGACGCGAGCATCGATTCCTCGACTGCGCCTGCCCCGCGGCCCCGTTCCATCGATGCCGTCACCCGCTCCGCTTCAGGCGATTCGGCCAGCCACAGCGCAAGGTCGAGCAACGGCGCGCCGTGATCGAAAAACGCGCCGCCGCCGGATTCGGGACGACGCAGGCGCCATCCCTCCGCGGGGCGCTTGAATTGGTACGCGCCGGCGCGAATGCCGGTAACCTTTCCCAGCTCGCCGCCGTGGATGAACCGGGCCAGAGCCTGCACGTCGGTGCGAAACCGGTGATTGTTGCCAACGACCACCTTACGGCCGCTGCGGTTCGCAGCGGACAGAATGCGCTCGACACCCTTCGCTGACAGCGCAAGCGGACGTTCGCAGAGCACGTCGACGCCGGCGGCAAGCGCGCTGAGCACATGTGGCTCGTGCAGGTGATTTGGCGTCGCGATGACGACGGCGTTCAGCTCGTCGAGCTCGAGCAGATCCTCAATGTCCGTCATCGCGTCGGGAATGCCGAACCGGTCGGCCAGCGCCCGCGCCTTGGGCCGGTCATTGTCGCAGACGCCGGCTAGCTGCACCCCGCGCATTTTCGCCAATACGGGCAGGTGCGCCAGTTGAGCGATCGCTCCGGCACCGACGACGCCGATGCGCGTCGAGTCGGTCACCGCCCACTCCCGCCGCGGCGCGGCTCCGCGAAGAAGTAGCTGCCGATCGCATACCATTGCGCCGATCGAAATCCGCTCAGTAAGTCCCCGCGCAGCGCCGCCTCGAGCAGCACTCGGCGAATCACGCGCACGCGGAGCCCGCCCTCGGCAAAGACGCCGGAAGCGATGCCGTCGAGCGATCGTTCGACGAACGTGCCCTTGATCAACGGACCCTCGGCGTTGATCACGTGCGCCGCGATGCCGCCCGAGAAAAACGGCGTTATCGCGGCCCGAGGGATGAGTAGCCGCCGCGCACCGATGGCGAAAGTCGCGTCGTACAGCGTGACGTCCGACGGACGAATGGTCGTGGCGGTCGGGTTCACGAGATTGCTCTGCAGCGTGTCGACGAAGGCCTGTACCACGGAGTTCTTGAACTTGGATTCCCAGTAGCTGATCCGAAAGAGCACGCGCCAGGCCGGAGAAATTTCGCCGTAATCCGAGCTGAGCACGAAGACGGATGTTGGATCCACCTGCGATGGGGCGATCGATCCTGCACCCGCCCCGAGCGAGACGAGCTGAATGCGGTCCAGCTGCATCCGGTCGGAGAGGACGTCCTGTGCGGAGGCCGGCCTGGCGGCGAGCTCCAGGGCCAATCCAGCGGCGATGCCGACGCGAATGCATCGCCGCACCTGATCACCGGAGCGGGCCGACGGTCGTGCCCGGATAGTACGTGGCGAGAATGGACCGAAAGCTCTGACCGGCGCGAGCGCGCCCGATCGCCCCCCACTGGCACATCCCAACGCCATGCCCGTATCCGCCGCCGCGCAATATGAGCCTGGTGAGATGTCCGTCTCGCTCGTAGGAGGAATCGATGGAAAAATAGGTGCTGTTGAGGATCTCGCCACCGGTGCCGCGCAGCACCGATCGAATATCGTTGCCATGGAGCGTGAATTCACCCCGATCGGTGGCGATCATGAGGGCGCCGACGCGATCCGACGAGGTTCGCGACGTGACCGACACGGCGCGCGGTTGCCCGGGATTGTTGCCAGGCACCGGAACGTATGCCGCCAGATAACGACCGACCGCGTTCTGCAGTTCTGCCTCGTCGAAGGTTCTCGTCCAGCGAAAGCGGGGCGCGATGTCGCAGTAGTATCGGTCACTACCGGGAATCCGATCGCTGACGGGCTTGAGATAGGGCTCATCGGCGGTGCGCCAGACCTCCGATTGCGCGGCCGTCTCGCCGCCGCAGACGGCCGAGTATGGGGCGTTGACCACGCGGCCCGCGTATTTGAGGACGAGTCCGCGCGTCCCTTCGATCGCCTGCGTCGCCAGCAGCGACTCGGCATCGACACCTCCGTACGCCTGGTCGGCAGCCGCCGTGGCGCCCACGTCGAACCCGCGCCCCTCGCCCGACGCGAGATGGACGTACGCATAGCTCCGCGCCGTCACGGCCTGGGCCTGGACGGCCGCCGATTCGGCTGCGGTGCGGCCGCCGATCTCCAACGGAACGACGCCGGCAAGGTAGTCGTCGATCCGGACGCGGTTGGTCACCAGGATGCCTTGCGGCGATCCACGAAAGACGATTTCTCCCCGGTAGCGGTGCGCGTTGAAGGCGATGAACGCCCCGCCAAGGGGAACGGCGAAGACTGGCCCATTGATCCACCCCGTGCGCGCGCCGCTCTTGACGCCCCGAATCCGGCTGCCGTCGTGCTCGATATGCCACGATTCCCCGCTCGTCGCGCGCGCCAGCAACCGCCGCTGATCGTCGAGCAGCATCCAGGGGCCCGTCGCGCCGGCGTCGGCCGCCGGCACATTCTGTGAGAGCATCACGCGAATTGCCTCCGCGCCGGCATCAGTGGTCGGCGGTCGCGGCCTCGACGATCGAGGGCTGGCACAAGCCCCAATCGCCGCCACGATGAGCGCTGCCCTGCGCGTTGCATTCGTTGTCGTCCCGAGCCCAGCGAAGGAGAGAGTCTCCCCGTCGCTACGCGCCGGGCGACCCGCCGTCCTAGGTGCGCGCGACACGCATCGCGTCATCGAGGCGATTGAGCGTCGTAGCAATGTCGTCGTCGGAATGGGCGGCGGACATGAACGCGGCCTCGAACGCCGATGGGGCGAGATACACACCGCGGTCGAGCGCGGCGTGAAAGAATCGCGCGAACATCTTGGTGTCGGACTCCTTGGCGTCGCCAAATGACCGCACCGGCTCGGCCCGAAAGAACAATCCCCACATCGAGCCCGCGCAATCGGCCGTGAACGGAACGCCGAGCGCGGCAGCGATGCCGCGAAGGCCCTGAACGAGCGTCGCTGTGCGGGCCGCGACTTTGTCGTGCAGGTCGTGCGTCAACGCGGTCAGCGTCGCAATCCCGGCCGCCATCGCCAGTGGATTCCCTGACAAGGTCCCGGCTTGATAGACCGGACCAGTTGGCGCGACTCGCTCCATCAGGTCGCGACGGCCCCCGTACGCAGCGACGGGTAGCCCGCCCCCAATGACCTTTCCCAGCGTGGTCAGATCGGGGACGACGCCGAAGCGTTCCCGAGCGCCGCCAGGAGCAATCCGAAAGCCGGTCATCACTTCATCGAATATGAGTAAAGCACCCGCGGCATCGCAGAGCGTGCGCAGCCCGGCAAGAAACGACGGATCGGGTGGAATGAATCCACCGTTTCCGACGATAGGTTCGACGATGATCGCCGCGACGGTATTCGAGCCGAGCAGGCTCTCGACGTCGTCAAGATCGTTGAACGTCGCCGTCAGGGTCAGGGCCGCGAGGGCAGCGGGAACGCCGGGTGAATTCGGAAGTCCTAGGGTCGCGACGCCGGAGCCGGCGCGAACGAGAAAGGAGTCCGCATGCCCGTGATAGCAGCCGTCGAATTTGATGATCGCGTCACGGCCCGTCGCGGCTCGCGCCAGACGTATTGCGCTCATCGTCGCTTCCGTTCCGCTGGACACGAAGCGCAGCATTTCGACGTGCGGCATCCGCGCGACGACCAGCTCCGCCAACTGGAGCTCCAGCTCAGTGGGGATACCAAAGCTCGTTCCGCTCTGCATGACCCGATCGAGGGCGTCGAGCACCGCTGGCGGTGCGTGACCGAGGACGAGCGGCCCCCACGACAGGACGTAGTCGATATACTCGTTGCCGTCCACGTCCCAGATTCGTGACCCCGCCCCTTTGGCGACGACGAAGGGCTCGCCGCCCACTCCGCGGAACGCCCGGACGGGCGAGCTCACTCCGCCAGGAAAGAGTTCCGCCGACCGGCGAAGTAGCTCGTGCGATCGCTCCGTTATTCGCAGGGTCACCGGCCGAAGCTGCCGATGGAACTGGCCGCGGCAAGCGGCAACGACCGGCGGCGCGCGGCGGGTCGCTCGGCAACGTTCGAGACGCGCAACACCGACGCCGCGAAATTCACGTCATCCACGACCGCATCGATATGCACGTCGACGATCGTGCCCGGCGCGAGTCCATCCGCGTTGACGACCATGGTGATACCATCGATGTCGTCGGCCTGCCACAGGGTGCGCGCCTGGACTCCGTCACCGGTCTCGCTGTCTACCATGGCGCTGGTGTGCCGGCCGACTCTTCGCTCGTACCGCTCGCCGGTCACGAATCGCTGGAGCTCATTCAGCCGCTCGAGCCGCTCGCGCTTGACCGACATCGGCACGTCGTCCTCCAGCTCCGCCGCGCGCGTCCCGTCTTGCGGCGAATACGTGAAAGCGCCAACGCGATCGAACGACGCTTCTTCGAGGAAGGCGAGCAGCGTGGCGTAATCTGCGTCAGTCTCGCCGGGAAAACCGACGATGCACGTCGTGCGCACGGCGACGTCGGGCACCGCCGCGCGTATCTGCGCGAGCTTGTGGAGAATCGTCGCTCGGCGCTCGGGTCGGCGCATCCGCTTCAGCACCGTATCCGACGCGTGCTGAATCGGCGTGTCCAGGTACGGAACAATCCGACTCTCGGTCGCCATCAACTCCAGTAGCTGCGGCGTCAATCCCGCGGAGTAGAGATACAACAGTCGAAACCATGGAATGCCCGTTTCGGCAATCAGTGCCGCGAGCAGATCGTGCAGCCCAAGCGCGTCTCCGCGTCGGTCGCGGCCCCAATGAGCCAGGTCCTGCGCTACGAGATTGACCTCGCGGGCGCCTTGCGCCTCGAGAAGCTGGGCCTCGTGCACAACGTCGTCCAGCGTGAACGAACGGTGCTTTCCCCGCATCAGCGGTATCGCGCAAAATGCGCAGCCATGGTCGCAGCCCTCGCTGATCTTCAGATAGCGCAGGTGCGGCAGTTCGCCCGTGAAGCTGCGGACGCCTGGATGAGCGACTGGCAGGTCGACGCCATCGAGTAGGCCGCGCTCCTCGAGCTCTGGTACGAGGCGGCCCATCTCGGACGCGCCGAGGAACAGATCGACTTCGGGAAGCGCGTCGGCGAGCTCCGCCTTGTGCCGCTCCACCATGCAGCCAACCGCGACGACAGCTTGACAGTGGCCGGTTCCCTTCCGAGAACCGGCTTCGACAATCGCATCGATCGATTCCTTCTTCGCGGCGTCGATGAACCCGCAGGTATTGACGAGAATCACGTCCGCCTCATCGGCATCGGCGGTGTAGATCGCGCCGCGATCTTCGAGATCGGCGACGTATCGCTCGGAGTCGACGGTGTTCTTGTCGCAGCCGAGAGTGACGAGAGCGAATTTCAACGGTAGTTCCCGAACTTCAGCTCCACGTCGAATTCCTTGGAGCGCAGCAGAGCGATCGCTTCCTGCAGGTCGTCGCGGTTGGGCGACGTCACACGGACTTGATCGCCCTGGATCGCTGCCTGGACCTTCTTGAGCTTCGCCTCCTTGATCGTCGCGGCGACTTTCTTGGCGGTGTCGGAGTCGAGGGCCGTCTTGAGCTTGACCTCTTTGCGGACGGTGTCGCCGCCGGCGGGCTTGGTGTCGCCGATGTCGAGATTCTTCACCGACACTCCGCGCTTGATCAGCTTGGCCTGAAGCACGTCGAACAGGGCCTTCATGCGGTAATCGGAGTCGGCCGTGAGGAGGATCTGTTCCTCCGCCCGTTTGAGCTCGATGGAAACGGCTGCGCCTTTGAAGTCATAGCGCTGGCCAATCTCTTTTTGCGCCTGGTTAACGGCATTGTCGACTTCCTGCATGTCAACGCTCGTGGTGACGTCGAAGGAGCTGGATTGGGGCATGAGCGGTTCGTCGGTTCGTCGTCGCGACCTACGCTCGAAAGTTAGCCGTCCTCGCGTACCGCACCACCGCACATTTTCCGCGATCGGAGCTCTTCGGCCTCACCCCGCAGATGCAGCGAGCGCCGGTCTCAATCGGCTCGAACATCGCAGAAGGATGCAGGTAATCGACTCGCAATGCCCTCATCACGACGAACCAACGAACCGACGAACCAACCGACGAACTGACGAACCGCCGTCTTACCTCATCCCAAATAGCTCTCTAACGCCCTCGCCCGACTCACATGCCTCAGTCTCGACAGCGCTTTTTCCTTGATCTGCCGTACTCGCTCCCTCGTAATCCCCAGTAACGCGCCAATCTCCTCCAACGTCATCGGCTCATTCCCATCCAGCCCGAAGTACAACCGCAGAATCTTCGACTCCCTCTCCTTCAGGTGCGACAGCGCCTCCTCGATCGACTCCGTCAGTGCTTTGACAAAGATCTGCTCGTCCGGCGTTGGGTTGATCGTGTCCGGCAGGTAGTCCAGCAGCTTGTTGTCCTCGCCCGGCGCCATCGGCGCGTCGAGCGACAACGTCGCCTGGCTGATCGACATCGTCTTCGCGACTTCTTCCTCCGTGATGTCCATGCCGTGGGCGATCTCGGCGTGCGTCGCCTCCCGGCCGAGCTCCTGCAGTAACGTCGCCGCCCGTTTGCCAATCCGATGGAGCGTGCCGGCGCGATTCAGCGGAACGCGGACGATGCGCGATTGCTCGGCGAGCGCCTGAAGAATGGCCTGTCGAATCCACCACACCGCGTACGAGATGAACTTGATGCCCTTCGTCTCGTCGAACTTGTGTGCGGCGCGAATCAGGCCGAGGTTGCCTTCGTTGATCAGATCGGACAGTGAAACGCCTTGATTCTGATACTTCTTTGCGACCGACACCACGAACCGCAGGTTGGATCGCACCAGCTTGTCCAGCGCTTCCTGGTCGTGCACGCGAATTCGCCGCGCTAACGCCGCCTCTTCGTCGCGAGAGATCAGCGGATAGATGCTGATGTCCCGGAGGTATTGATCGAGGGAGCCCTCCTCAAAGCCCGATTTCGATCGTGGTTTGCCCGTTGTGGCCATACCGACGGCAACTCCTTTCGACGACGGATGCGCCCGTGAGGGCTGGACGAGGGGAACGCTGTGAGGAAAACGAGGGGGTGGTGCGCGAGCGGTCTATCGAATCAGTTCGCCGAGCCTGTTCCAGCGTATGTGCGTCAACCAAGCGAATCGATCGACCGTGTCGGGCGCATAGCTGTAGTAGATCACGAATGGGCGCCCTTTCACCAATGAATCGGCGACGAACCCCCAATACCGGCTATCGAGCGAATTGTCCCGGTTGTCTCCGAGCACGAAGTAGCTCTTGTCAGGGACGATTAACGGACCCCAGTTGTTACGCGACGGGTGATACGCGTTGTCGAGCGCGGCTGGCGACCTGACCAGATAGTCGCGCTGCCAATAAAACTCGTCCTCCGGCGAATCGAAATCCTGATCCGAATGCTCGATGTAGTTCTCCGTGACGCGCCTACCGTCGCGATAGAGCACGCCGTCGCGCATTTCGACCGTGTCGCCGGGCATGCCAACGAGCCGCTTCACGAAATTCTTGGTCAGGTCCCGCGGATAGTCAAACACGATGACGTCGCCGAGCTTTGGCGACGTGATCTTCGGCAGCCGCTGGTGCGTGAAGGGCACCTCGGCGCCATAAACCAACTTGTTGACGAGCAAGAAGTCGCCCACCAGCAGCGTATGCTCCATGCTTCCGCTCGGGATCTTGAACGCCTCGACGAGGAAGGTCCGGATCAGGAGAAAGACCAGGACGGCCACTTGAAAAATCTTCGTCCATTCCCAGAAAAAGGCCAGCGGCGAGCGCCGCCGATTCACCTGCCGGAGCGCCGCGCTGCGCTGTTTCAGGGAGATTTCCTGCGAGGGTGGAACTGAATCGGGGGATTCGTTCTCGGGCGTGCTCATGCTAGTGGGATGTAACCGCCGCGCTTGGCTGCGACAAGAGCCTCTGACTCCAACTCCAGTCGGACGTCGTCCTGAGGGCATCCTCCGTTTCGCCGTCGCCCTGAGCGCAGCGAAGGGGTGAGTGCCTGATTCGCGGAACACCCCCAGCTTCTACACATCATAGGTATCGATCTGGGCCCGCTGAAGAGCCCCGGAAAAGTCGAGATACCCCACCTTCGTCTCGGAATAGAATTCGTACACTTCCCATCCACCTTCGCGGTGACCGTTGCCAGTCTGTTTTACGCCGCCAAATGGGAGATGTGCCTCAGCACCGATCGTCGGCGCGTTGATGTACGTGATGCCGTTATCGAGTTCGTTCAACGCCCGCATCGCGACATTCACGTCGCGCGTATACACTGACGACGACAGTCCGTAGCGAACGTCATTGTTGATCGCGAACGCTTCGTCCAGTGTGCGAAACCGTACCACCGAGAGAACCGGCCCGAAAATCTCCTCTTGCTCGAGCCGCGAGCCAGCCTCGACTCGCGCGAAGATCGTCGGCTCGAAAAACCAGCCGTTCTGTAGCCCGGCGTGCTGAGCCCGGGCGCCGCCGATCAGCAAGTCCGCGCTCTCCGCCTGACCGATGTCGACGTACCGGGCGGTCTTTTGCACGGCAGCCTCGTTGATCATCGGGCCGACGTCCGTGTCACGCTTGCGTCCGTCACCCAGTTTGAGCCCGCGAACGCGATCGACCAGTCGCGACAGCAGCTCGTCGTGGACCCGATCATGGACGACGAGGCGGCTGGTTGCCGTGCACCGCTGACCGGTCGTTCCGAACGCTCCCCAGAGCACGCCCTCGAGGGCGAGGTCGAGATCGGCGTCGTCCATGACAATCTGTGCGTTCTTGCCACCCATCTCGAGCGACAGGCGCTTGTGCATCCGCCCGCAGATCTCGCCGACGATGCGTCCCGTCTCGGTCGAGCCCGTGAACGAGATCACCGGAGTGTCCCGGTGGTCGACGATCGCCGCGCCGACCTCCTCGCCGAATCCGTGAACGAGCTGGATCACTTCGGGTGGCAGGCCCGCCTCGAGCATGATTTCTACGAGAACCGTTCCGCTATGCGGAACGTCTTCGGCCGGCTTGAAGACGCAGGCGTTTCCGCAGAGCAGGGCCGGAAACATCTTCCACGTCGGGATCGCCATCGGAAAATTGAACGGCGTGATGATGCCGCACACCCCGATCGGCCGCCGAAAGCTCATCGCCCACTTGTTTCGCAGCTCGCTCGGCACGGTGTGCCCGAACAGACGCCGCCCCTCGGTCGCCGCGTAATAGGCGGTGTCGATGCCCTCCTGCACGTCGCCACGTGTCTCCGCGAGAGGCTTGCCCATCTCGCGGGTCATCAACTGCGCGATGTCCTCTTTCTTCGCCGTCAGAAGGTCGCCGATCTTCCGCAGCACGTCCCCGCGTAACGGCGACGGCATCCGGCTCCAGAGCGCGAATCCCCGCTTCGCCGATTCGACGGCCCGGGCGACGTCCTCCGATCCAGATCGCGGGAATGTTCCGATGAGGTCGTTCCAGTCGGCGGGATTTCGATTCTCGAACGAATCGCCCGAGGCGGCATCGACCCATTGCCCGGCGACGAAGTTCTTGAAGGTCTTCATTGGAGGCCCGCTCACCCGTAAAGTGTGGCTCGGCCGATCCGGAAGGTCATCACCGAAACTCGGCGCGAAACATCGAAACTACTTGCAGGCCCACGTCGCCGGGTGGAGAATCGTCGGCTTCGCATAACCCGTGCGCGGCAGGACCTCGAGACCACCAAGGATGAGTCCCCATGCGAGCAGCAAATACGACAGGATGTGAAGGCGGGCGGCGCGATGACGCCAGCTCCAGACAGCACTCCACGCTCCACTGACAGTGACGGACAGTACCGCCCCGAGGTAGAGCGCAAGGCCGGCGCCGCACTTGGCATCGTACGGCCAGAACAGCATGCCGACACCAAGCGCGACGGAAAGCCCGACGCGTGCATACAGGGCGACGGTCTGGCCGCGAGACACCGGCGCCATGGATTGACCCGCGACGGCCGCGGCGGCCGACGGCCCTCCCGCGCTCTTCCCTGCGGGCAGCGAGGCCCGCGCCGGCGCAACGAGCTCCGCGTCACTCATGGACGCGAGCTGCTTATCGATTTTCGCGAGCTCCTTATCCCAGTCAGTCATATCGTGGATTGGTGGGATAGTGGGTTGGAGGTTTAGCGGATGAGTAATGCGGTGACCAATCCAGCGTCCCACCATCACACCATCCCACCAGCTTCAGTTCGCCGTTTCTCTCGTCAAACTATAACGTTCGATCTTCTTGTAGAGATTCGATCGCGGCATGTCCAACGCCCGGGCCGTCTCCGACACGTTCCAGTCATGCTCGCGGAGTTTTCCGAGCAAAAACGCTCGTTCGGCGGCCTGCTTGAACTCCTCGAACGTCTTGCAGTCGAGCAGCGACCCAAGCCCGACCTGGTCCGAATCGCGCTTGCCGACGAGGCGGGCGATGTCGTCCTCGCCGATCCGTGCCCCCGACGAAAGGATCAACAACCGCTCGATCGTGTTTCGGAGCTCGCGCACATTGCCCGGCCACTCCAGCTCCTGGAGCCGCTGCACGGCTTCCGGCGCGATCGACTTGGGAGGCACACCCTCGCGCTTGGTGAGCGTCTCGACGAAATGCGCGATCAGCGAGGGAATGTCTTCGCGGCGCTCCCGCAGCGGCGGAACGTGAATCGGCACGACGTTGAGCCGGTAGTAGAGATCCTCGCGAAAGCGGCCGGCGGCGATCTCGTCCTCGAGCGCCTTGTTCGTCGCCGCCAGCACGCGAACATCGACCGAGATCGTCTTTGCCCCGCCGATCCGCGTCACAACGCCGTCCTGCAGCACGCGCAGCACCTTCGCTTGCGCCGACAAGCTCATGTCGCCGACTTCGTCGAGAAACAGCGTCCCGCCGTTCGCCTGCTCGAACTTGCCCGCCCGGTCTGCCGTCGCCCCGGTAAACGAACCTTTCAGGTGACCAAAGAGCTCACTCTCGATCAGCTCTCCCGGAATCGCCGCGCAATTGACCTCCACGAATGCTTCGGCTTTGCGGGTCGACTGCGAATGGACCGCGCGTGCGACGAGCTCCTTGCCCGTTCCATTCTCTCCGCTGATCAGCACGCGAGCCGGCGTGCCCGCCACCTTCTCGATCTTGTCGATGACGCTCCGGATGGCATACGAGCGTCCGACGATTTCGTAGCGCGACTGGATCCGCTCCTTGAGCCGGGTGTTCTCCTCGTGGAGGTCGAGGTGCTGGAGCGCGTTCCGCAGCGTGACGAGAATCCGATCCGTGTCCAGCGGCTTTTCGAGGATGTCGTAAGCCCCGAGCTGCGTCGCCTCGACCGCCGTCTGAATCGTCGCGTGACCGCTGATCATCACGACGATGGCGCTCGGGTCGTGCGTCCGGATCGCCTTGAGCGCTTCGATCCCGTCGATCCCCGCCATCTTGACGTCGAGGAAGACGAGATGCGGGTGCCAGCGCTGATATTCAGTGATCCCGTCGACGGCGGTCGGAACAGCGCGGACCTCGTAGCCCTCGAACTCCAGCAACTGGCCGAGTGCGCCTCGCACTCCAGGCTCATCATCGACGATCAGGACCCGGCGGTTCATTGGACGTTCTTGTAGAGCGTGATCTTGCCGTTCGCGACGCGCACGTCGCCAATGTACGACGGAATCGAGAGGGGCAATGCGCTGGCGTCCAGCCCTGCCGGCCGCTTGGTCTTCACCAGCGGTCCCACCAGCCGCGAGATCACTGCCGATGGCAGCGCGACTCCGCCGACACTGGCTTCGTTGACAATGAACTCGGCGACTCCCTTGTCGATGACTCGGAGCGATCCGCCCAGCTCGACCCGTTCGCGATCGCCCAGGAGCGCCCCCAACGCGCCAAGGACGGACCCGAGCTCGCTCGTCTTTATCGACGCCCGCAAACTGATCTTGTCGTCGCGGACGCGTGCCGCGAAGCTGTCGGACGACGCCGGCAG
>WNFI01674628.1_pt1 | contig 59782 bp, 48 predicted proteins | sample 5400471 | NCBI WGS metagenome assembly WNFI01 (sample SAMN13153348, study PRJNA577476) | soil metagenome | isolation source: 100 cm saprolite on Douglas fir-dominated hillslope | place: USA:California | collected 2013-09-17
CCCGTGGGTGAAGTCTTCGCGCCGCTCGTGGAGGAATTTGCGCCCTACCGTTTCCTGGAGATGCAGCCGGTCGGACCCATCAGCACGGCCGAATGGGCCTGCGACTGGAAGGTCGCGATCGACAACTACCTGGAGTCCTACCACGTGCCGATCGGCCACCCGGGCCTGCAGCGGATGTTCACGCCGGACTACAAGGACCAGAACGCGGCGCCGGGCGTTGCCCGCGGCGCCAGCTGGTTGCGCGAGCAGCCCTCGAGCCGCTGGTCGGAGCGCATGTACCAGAAAATGGTCGGCCCACTCACGGCGCACCTGCCGGAACCGAACCGCCGTTGCTGGCGTTTCTACAGCCTGTTGCCCAATCTCGGCATCGACGTGTTTCCCGAGCAGATGGATTTTTTCCAGATCCTGCCCAGCGGCCCGGGCCGGGCGATCACGCGCAGCGGCGTCTTTGCCCTCCCCGACCAGCGACGCGAGATGCGCGTGCTGCGCGGATTGGGGCAGCGAATCAATCGCCAGGTGAACAATGAGGACAAATGGCTGTGCGAGCGCGTGCAGCAGGGGTTGGGCTCGAGCAGCTACCAGCCCGGACCGCTCTCGAACATCGAGCGCTGGATGCAGGAATTCCACGGTCTGTTGCGCGCCCGCATTCCGGAGACACGCCTGAGCACGCCGCCGGCGAGCTTCAGCTGACCGCCTCGACGGCGCGCGACCAGCGCGCCAGGGCGCGGCGAAACGCCGCGGCCGCCGGACAGCTCGGCGGCGCGCCAGCAGCCGGGGTCCACGCCGCGGCGCCGGAGCGCTGCAGGGATTCCACCGCTTCGATGTCCTGGGCGAGCCAGGTCGCGCGCAGGCGGTGCGCCAGATAGGCCATCGCCCGCAGTCGCGGATGGTCGCCGGCCACGCCATATTCCAGCCAACGGATCCGGCTGTGCCCCGCGCGCACCGGGAGGAGCTGCAGCAGCGTCACGCCGTCCTCGCGTGACTCCAGCCACTGGTTCGGGGGCAGGAACGCGCGCTGCCAGACACCGACGCTGTCCGCGGCGGCCAGCGTGGCGTAGCGGCGCGCAAACCAGCCCGATCCGTCCCGAGCCACGCGTGCCTGCCAGTGCATGCGCGCGGAGGACTCCTCGATGCGCAGCTCCGCCTGCGCGAACAGACCGGCCAGCCGTCCGCCCGGATGCTCAGGCAACTCGAATTCGAGCCAATGCTCCGCCAGCACGGTCCAGTCCGCTGCCACCGCGAGTTCGGTGGGCGCGGCGGCCGTGGCAAGTTCAGGACCGGCCGCGATCTCGGGCAGCGGCACCGGGCTCGCGCGGGTCGCGCCGCCGGAGCGCACCCAGATGAATCCGTGCTGCAGGCGCGATTCCAGTGCCGGCAATCCCTGGCCGGCGTTCCCGGCGATCGCCTCACCGCGCAGATTCCACGCCAGTCCGTGGATCGGGCAATCAATCACGGCGGTGAATTGCCCGCGCTGCGCCAGGCGCAAGGCATGCATGCCCTGTTCGCACTGATTGCGGAAACAGCGGATGGTGTGTCCCTCGTCGCGCACCACCAGGGCTCAGTGGGGTGCCCGGTGCGAGCGCCGGCCGGCTCGGCTCGGCCGCCGCATGGGTAGCGGACCCGAATTGCTCGGGAAATACCGAGCGCAGGTAGGCGAGGCAGCGGCGACGCGCTGCGCCGCGATCGATCCGCTCCTCGGTCTGAAAAGCGAAATCCTGCCAGAGTATCTCCAGCGCGCCGATCAGTCCGAGCGCGACACCGTCGGCATCCAGCTGCACGGCTCCGGACTCCCTGATCAGGCGGCCGGTCAGCTCGCGGACCAGATCGGCAAAGCGCTCGTCCTTCTTGCCGCAGATGTCGTAGTACTCCTGGCGCGAGCTCGCTTCGCCCCAGAAGGAGTACCAGACCGACACCTTGCGCGGACTGGCGATATCCGGGTCCAGGTACAGATCGACCAGCAGGGTGAGCGCCTTGACCGGCTCGGCGCGCAACTGCATGACCGGCACAAGCACGCGCTGCTCAAATTCAGCGGCCAGGTACTCGAGGGAGGCAACCAGCATGGCCGCCTTGGAGGCGAAGTAGAAGCGCACGATTCCGGGCGACATGCCGGCAATGGCCACGACCTTCTCGACCGTGGTGCGCGAGGGTCCGTGGATATGCAGGGCCGAGATGCAGGCATTGATCAGGCGCAGACGCTGGCGCGCGCTCGAGGCCCGGCCACCGGGCAAGCGCCGGCGGGCCTTGTTTCTAGCGCCGCGAGTGCGGTCCGCTGGCGTAGGCATCTGTCCAGAATTCCATGTCAATTTTCCGGCCGACCCGTAGATTTGCCCTGCTGCTGCGGCATACTAGCCGCCCTATGCAGCAATTCCTGGCTGCGCTTGTCAAGCGCTACGGCCGCTGGCTGATCATCCTGCCTCCGCTGCTGTTCCTGACCGTGTTCTTCCTGGTTCCCTTCGCCTACTCGCTGCGGATCAGCTTTGCCGACACGGCGCTGCAGGTGCCGCCCTACACCAGTGTGTGGAATTACTCCGCCGATCACCACCTGACGATACGGTTGAGCCTGGACAACTACCGCTACCTGCTGAACGATGAGGTCTACGCCTACTCTTACCTGTATTCCCTGCGTACGGCTTTTTTTTCCACGCTGATCTGCCTGCTGATCGGATACCCGATGGCCTACGCGATGGCCCGCTCGTCGCGGACCACGCAGGGCATCCTGATGATGATCATCATCCTGCCGTTCTGGACCTCCTTCCTGCTGCGCGTGTATGCGCTCGAGGGGATCATCCGCGAAAACGGCCTGCTCAATTCCACGCTGCTGTGGCTGGGGATCATCCACCAGCCCCTGCAGATCATGCGCACCAGCCTGGCCGTGTATCTGGGCATCATTTATTCCTACCTGCCGTTCATGGTGTTGCCGCTGTTCGCGACGCTCGAGAAGCTCGACCACGAACTGCTCGAGGCGTCCGCGGACCTGGGAAGTTCTCCCTGGCGGGCGTTCTTTGACATCACCCTGCCCCTGTCGATGCCCGGTGTGATCGCCGGATCGATGCTGGTGTTCATCCCCGCGATCGGCGAATTCGTCATCCCCTCGCTCCTGGGCGGCCCCAACAACCTGATGATCGGCAGGGTGCTGTGGGATGAGTTTTTCATGAATCGCGACTGGCCGGTGGCCTCCGCCGTGGCCATCGCCTTCCTGGTGTTCCTGGTGGGGCCGATCGCGCTGTACCAGCACTACAGCGCCAAGCAACTGGAGGCCTAGGCCGGAATTCATGAGCGAGCGCCCGCCCCTGCTGCTGTTTACGGTGCTGTGTTTCGGCATCGCGCTGCTGTACCTGCCGATGCTGGTGCTGATCGCCTACTCCTTCAACGCCTCCGCGATGGTCAACGTCTGGGGCGGGTTCTCCACCCACTGGTACGGCGAGCTGCTGCACAACGAGCAGATTCTCGATGCCGCGCTGCTGTCCCTCGAGGTCGGCGTGCTCGCCTCCACGCTCGCCGTGGTCCTGGGGACACTGGCCGCGATCGCGCTGGTGCGCTTCCGGCGCTTCCGCGGCCGCTTGCTGCTGACCGCCATGGTGAACGCTCCGTTGGTCATGCCCGAGATCATCACCGGCATCACCCAGTTGCTGCTGTTCGTTGCGATGTTCCAGCTCTTTTCCTGGCCGCACCGCGGCTACACGACCCTGGTGATTGCCCACGTCGCGTTTTGCACGGCCTACGTCACCGTGACGGTGCAGTCGCGCCTGCGCAGCGCGGACCGCTCGCTCGAGGAAGCCGCCATGGACCTGGGCTCCGGGCCGGTGCGCGCTTTCCTCGATACCACGCTGCCGATCATTGCACCGGCCCTGCTGTCCGGCTGGCTGCTGAGCTTCACTCTTTCGCTCGACGACCTGGTGATCTCCAGCTTCGTCTCCGGGCCCGGTGCCAGCACCTTGCCGATGGTGATCTACTCCAAGGTGAAACTCGGGGTGAGCCCGGACGTCAACGCGCTCGCCAGCCTGATCATCGTCACGGTCGGTGCGGGCGTACTCATCGCGGGCACGGTGATGCGCCGCGCCGAGCGCCAGCGACTGCTCGATGTGCAGATGGCGGCGCGCTAGTGATTCGCTGACGAGCCAGACCGCTCAGGCCTTGGAAAGCGCAGCGGCGCCATGTTGCTCGCGCCAGGTGTTCATCCAGTCCAGCACTTCTTCCGCCGGCATCGGCCGCGCGATGAAGTAGCCCTGGCCGGCCTCGCAACCGAGCGAGCGCAGGACATCCCAGTCGGCGCGATCCTCGATGCCTTCGCCGACGGCTTGCATGTGCAGCTGTTGCGCCATGCCCAGACTCGCGGTACAGATCGCCCTGCGGGTCCCGTCACTGGCAGCACCGTGCACGAAGCCGCGGTCTATCTTGAGCTCGTCAAACGGCAGGTCGCGCAACTGCGCCAGCGAGGAATGCCCGGTTCCAAAGTCGTCGATTGCCAGGCGAAAGCGCTTCAGGCGCAGCCGGCAGAGCACATCGAGTGCGGTGCTCAATTGCCGCATGACCTGCCCCTCGGTCACCTCCAGCGTAATCATCTGGGGATCAATTCCAGCCTCCCGGGCCAGTAGCGCTACTGCATCGGGGAAATCAAGTGAGGCCAGATCATCCATGGATACGTTGACGGCGATCGGCACTTCGTATCCGGCCCGTTTCCAGATATTCGCCTGGTTCATGGCCGCCCGCAGCACCACGCCCGTCAGTTCCGTAATGAGCCCATGGTCCGCAGCCACGCTGATGAACTGGTCAGGGAAGACCAGTCCGTCCGCCGGATGCTGCCAGCGCACCAGGCTCTCCATGCCCGCCACTTCACCGGTCGCCAGCTTCACCTTGGGCTGATAGTAGTTGACCAGTTCGCCATGAGTCAGTGCCGCGCGCAGCTGCTGCCCGTTGTAGGAGTGTTTGGTCGAGCGCCGCGCGCTGCCGCGGCCCTTGTGGGGTTTGACCTGCCTGACCAGGGCCGCCAGCTCTCCGGGCTTCACGGGCTTCTGCAGGTGTCCCAGCACCGTCAGTCGCTGGGACTGGATCAGCTTTTCCACGCTTTCCAGGATGCGGCTGCTCTCGCCACTGACGAGAATCACGCTGCCCGTGTAGCGGCAATTGGCCAGGCGCCGGATGAACTGGACGCCGTCCATCTCCGGCATGTTGATGTCGAGCAGGATCAGGTCGACCGTACTCTGAGCGCCGGTGAGCCTGCGCAAGGCACTGCGCCCGGAATCGAAGGCCGCGACGTGCGGATAGCCAAGCCGTGCCAGCATGTGGGTCAGGACCCTGCGCGTGACCGGATCATCATCGATCAGCATGATTTCGGTGGCCTTCGGATCGAGCGGCTCCACCAATGCCCTAAGCACGCTGGTGGACTCGACGTTCGCGCTCGTACTGGAGCGCAGGTACTCGACCACGGCCGCCACCTCCTGCTCAAAGGCGGCACGCAGCGCCGTCACGGCGCTCAGATCGCCCGCGCCGCCGGCAGCCTCGATCTCGGCGCAGAGTGCACCGAGCCGGAACGCGCCCACCGAGCGAGCCGAGGACTTGAGCTTGTGGGCGATCGAAGCCGCAGCCTTGGCCCTTTGTGCCACACACGCTTCCGTCAGTTCGGCAGCCAGCCGCGCTGCACTCGCGGCAAACTCCCGCAGGATCTCCTCCTTGATCCACGGGTCGGACCCGATCAGCGCCTCCAGCGCGCTCAGGTCCACCGGAGCGGGCTCCGGCGCACTGATGTTCGGCGGAGTCCGCGCCTCCGGCAGCCATTTCTCCAGTACGGCGGCCAGGGTCGGGAGCAGCACTGGCTTGGACAGATACCCGTCCATGCCGGCAGCTAGACAGCGCTCTGATTCCCCTTTCATTGCATTGGCCGTGAGTGCAATGATCGGGGTACGCGCCCGATCGGCTTCCACCGCGCGTATCTGCGCAGTGAGCTCAAAGCCGTCAATATCGGGCATGTGCAGGTCCGTCAGCAGCAACCCGTACCTACCACCAAACCAGCGCTTCAGCGCCTCGCGCCCGTTCGGGGCGACGTCTGCCGCGTAACCCAGGAGCTGGAGCTGCTGGCGAATGACCGCCTGGTTGATCTCGTTGTCCTCGGCGACCAGGATCAGCCGGTTCTGGCGTAGCGCCTCTTCACGCGATGGAACGACGGCTTTGCCTTTCCTGCCAGGGGCGGGCATATGCTCCGGTTCCGCGGGCGCCCGTTCGCCCGCCACGGCGACCGCCTGGGCAAGGGTTTGCCGATTCAGCGCGTTGCCGTCGAGCATGCTGATTCCGCCGGCCTGGGCCCGCGGAATACGCCGCCGACCCCGCCCGATCACCACCACCGCTACACGCACATCCATTTCAGCATAGGTGCGCACGATCGACTGCAGCTCTTCAAATCGCGGCGAGTCCTCGCCGACGTCCATGACCCATACCTCCGGCGCGGACGAGTTCGTCTCGGTCACGGGACGAGCTGCCGCGAGATCGGCCACGCGCGTGACCGATGCCCCGTCCGCCCTGAGATAGGTCGCCAGATCATCGGCCAGGCCACCCGGCCCGCCGATGACGAGGCAGGTCAGCCCCCTGATATCAGAAGCACCCGCTGCGGCATCGCTCATCCCTGGCAGTGGACTGAGGGGCAGGCGCACGCTGAAGATGGATCCGGCATTGGGCTGCGTTTCGACGGAGATGTCGCCTCCCATCAGGCCCACCAACTGCTTGCAGATGGCCAGCCCCAGACCCGTGCCTCCGTAACGGCGGGTCGTGGAAGCGTCCGCCTGGGTGAAGGCCGTAAACACCCGCGCCAGCGTCGCCTCGTCCATGCCGATGCCGTTGTCGGCGACGCGAAACTCCACCATCACGTGGTCCTGGTCGTGGCCCGCGAGCTCGGCGCGTACCGACACTCGCCCGGGGCGGTCCAGACTGCTGGAGAATTTCAGAGCGTTGCTGATCAGATTAATGAGAACCTGGCGCAGGCGCGCCGCATCGCCCATCACCGTCGACGGGATCTGCGGATCTACGAAGACGGTGAGGGTTCCGCCTTTGCGCTCCGCGATGCGATTGAGCAGATTTCCGGTCTTTTCGACCACCTGCGCTACCGACATCGGCAGTCGCTCGATGTCCAGGCGGCCTGCCTCGATTTTCGAGAAATCGAGGATGTCGTCGATGATCGTGAGGAGTGAATCGGCCGACTCGCAAATCAGGCTCACCAGCTCGACCTGCGGACCCGTCAGGCTGCTGTGCTGCAGGACGTCGAGCGTTCCAATGATCCCGTTCATGGGCGTGCGTATCTCATGGCTCATCGCTGCGACGAAGTGCGACTTCGCGGCGCTGGCCGATTCCGCGGCGTTGAGTCGTTCCAGCTTCTCCGCCAGGGAGATGGCCACGTCCCGCAAGACGTCGATCTCGTCCGCCGAGCGCGACTTGCGGGACTCATCCGCCATCAACGCCCTCGCTTCCGCAAAGCGCTGCTCCGCCAGCAGCGGGAGGGCGCGCGTCACGCGGGCCAGCCGGCGCAGCAACGGACTGGTGACCAGGATCAGGGCGAGCGCCGACAGGATCATTCCGGACACGATGGACGTCACCATCCGGCGCGCGTCCGCCCGGATGCGCAGCTGCGCCTCCGTGTCATCGACGATGAACAATGCCTCCGGCTTGAGGGAGCCGGCGACGATGCCGGCAGGAAGGCCATGGACCCGGAGCTGAAATCGGCGATCCCCGCTCGCGATCGCGAGGCTCCGACCTGGAGCCGGCAGTTCATCGCGCATTCCCGTCAGGACCGGAAGCAACGCCGGTGAATTTGTCAGCCCTGTCAGTTGCCGCTCCGCGATCCGCGGGGCCGTGCCGCGACTCGGGCCTCTGCCGGCCCGGTCCTGCAGCAACGCAACGTCGGTGCCGGTCAGGCGCCTGAAATCCAGCAGCATATCCGCAGCCAGCTGGCCGATCCCGATGACGACTTCCTCCCCTTCGCGATCGAATGCCGGGGCGTAGACGTACAGGACACAGTCCCGCCCGCAGATGAGCTCGACTGCCGGCCGGCCCGACACGCGCACTCGGGCCTGGAGCGCCCCGGCGCTTGCCCGGGGAATCGGCTCGGCGCCGCGATTGTTCCAGGCTGCAACCCGTAGCCCGTCCGGCTTGACGTATTCGATCCACGTCAGCATCGACAGCAGTTCGGGAGACAGCGAAGTCTCGTCCAGGCCGCTGGATTGCAGTTGCGACGTACTCGTGACCGCCACCATCTGCGTCGCGAGTCGCGCCAAGGCCTCGCTCGATTGTTCGAACTGTGCATCGAGAGCGAGGTCGAGGCGCTCCATTTGCCGTTGCACGCCCTGCTCGTGCTGTTCCTTCAGGCTGCCGTAGCTGACAAAGCCCAGATAGGCGTAGGCGCAGCCCAGGGAGACGATGAGCAACAGCAGCGATTTCCAGATCAGGCCAAACCGCGGTGCGTCCCGACCGGGCGAATCAGTCGGGGAGGCTTGCGGCGCTTCGTGCAATCCGGTCATTCGGCGGGACTCAGAACCTGAGGCCCGCCATCAGCATCAGCGTCGACCAGTGGTCGGACGGCACGCGCCCCGTGTTGTCGAGCGCTTGCACTGTCGCGCTGCCGTCGATCCAGTGATATTCGCCCCACACGCCCCAACGGGCATTGGGGCGCCAGCTGAGCCCGGCCGTCAGATCGTAGGCATACCTGGAGGCCGCGCTCGCCCCGGGATGGGCGGCGGCAAACGCCCGTCCATCACGATCGCCGCGGTCACGAAAGTAGGCGTCGGCCCGCGCCAGGGCGCTCCAACGCGAGTTGATCCGATAGTCGCCCTGCAGATAGCCGGAGTCCGCCACGATCCTGAAATTCTGGATCACGTTGCCCCCGAGCGTGACGTAGTCGCGGTTGGGGCCGATGGCGTATTCCGCGGTAAGGCTGAATCGCTCGGCGTTGTAGCGTGCGGAAATGACGTCCACACCAACGCCAAAGTTGCCGTAGATGCTCGCGGGAGGCACGCTCGGATACAGTGCGTTCAAGACCAGCCGGGCATAGTAAAGACTGACGGCGAATTGCCAACGGCCTCCATCGATGGAATCCATGATCTGGCCGTTCCAGGAATCCTTCATTTGTATGCTGGACGGCACCGGCAGGACGACCAGCAGACGCTCGTCGGCCTCGCTCAAATACCTGTCGGCGCTGGCCGTGCCCGTCGCCGACCACTCGTGCCTGCCCCGGACGGCGCTGCCGTACAGCTGCACCCCGGGCGCGGCAAACACCAGGTCGCGCTGATTCTGATTGTCGGAATAGATGAAGGGCAGCAGAATGCTGGGACGCGTGAAGATGACATCGCGGGTCTCATTGAAGAAGCCCAGGGGGTTCTTCACCTTGCCGATCCGGATGCCGGCGCTGGCGTCGGCTCCGGAGACGATCCGGTAGTCCATCAGGGCGTAGTCCAGCCGCGCGACGCCGGTATCGGTGGCCCCAGCGTCTCGAATTGCGCCCTGTGCTGCCAGCAACAGCCTGGGCCGCACCTGGATCTGCGCATTGAGTCCGACCTCGTAATAACTGAGGCTCCCGTCGGTGCTGTCACCAAATACATTGTTGCCGCTGCTGAGCGCGAAGCCCTGAGCGGCGTAGCCGTGCAGCTGGTATTCGAGCGCCTCAACGGGCACACAGAGCACGCAACCAAGCAGGACCGGCGCCAGCCGGTGGATCGGCAGGCGGGACAGGACTGAACTGAAGGATAGGTCAGCCACGCCAGAACCCGCCGAGAGGAGCGAGCAGGACATTGGGCTGGACCGGCAACAGTTCAGACCGTTCTCCACTGCGAACATAACCAACGGCACCGGGGGTGGAGCGGACACGTTCGCGCATTTCCCGCTCCGAACTTACGACCGTCGGCGCCAGGCCGGTACCGGTGAACACGATGCGGTCCCAGGTCGCGCGCATGACATAGGGAAAGGTTCCCAGTTGCTCGCGACAGAACTGGTTGCTCAATTCGCTGCCGTCGGGCATGACGAAGACCTGGATCGGCTCGCCGTCGGGCCACTGGCGCAGGCGCATCGTGAAGATGGCGCGCAGCAGATTGCGGTCGATGGGGGCGCTGGAATGGTCGGGATTGACGATGACCTCGACCGAGCCGGCCCGTGCGCCGAGCGGCGCGCAGACCAGCGCCATCACGACCAGCAAGGCTCCGGTTCGCAGGCGTGGCGCCGGCGATCCCCTGCACCAACTCCGGCACGAAGGCGCCCGGTCGGCATCACGACCGACAGCTCCTGCCAGATTCTGAGCGCCGTCGCTGGTCAATTCCCGCCCCAGGCCTTCAGGCTTGCCGCCATGACTTCCAACGTGCCAGCTCGGGATAGGGTCCAGGCTCTTCCCCGAGCATCACCATGCCCGCGGCGCCCGCAGGACCCGTGGTCCGCGGGCGACTGAAGGACTCTAAACCTGGGGGCTGGATTTATTCCTTAACAGCGTCACAGTTGGCGTACAGGCGCCGCGACCGCTCCGCCGGGGATCCCGATGGGCAATCTTCAAATGTCACTGGATAGGCAAATGTCGCCTATAAGCTGTTGTTCTACAAAGAGAAAATTTTAGGCCTTCACGAGCCTTGACGGGTTCCTGCGAACCACTCGGACCTCACGGTAGAAGTGGACGGCCATCACAATATTTGACGAAGCCTCTGCTTGGGGGAAGCAGTTGGGTGGATCGGATGTACAGCGACCACTTGGGTGGTCCAATGCAAGGACATTCGGGCGCCCCGGTTGGAAACCCGAACTTCCGAGCGGCCGTAGACGCTGCCGAGCACGGCGCCGTAGATCCAACGCAGGATGAGCAGTGCGAGGCTCGGAGTGAGTCCGTACGTCATTGCGTTGGCGAGCCTGATCATCGCGACGGTGGGCGCGGGTGTGCTCCTTAGCCGGCACGGTAGTGCTCCGTGCGGAGCGCCACGCCTGCTCGATGTGCAGACGGCAGCGTGCTAGAGGCCCGCGGACGCCATGATGGGCTCCGCGCTTCCCAATTGTTCCTGCCTGCGTTCGTATTGCCGCCCGAGCGTCCAGGCGCTCACCGCCCAGAACCCCGTGGCGATCAAGCCCACGCCCAGCCCGCCTCCCGTTCCGAAGCCGAGCAGCCGTATACCGGCCTGTACCCAGGCGGACGTGACATCGCCGAGCCTGTAGACGACCACGTCGATCACATTCTTGGCCTTGTAGCGGCTTTCCTGTTCGACCACCGTAAAGCAGATTTCACGGCTGGGCCGTGCAATGGCGTACTGCGTCACACGCCGCGTGACCTGCATCGCCTGCATCATCAGCAGCGTTGGCGACAGGGCCATGAGCACGAATGAGGCCGCCATCAGGATCGGGGTCAGCACCAGGCCGCCCGTCACCCCATATCGCTTGATAAATCGACTCAGGCCGAACAGGGAAACCGTGGCGGAGAAAATATTCACCATCAGGTCGATGTTCCCAAGCACCTGAGTGCGTGCCGCGAGCCCTGCGAATGCGGAACTGATCAGGTCCGTCTGGATGAAATAACCCACGGTGGCGACCCACGTCATCAGGAGCATGAAGATCGCCTGATTCCTCTGGTACGACGAGGAGAACAGGGCCCGAAAGCCATCCAGCATCGTGCCGCTCAGCCGGTGATTCAGTGTGGAAGCCTGCGTCTCCGCGTGTGTAGCCTGGAGGCGGTACTTTTCTCCTATCAGCCAGTGCACGATCGCAATGACGAGTCCAAATCCTGCAACGGCCAGCAGCAGGAGCCCGCCCACGCCCACGCCCTTCACAAACAGGGTCGCCACCAGCGAACCGCCAATGGCCCCTATGCTTCCGCCGGCGGCGATCGCCGGCAACAGCCGGGTGGCCTGGGTAGCCGTGAAGAGGTCGACCATCAGGCTCCAGAACACCGACACCATGAACAGATTGACGACGCTGAACCACCAGTAGAACGCCGCGGCAAACCAGCGGCTGCCGGGATCGGCCCGAAACCAGGCGTGGAAACACAACAGGTTGACGATCAGGAACCAGAATAATCCCGTCAGCACGCGCGAGAGCTTGAAGGTGTCGGTGAGCCATGCGAACACCGGTGAACAGCACAGCGTGATGAGCAGCGTACCGGTGAAGAGATTCTGCAATTGGGAGACGCCAAACACGGTCGCCATGGCATCCCGCACGGGTCTCAGCAGGTAGTAGGTCGCCATGAGCACGAAATTGCACGCAAACGCCAGCAATAGCGCCCTCACTTCGCTGGTGCGGACGTCGGCGACCTTCAGCAGAATTCGATGGATCAGGTCGGTTCCCCTGGCGCCTCGATCATTCGCCCACTAGCGGGTTCCCCGGGCGCTCTCGTAGCGCCTGCCCAGCAGGAAGGCGATGGGAAACCAGATCACCGAGACGATGGCTCCGAAGATCGCCAGGCCCACCACCCCGAAGGGCAGCACGGCGTGGCTTACCCACGAAGAGCTGAGGTCGCCGAAGCGGTACACCACCGTGTCGATGACGTTCTTGGCCTTGTACCTGCTTTCCTGGTCCACAACTGTGAAGAGCATTTCGCGCGTGGGCTTGGCCACCGCGTATTCGGCCACACGCCGCACGATCTGGATGCCGCCGAGCACCAGCAGCACCGGCGAGAACAGCACGGCCAGAAAGGCAATGACCATGATCACCGGGTTCACCAGCAGGCCGGTGCCCACGCCAAAGCGGCGGATCAGCCGGCCCGTACCGAACAGCTGCAGCAGCACCGCGAGGCTGTTGACGGCCAGCTCGATGCTCGCATAGGCACGCGTGCGCTCATCGGCACTCGCGAAGGCCTTGGTGATCAGGTCGCCGAGCTGAAAATACACAATCGTCGAAACCCAGGTCATCAGCAGCAGGAACAGCGCCAGCAGCAGCAGGTAGGGGGAACCGAGCAGCAACCTGAAGCCGTCGAACACTCCGCCCGCGAGCTTTCGGTCCAGCGTGGTCTGCTGCGTTTCCGAACCCGTGGCTGTGAGCCTGGCCTTCTCCGCCGCCAGCATGCGCACCAGCGCCGCGGTCACGACGAAACCGGCGGCCGCGATGACCATCAGACCGTTGTTGCCGACAGTTTTGCCCAGGAGTGTGGCGATCAGCGGTCCGACAATGCCGCCGATCGTGCCGCCCGCCGCGACGAACCCAAACAGCCGCTTCGCCTGGGTGCGCGAAAAGATGTCCGCCATGAAACTCCAGAACACCGAGATGATCAGTATGTTGAAGGTACTGACCCAGACGTAGAACGCGGCGGACACCCAGTGCAGCTGCCCGGGCTCCGTGACACCCCGGAACAGAGCGAAGAACAACAGCACCGAGGCGGCAATGAAGCCGTACACCCAGGGCAGAAAGTTCGAGAGCCGGATACGCGAGGCGAGGCCCGAATACAGCGGCGCAAACACCAGGCTTGCCAGGAAGGTCGCCGTGAACAGCTCCTGCAGGTGCTTGACCCCGTAGACGGTGCCCATCGCGTCGCGCACGGGCTTGACCACCGAGTAGCTGCCGAAGAGGAAGAAGAAGTACAGCATGCTTAAGGTCACGGCCCGCAGCTCGAAGTCCTCGATGACGGCCATGGACTTGAACAGGCGAGCGTGCAGTGACGGGTTGGATGGGCTCATGGGGTTTTCCAGCTCTAGGACCTGCGCTCAGGAAAATGGGGCGCCGAGCCACGCACACTCAACAGCCAATGCTACAGCGAGCACGGCCGGCCTCGAATCCACATGGCCACGATCCGGGGCTCGCTTTCCCGAAAACGCGTAATGGCCCAGCCACGGTGTTCAGGAAACGCCCAGTCTCGCGGAGTTCATGATAATTCGAGCAACACTGATCTTAGGGCGATGGCCATCGCCTTGGGATATCTTTCCATGTCTCTGATATGGAAAAGGTGCCGATTGGCGGGTCCTTTGGCTTTCTGCCATTCAGTAATTCCGCTTTCGTCGCAGCGGACCTCAATCGGTATGAACTCGTACACGGCGCTGTCCCCTGCCGCATCCAGGGAAACCAATTCGCCCTCACGAGTGACTGTTTTTCCAGCGGCGTGTACGAATGATGCCGTGCTGTACATCCCGCGGATCTCATCGTAGTACTTTTCCGCCATGCTCTTGTTGCGTGAGTCCAGCAGATAGGACAACCAGTTGACCCCCGACTCCTTGCTCAACACGTAAGCAAAATAGACCTGCGCACGAGTGGACAGATGTGAGAGCACCTCTTTCTGCTGGAAACTCCAGGCCGCACCGTATTCCCCGGCGACGGCCGTATTCGCAAAGGTGTTAAAGCAGGGCAGCCAGTATATCGAGCACGGCAGCTCGAATACGGTGGCGTACGCGCCGCGATTGAGGTGGACATTCCACTCGACCTCATCGCCCAACTTTTGCAATTCCGGATTCGGACTGCCACACCCTGCACTCAGATAGATCCCTGCGCACTTTTCGGAAAACAGCTGCGGCTCCTTTTTCCCCGCGATGGCGACATCCTGGCAGGAACCGACCACCGTGATTGCCACGGGTCGAGGGGATCGCCTGAGGATGTCCAGGAGCATAGTGACGCCGTTCAGGTCCTTGGGCAGGTTGTCCTCGCGGATCTTTTCGCCCGGCTTGGACGGCCAGATCGTTCCCGTCGTGACTGGCACTGCTCTATCGGTGAGATAATTGAGCTGAGCGACTGCTGCAACATCGGGACTGCAGGCGTCCTTGTACAGGGAGGGCAGGTTCGCCGGGTTGTCCGTCAGGATCCCCAGCAGGTCCAGATCGCCCCGGCTGGTCATGGCATAAGCGGTCGCCAGGTCCCAGTGATCATCCGGGTCATCGTGCGGCCGGTACAGATCCGTCAGATGTACGAGCGGCTGGGGACCTTTGAGGGCTGCGGCGGAGCGCGCCGCATCGGCCTGCGGGACGTGAGCGGCACTGGAGGTCGGGTTCGGCGGACTCGCTACAGCTGCGCCCGCGTTTCGGTTGAGGAGCAAGGGAAACACGGACAGGGCTGCTGTGCCGTGGAGGGCGCGGCGACGGGTCCAAGTCCTCATGGCGTCTCCCGGGATTCTTATTGAAGTTCCAGATGCCCCAAATATGACCCCAAAACGGGTTGGAAGCGATCCCAGGGACGCTGCGCAGCAGCGCGGCAAGCAAGAAATTGGTGGAGCGGAAGGGGATCGAACCCTCGACCTTCGCATTGCGAACGCGACGCTCTCCCAACTGAGCTACCGCCCCACGTAAGGCGCGCGATTCTAGAGCAGCGGACGGTGCAATGTCACCAGATAACGCAGCGTTTCGCGTCCGCGACAGCGGCCGGGTCACCGAAAGCCTGCGCGAACTGGGGCACATTGGCCAGCGTGCCGTTCACACGGAAGTTCGTGGGCGGGTGCGGATCAGTCGTGGCCCACATGCGCGCCTGTTCGGGCCGCACGTTCTCGCCCCAGAAGCGGGAGTAGCTCAGGAAGAACTGCTGTTCGGGCGTATAGCCGCCCACCATCGGCGCGGTGGCGCGTGCAGCGGAGGCTTCAAAAGCCCGATACGCCAGCAGCAGGCCGCCCAGGTCGGCGATGGCCTCGCCGGTCACCAGCTTGCCCTTCAGGTGCAGATCGCCGTCGACGGCGTAGCTCGAATACTGATCGGCCACGCATTGGACGCCGGCCTTGAATTTCTCGCCATCCTCCTTGCTCCACCAGTTGGCGAGATTCCCGTGGCCGTCGAACTGACTGCCCCGATCGTCAAAGCCGTGCGTGATCTCATGGCCCATGACAGCGCCGATGGCGCCGTAATTGAAGGCGGCCGGCGCATCGGGGTCAAAGAACGGCGGCTGCAGGATGCCGGCCGGAAAATTGATGTTGTTCATCGACGAGCCGTAGTAGGCGTTGATGATCTGCGGCACCATGCCCCACTCGGTCCGGTCCACGGGCTTGCCAATCTTGGCCAGCTGCCGCGCATTTTCGAAGGCATTGGCGCGCAGTACGTTGAGCACGTAGGGGCCGCGATCAATCTTGAGCTTGCTGTAATCACGCCAGACGTCCGGGTAGCCGATGCGCTCCTCGATCAGCGCGAGCTTCTCCAGCGCCTTCGCGCGCGTGGCCTCGCTCATCCATGGCAGGGTGCTGATGTCCTCCTGCACCGCTGCGCGCACGCCGTGCAGGATATCGAGCACCTGCGCACGTGCCTCGGGCGGAAAGCGCCGCTTCACATATTCGTGGCCCACGGCGAATCCGAGGGCGCCGTTCTCGGTCCGCAGCACGCGACGCCAGCGCGGCAGCAGCTCCTTGCTGCCCGACACCAGCTGCGCGTAGCGGAAATTCTCGTCTACAAATGCCTTGGAAAGAAACGGAGCAAAGCCGTGCTCCAGCTGCCAGCGCAGGTAGCTGCGCCATTGCGCCATCGGCGTGGTCTCGATCTCGTGCGACAGCCCGGCAAAGAAATCCGGCATGGCCAGATTCAGCGATGTGACCCGCGGCACGCCTGAGACGGCCAGATAACGCGGCCAGTTGATCGCCGGCGCCTCCTGTGCGAGCGCGGCCAGGTCACGCACGTTGTAGATCGCGTGCGGATCGCGCTGATTCTCGGTGGGCATCGAGACCGTCGCCAGGCGCGTCTCCAGCGCCATCACTGCGTGCGCCTCGTCCGCCGCCGCGGTGCCGGAGTCGCCGAGCAGTACGAACATGCGCGCGATGTGCTCCTCGTAGCCCTTGCGGATGGCGGCGAACTTCGCATCGTCCTTGAGGTAATAGTCGCGATCCGGAAGCCCGAGGCCTCCCTGCGCCACGACCGCGATCACCTGGGTACTGTCCGCGTAGTCCTGCATCTGCCCCATGCCAAAGGCGGCATCGACCCCGATGATCTGCAGGTGTGCCAGCGCAGCGCTCAGGTCGGCCGGGCTGTTGATGGCCGCGATGTGTGCAAATTCCGGCTGCAGCGGTGCAATGCCCGCCTTCTCGACGCCCGCCTCGTCCATGCCGCTGGCATAGAAATCGCCGATCTTCCGCGCCTCGCTCCCGCGCGGCGCACTCGTGTCAGCGGCGGCGGACTGCAGCAGCTGGTGGATGAAATCCTGGTTCTTCTGGTCGAGAATCTGGAACTGGCCCCAGGATGAGTACGCCGGCGGCACCGGGTTATCATGCAGAAACTGCCCGTTGGCGTACTGATAGAAGTCCTGCAGCGGGTTGGCACTCTTGTCCATCCACTCCGAATGGAGCGCAGCGACTCCCGCCGGCAGCTCGCTCGCGGCGCCCGCCGAGGTCAGCACGATGGCCGACACAGCCACCAACCAGGAACCTGCACTATGGCGCATACCCATCTCCGGAAACGGTCGGGCATTGAGACAGCAATCAGTGTAGCGCGTTCAATCGCGCGTACCCAGCGCCGAACGGCGGTGGGCTTTAGCCCGGACGGAGGGTTTTCAGCAGGCGGAAGCCGATCAATCGCTGCCGCTGTTCGTCCCACAGCCGCAGAGTCGCAGAGCGGAAACTCGTCAGCAGCGTGAGGGTGGGAACCCGGCGGAATCGCGGCTCGGCGTCGTGGCAGCGGCGCAGATGGTAGTTGGGAATCTGCGGGCTGAGATGATGGATGTGGTGAAAACCGATGTTCCCGGAAAACCAGCGCAGGATGCCGGGCAGGTTATAGAAGGAACTGCCGGTCAGGGCCGCCGCGGTGTAATCCCAGGCGTCGTTGCGCACCCAGTAGACCTCAGCGAACTGATGCTGCACGTAGAACAGCCACACGCCCGCGGCGCCGGCCAGCAGCATCAGGGTCACCTCGATCAAAAGCCACGATCTGAATCCGATCAGCTCGCACAGTGCGACCGCCATCAACAGCAGGCCGAGGTTGGTGAGCGCCACGGACAGCCGCTCGCGCCGGCCCGCCTGCGAAGAAGGGAAGCGCTCCAGGAACACGAACTGCACCGTAGGCGCGATTATCAGCAGCACGAGCGGATTGCGCAGGAACCGGTAGGCGGCGCGACGCCAGGCCGGAGAGGCGAGGTATTCCTCCACGGTCAGGGTCCAGATGTCGCCATGGCCGCGGCGGTTGAGGTTACCGGAAGTGCGATGGTGGATCGCGTGCTCCCAGCTCCAATGCTGGAAGGGCGTGAAGGTCAACAGACCCGCAATCCAACCGATGATGCTGTTGGCCCGCTGTGAGCGCAGGAAGGAGCCGTGCCCGCAGTCATGCATGAAGATGAATATCCGCACCCTCAGGCCGGCTGCGATAACCGCCAGCGGCAGCATCAGCCAATAGGACACGGTGACGGCGCGCGCCATGAGATACCAGACAAGCAGATAGGGCAGGAGCGTGTTCGTCAGTTGCCAGATTGCCCGCGCATGGGACGGCCGGCGATAGCGCTCGACCACGGATCTCAGTTCCGCCGCGCTGGGACACGCGTCTTCGCCTAAGCTTGCAGTCGTGGTATTCACTTTGGGCGGCCGGACAATACCACGACGCCACCCCAGTCACCTGTCGATCAGGTCCCAGTAGCCCGGGCGCAAGATTATGCGGCGGTGGGCCGCGCTACCCCGTGTCGCGCTCCAGCCTCAGCCCTGTGGCAGCCGGAGCCCTTAATTCCTGGCACTTGAGCGGCAGGACGCGGCGTTGACGTTTCGTCGATACAAGAGCGGGGGTATGCCCAGGGAGGCGGTCAAAACGCCCGCAAACAGCAGATGGCCGAGGCTCATCTGTGCAGCACACCATTCCACGAGCAGCAGTCCGCCCAGGATCCCGGCACGCGCCACCCTCGTGGCGTGGCCGGCACAGCACAGGACACCCGCTCGCAACGCAATCCGCAGGAACGAGGGCGCCTCGATCAGCGCCGCCGAGAGCAACAGTGAGAGCCACCCCGCGTACCATCCTGTCTGGAACAGCAGGAGTTGCGGCGGCGCAGTGACTGTCCAGACCAGATCCGGCAGGGGCTGCCAGGCAAAGAAGAACCCGGACAAAAGCGCGCTGACGAGCAGCCGATCCTGGCTGCGCTTCGCCGGCGGCCGCCTGAGCTGCCGCCCGCTGAGAACCGCGTAGGGCCGCTCTATAAAATGAAAGTGCATCAATGCCAGTAACAGCAGCGCGAGATCCAGAACCACACCAGCGGGCGCGGACAGGCTTACCGGCAAGGTGTGCAGGCTGGGCACGTCCAGACCCAATACGATCGCAATCGAGTACAGGACTGAGGCCCCGAGCACGGCCGTGACCGCGAGAGGGTACAAGGGGCCACTGTGCGGCGCCGGGACGGGACCGTGCGCGTCCCAGCGGTGACGCACGCTTAATCGCCGCTCCTGCGCGGGAAGAGTGAGGGTCTTGTTCAGCATCTGGTGGTTACCCGCGAACATCGGCGTTCAGGTGCCGGTAGCGCCACTATCCCCCTAGGCAATGCGGAGTGATGTCCGTTAGCAGACCCATCTGGGGGTGGGGCCCGCTGTGTAGGGGCCGCCCTGATACGCCTGTCGCCCTTCAGCGACGCTCTGAATACGCCGAATTCCCCCGCGCCGGGCACATACTCTGTGGCAGGCCTGAATTTTGTGCGCCGCTCGATGGTACTTGGGCTGGCCCTGCACTAAGTTCAACGCCCGAACGTTTCCAGGGTCTTGTGTGTTCGGAGAATCACCCATGTCGCACCCTACCGGATTGATCAAGCAGCCCGCCGCCTGGGTTGCGTTGGCCACGGTCCCGCTGCTCCTGAGCTGCGGCGACTATGGCGGCAGCTATACCGGGTACCCGCCCATTGAGATGTCAGCCGGAGTTGCCGTGGCGGACTTCAACAACGACGGCTTCAGCGACATCGTGCAGCTGAGCAGCGTGCAAAACGGACTCGAGCCCGATCCGGCGTTTCTGAAAACCTATCTGTCGACTTCGGCAACGGCCTTTGCGACCCCAACGTCGACGGACAATGGCGATGACCCCCTGTACATCGCCAGCGCCGATGTGAATGGCGACGGCTTGCCCGATGTGGTGACGGCCAGCCTCGAGGACGGCGTACTGGCCGTCTACTTCAACAACAGCCTGATGCCGGGCAGCTTCAATACGCCGCTGGTGTTGCCTTCACCTGGAGCCTCGCAGGTCGCCATCCTCGATATGAATGGCGACAACCTGCCCGACCTGGTGGCGGCGGATTTCACCGTCTCGCTGTTCCTGCAGACTTCGCCCGGCACCTTTGCAAATCCGATCAACCTGTACGCGGGCGGTGCCAACTGGGTCGCCGTCGGCGATCTGAACGGCGATAACATCCCGGACATCGCCTTGACGGATGCCACCGGGGTCAAGGTACTCATGCATACGGGCGCCGCCGGCACGACCACCTATGCCGCGGCGGTTTCGGTCTTCACGCAGACCATGAACAGCAACGTCGCCGGCGCGAATATCGTGGCGATTGCCGACGTCAACGGCGATGGCCTCGGAGACCTTGTGATCACCGATCCGGGTCCGACCGGCGGCGCTGCACCGACCGTCAACGTGCTGTTGCAGGACCCGGCCAATCACGGCCAGTTCCTGCCAGCGGTGAGTTACCCGGTCGCGCCGCTGAGTCTTGCGCAGTCGCTGGTACTGAAGGACCTGAACGGTGACAACAAGCTCGACATCGTAATCGGCGGCACGGATGCCGTGAGCGTGCTGCTGCAGGACCCCGCCAATCCAGGGGCCTTCCTGGCGGCCACGAATTTCACCGCCGAGGATGCCAATGAGGTCGCGGTCGCTGACGTCAACGGCGATAACCTGCCCGATATCATCATTGCCACGGGACCCACGCAGCCGGTGGTCAATGGCGTGACGACCTCGAATCCCGGCGTGCTGCTGCAGATCGCGACCGCACCAGGGACGTTCGCAGCGCCGGCCGATCTCCCCTAGGACTGGCTGACCTCGGGCAATTTGCACAACAGCTGGCGGGCAATCGCGCTACGATTGCCCGCCGGCCATGAAGCACACCCTTTTCTTCGCCCTGCTGTCGCTGGCCGCCGCCGCGGCCGCGGCCGATTACCCGCAGCCCACGCAGGGGGATTTCACCCTGCGGAATTTTCCCTTCGCCTCAGGGGAGGTGCTGCCGGAACTGCGGCTGCACTACCGCACCGTTGGTGAGCCGCGGCGCGATGCGCAGGGGATCGTGCGCAATGCGGTACTCATTTTGCACGGCACCGGCGGGAGCGGCGCGCAGTTCATCCGTCCGGAATTCGCCGCGGAGCTGTTCGGCCCCGGGCAGCCCCTCGATGCGACGAAGTACTACCTGATACTCCCGGATGGCATTGGTCATGGGCAATCGTCCAAGCCCAGCGATGGCCTGCACGCGCGCTTTCCGCGCTACGGCTACGTCGACATGATCAGTGCGCAGTACCGGTTGTTGACCGAAGGGTTGAAGATCAATCATCTGCGCCTGGTGATGGGCACGTCGATGGGGGGCATGCACAGCTGGCTGTGGGGGGCGCGCTACCCGGACTTCATGGACGCGCTCCTGCCGCTCGCCTCGCTCCCGGTACAGATTTCGGGCCGCAACCGCGTCTGGCGTCGCACCGTCAGCGATGCGATCCGTAACGATCCGGAATGGCACGGTGGCGAATACACCCGCCAGCCGCCCAGCCTGCGCACGGCCGAGGAGATCTACTTCTTCATGGGGAGCAATTCGCTGCTGCGCTGGCAGCAGATGCCCGACCGGTCCACCAGCGATGCCGTGCTGGACGCCGCGGTGGCCACGGACCTCAAGACCGACGATGCCAACGACACGCTCTACCAGATCGAGGCCTCACACGACTACGACCCCGGACCCGGGCTGGAGAGCATCCGTGCACCGCTCCTGGCCATCAACTCGGCCGATGATCTGATCAACCCGCCGGAGCTTGGCATCCTTGAGCGCGAAATCAGGCGCGTGAAGCAGGGCCGCGCGGTGCTGATTCCGATGGGACCGCAGACGCGCGGGCACGGCACCCATACGATAGCCGCCGTATGGAAGCGCGAGCTCGTTCAGCTGTTGGCAGACTCGCCGGAGCGCTGATCGGTGACGCCGGCGTGGCTGACCGATAGCCTTTTCATCAGCGGCAGCATGCCGATCGCGACCACGGTGCAGGCGATCCCGACGAAGCCCAGCCTGTTGAACAGACTGGTGTAGATGGCCAGCGATGCGTCCGGGCTGGCGATGTTCGCCGGGATATGCGCGAAGTTCGCCACCACGCTGCCCAGATACTGGGACAGGCCCGAGGCGAGGAAGTAGGCCCCCATCATGAAGCCGCTCATTCGAGCGGGCACGTAGCGGGCAACCATGGCCAGGCCCAGGCCACTGACCAGCAGTTCGCCCAGCGAGTACAGGCCGTAGCCCCAAACCATGATCCAGGAGGACACCTGCCCGTTCACCGCCCACTTCGCGCCGACGCCGTAGATGAAGAATCCGATGGCCACGGCGGCGAAGCCCCAGGCAAACTTGACGGCGATCGAGGGATCGCGGCGCAGCCGCCCGAGCGAGTTGTAGATCAGTACCAGCACCGGACTCAGCAGGACGATCCAGATCGAATTCAGGTTCTGGTACTGCTCCGGTATCCAGGTAAACAGGTGCCAGCCGAAGAGATTGAAATTGAGGTCGACGTTCTTCTGCGCGAACAGGTTCAGCGACGTGGACATCTGCTGGTAGAAAATGAAGAAAAAGATAGTCTGCACCACCAGCACCAGCGCGGCGATCAGGCCGGCGCGCTCATCGCGATGGCTGGCGCGGATCAGGTACAGGAATATCCCCAGAATCACCGCACCGGCGGTGTAGACGCAGACTCGCGCGACCGTCTCGCTCTGCAGGATTAACACCGAGACCAGCACCATGCCGATGCTGCCCGCCAGCACCGCGGCCAGGCGCTTTGGCCTGGCCGGCTGCTCATCCGCGGGCGAGCCCAGATGCGCCAGTGCGCGGCTCATCAGGGCGTAGTTGCTCAGGCCCAGCAGCAGGCCGATCGAGCACACTCCGAACGCGGTGTGCCAGCCGGCCGAGTCATTGTAGTGCGCACCGACGTAGTCGCGGATCCACGGGGTCAGCGTCATCGAGATCATCGAGCCGATGTTCACGGCCATGTAGTACATGGTGAAGGCGCTGTCGATCTTGGTATCGTCGCCCTCGTAGATCTTGCGCACCAGGTTGCCCGAGTTGGCCTTGAACAGGCCATTGCCCACGACGATCACGCCCAGCGCGACGTACAGGAAGTATTCGCTGTCGGAGGGCAGCCACAGCATCGTGTACCCAAAGGCGAGCACCACCGCGCCGATCACCATCGTGCGGCGCGTGCCGATCAGCTTGTCGCCAATCCAGCCGCCGACCGCCGGGGTGGCGTAGATCAGGGCCGATGCTGCGCCCCAGACCAGATTGGCCCGGGTGTCGATGAAGCCGAGCTTCTTCATCATGTAGGTGACCATCAGCACCTGCATGCCGTAGAAGCCGAAGCGCTCCCACATCTCGATCAGGAAAAGAGTACTGAAGGAGCGGGACTGGGAGACCGGCATGGATACCTGGGCCACCGCTGTCCAGCGCTTGGGGTCGGCATGAATCGTCACGAGAGCAGGTTACCACCCGCGCCTCATCCACGTACACGCGGCTCTAGGCCGCCCCGGCGAAACTCCCTCCGGCCGTCCGGAGCGCCGCGTAGCGGCCGGACGCCGACAACGACTCGCTGGCGGCCTTTTCCGTCCACAGGGCATTGCGCCTGGCGACGAAAATGCTCTTGGACAGCTGCTCGAGTGACCCGGCCTTCGCGAACAGGTAGCCCTGCCCTGCGACACAGCCCAGAGCGAGCAGTGCCGGAACCTGCGGCTCGAGCTCGATGCCCTCGGCCACGGTATCGAGTCCCAGCGTCTCTCCCAGCGTGATGACGGCGCGCGCCAGTTCCGGGCCGTTGTCGGTATTGGTCAGGCGGCTCACGAAGGAGCGATCGATTTTCAGGATGTCGATCGGAAAGCGGTGCAGGTAGGACAGGGAAGAGTAGCCCGTCCCGAAATCGTCGATCGCAAGCCGGACACCGAGCGCCTTGAGCTGGCGCAGCCGCTCCAGGTTCGCATCCGTGTTGTGCATGATCGTGCTTTCAGTCAACTCGATGACCAGATTCCCTGGTTCAAGGCCGGATGCCTCCAGCGCCCGCGCGACGTCCTGCACCAGATCCCCGTGCTGCAAATGACGGCTGGAGATGTTGACGGCGACGCGCAGGCCGGCACCGCCTGCAACGGTGCCGCGCCAGGAGCGCAGCGCCTGGCAGGCCTGCATGAGCACCCAGCGACCGAGCTTGACGATCTGGCCGCATTCCTCGGCGATATGGATGAACTGGCCGGGCATCAGTATGCCGAGGTCCGGGTGCCGCCAGCGCACCAGCGCCTCCACGCCGAGGAGGCTGCGGGTGCCGAGATCCACGATCGGCTGGTACTCCAGGAACAACTCATGTTCCGCGAGCGCGCGGCTGATGTCCGACTCCAGGCGCAGTCGTTCGTGGCGCGACTCCTGCATCTGGGGCTGGAAGATCAGGTAGCGATTCTTGCCGGCGGCCTTGGCGTGATACATCGCGATGTCCGCCTCGGTGAGCAGCGCCTCGGCACCGGCACTCGGCGTCGAGAATGCCACGCCGATACTGGCGGACACGCGCACTTCGTTCGCGCCGAGCGAGAATGGCTGGTCCAGTTCCTCGATCAGGGAAGCGGCCATGCGCTCCACTTCCTGCATCGCCACGATTCCCTCGAGCAGGATGGCGAACTCGTCCCCGCCCAGCCGCGCCACCGTATCGGTGGAGCGCGTCGTCTTGATGAGGCGCTGCGCCACCGCCTGCAGCAGCCGATCGCCGGTGTCGTGGCCGAGCGAGTCGTTGATGGTCTTGAAGTTGTCGAGGTCGAGGAACATCACCGTCACGTGATGAGCGCCCCGCTGCGCCAACGCCACGGCGTGATGGACGCGGTCCCGAAACAGGTTGCGGTTCGCCAGGAGCGTGAGCGGGTCGTGAAAGGCCAGCTGCCGCAACTGCTCTTCGAGCGCCTTGCGCTCGCTGATGTCGCGGAAATTGAGTGCCAGGCCCTGCACGGCCGGATCGTCCGTCAGGTTGCTGCCGACGATTTCGAGCACGTAATGATCGGAACCGTGAGTGATGCGCAGCTCGACCGGCCCGACGGTCACGCCATGGCTCGCGGCAATCTCGGCGAGGAAGGCGTGCAGACGATCGCCGTCCTCGCCCGCCCACAAATCGAGCAGGTTCTTCCCGGCGACGTTCTCCGGCTTGAGTCCCAGCGTACGCTCGGAGGCGGGCGAAGCGAATCGCAGGGCGCCATCCGCCGCCACCACCATGATGACGTCCGAGGCGTTGGCGATGAGTGAGGCGTAGCGCTCCTCGACCAGGCGGGCCGCGCGTCGCTCGCGTGTCGACGCCTCATCGCGCAGGACCAATGCCTGGCGCACCATCATCAGCAGGGTGAGCGAGAACACGACGATCGTGATTGTCGTGGTCGAACTCCCGATGTCACGCCGCGAGAAGTATACGAGCACCAGAAACGCCGCCAGGATCGCCGCGTAAGGCAGCGCCTGCGCCAGGGCGTCGGAATCACGAGGCGCCGTCCGGACTGTCGACGCGCCTGCACGAATCTGTTCGCGCGCGGCAGCTACAAACGGCACATAGCAGGCGACGTACAGCACGTCCTGGAAGTTGCCGGGCAGGTAGTTGCCCACGACCTTGGCGACCGACCAGAGGATGTCGCCCAGCGACATCATGGCGAACCCGCCCAGCAGCAGCAGGGGCACGCGCCGCCCGCTGCGGCTGCCGCCCGCCACGAGCAGCACGCCCAGGGTGAGCAGCATGATGCAATTGAGCGCCAGATAGGTCTGGCTCAAGGCGTCCTTGATGACATCGCTGTGCGCTGCCGTAGCAGCCGGACGAATGACCAGGAACCAGAAAAATGCGCCGAAGCCGATCACGAGTATCGTGGCGTCCAGCGCGAGCTGTGCCCAGAGAACCCTGACCGCCGCGGCCCGGATCAGGAACAGCGCGGCGAAAAACAGCGCGGGATAGAAGCCGAGATAGAAGTAATCGGCGATGCCCGGAAAGGGATCACGGCCATGCAGCCAGGAGTAGACGCAAATGAGCGTGGCGACGAGATAAATGCCCAGCGCGAGCGACAGGAAGCGCCAGGCCGTGCACACCGCGCCCGGCAGCTGCCGGCGCGCTGCCGTCACCGTAATGATCACCGCGGTGAGACAGGCCGGTGAGTCGGCGAGCAGCCCTACGTAATGTCTTACCCCCTCGCTGCCGAGTCCCGCCAACAGCCACACGGCGCACGCGAGTGCGTAGACGACGAGCCCAATGTAGAGTTTGTCGACCCAGCCCGGCACGGCTTCCGAGCGATTCCGTTGCTCAGCAATTTCAGTCATGTCCGCCTGAAGGCTAGGGACCTGATTCCGTCGCATGGACGCTCATGCGCTACGCGCCCTGACTCGTCCACCTCGCTGAAATATGGAGCATTTGGGCCGCAGCTGGCGAGCGGCAATACTTAACGTTGCGATGCAGGTCTCGTTCACTTGCGAGCCCCATTGGCGCGCCCGGGACGCAGTCAACGGCTGTTTGGATTTGACTTATCGCAGGATCGACAAGGGCTGGTATGGCCCCTTCAATCCGGCCGCCGACGGGCGCAAGGATCGGCTGAGGCCGCGCTGTCTGCCGGTTCGGATGTTCCACCGCGAGTGCATGACAGGCGTCAGGGCGCACTCCGTCCGCTGCATCGCGATTGCGATCATCACCGGATGACTGTGGCGAGGCGCAGCGTTGGATCGGCGTGCCGGCGGCACCTGCCGCCCTGCCCCGGACCCATGGAGTTGGGCGTTTATGCTAAGGTCAATTCGCAGCCGGGGGAGGTTATTTGGCCGACATCTTCGTTTCCTACTCGCGCCAGGACAAGGCGCTGGTCGCACCGCTCGTCGCTTTGCTCGAGGCCGAAGGCTGGTCCGTCTGGTGGGATCCGGAGATCTCGCCGGGTGAGGAATTTGACTCGCAGATTACCCGCGAACTGGAGGCCGCCCGGTCGCTGGTCGTGGTCTGGACACCCCAGTCGGTCGATTCGCGCTGGGTTCGCGGCGAGGCCCGGGACGCTGCCGATCGCGGCATACTCTTCCCGGTCCGGTTCCTGGGCGCCAGGTTGCCGATCGATTTTCGCGCCGTCCACACCACGGATTTCGATCACTGGGCCGGAGATGCCCAGGGCGCCGCGTTCCGCGGCCTGTGCAAGGCACTCGAGGCCAAGCTCGGCACGCAGAAGAAACCGGCAGTGGCCGCATCCGAGAGCCGGGCAAAGAACTCCGGGGTCAGCATCTGTGTCCTGCCCTTTGCCAACATGAGCGGGGATCCGGAACAGGAATATTTCTCGGACGGGATCACCGAAGACATCATCACCGACCTGGGCAAGGTATCGGCCCTGTCGGTCGTGTCGCGCAACATGGCCTTTTCCTTCAAGGGGGCCAAGGGCGGCGTCAGCGAGATCGGCCGGCGCACCAATGCCGCCTACGTGCTCGCCGGCAGCGTCCGCAAGGCGGGCGAGCGGGTGCGCATCACGGCGCAGCTGGTGAACGCCCAGAACGACGCCCAGGTCTGGGGCGAGCGTTACGACCGCAACCTGAACGATATCTTTGCCCTGCAGGACGAGATTTCAAAGGCCATCGTGGCCGCGCTCAAGCTCACCCTGCTGCCGGAGGAAAAACGCGCGCTGGAACAGCGGGCCACGACCAACGTCAAGGCTTACAAGTTCTATCTGATGGCCCGCCAGTTCAGCGTCATGGGCAATGAGCGGCACCAGGAGCTGATCATCCGCCTGTGCGAGCGTGCCGTTGACCTCGACCGCTCCTACGCCGCGCCGTGGGCGACGATGGCGATCACCCAGCACGATATGTATCAGCGCGGCGCGCTCACCGAGGATGGCCTCAAGGCCGCCAACCAGGCGATGAAGCTCGATCCGGCGCTGCCGGATGCGCACGCCGCACTGGGCGCCGCGCACAATGCGCAGGGACATTATGAGCTCGGCCTGCGTGCGTGCCAGGAGGCCCTGCTGCTCGATCCGGACTCCTATGAAGGCAATCGCATTGCCGGCCGTTGTTCCATGGCATTGCACCGCTTCGACGAGGCGATCCGTTATTTTGAAAAGGCGGCGGCGGTCGTGGACACGGAGTTCGCGGCCGCGAGCTTTGTGCCCCAGTGCTATGAAGCCAAGGGCGACCGCGAGGGGGCGCAGGCCGCAGCCAGGCGGGCGCTGGCGCGCATCGAGAAAGTGATTGCCGTAGAACCCGACCACGGCCGGGCACTGGGCTATGGAGCGGGGCTTCTCGCCTGCCTGGGCGAGGTCGAACGCACCAAAGAGTGGGTCGAGCGCGGCACCCTGCTCGAGCCGGACAATTTCAACCTGCAATACAATCTGGTCTGCGCCCTGTCCGTACTGCGGGAAACACAGGCCGCCCTGGATATGCTGTCCGGCATCATCGAGAGAGCCTCGCGCGGCTGGGTCACGTGGCTGGACACCGACACGGACCTCGACCCACTGCGTGACAATCCGCGTTTTGTCGAGATGGTACGGCGGGCGAAAGCCCGCTTCGCTACCGAGCCGGGCGCGGCGGTCCTGCAGGCCTGATCAGAGGCGCGCGGCACCTCCGCACCGGACGCGCGGCGCGACGCCGGATGGGAGTGCGATTACACCGCTGCCCGCTTACTCGTTCTTCCAGGTCCAGCCCGTCTCGACGACTCTGATCTTGTTGTGCCGCCCGTATTCCATATCCGCCTGTAAACGCCGTTGCGACGCCGGCAGCAGGGTCCAGTTGTCGCAGCTGACACCGAGGCGTCCGTTGTAGGAATAAGAACGGACCAGGAGCTGAAGAAACCGCTCGACCCAGGGGACCGGCATCGCAGCCCTGCCGCCCCCGTGCGCGAGGCCGGTCGGGCTATTGGTCGCCGCGGTGTGTCCTGACGGCCTGGACGGATCAGGCGACTGGTTTGATTCATGGGTTAATTCCCCGCCAACACACGGCAAAGACCTCTCGGGTCACGGAGAAGACAGTTGCTCATGCTACGCGCGCGGCAAATCGCTGGGTACTGTCCCGGCTCGCTCACAAAGCGCATTTCGCCGAAGGGTCGTCTGCTTTGCCCACCCCGATACCACACCGCCTGCTGATTCAGCCGGGCCGATCGATGGCGGCAGTTGTGGGCCGGCATGAGCCGCCGCCAAGTGCTATCCTGTATAGCAGGTTGGGATTGAACGCATGGCTGCAAACGTATTCCGCACCTCCCGCAACGGCGCGGCCGTTGTCCTCGGCCCGCTCGAAGGGAAGATCATGGAAGTGATCTGGCGCGCGGGACAAGCGGTCGCGGTTCCCGACGTGCATCGCGCGATGACTGCCAACAAACGCAAGCTGTCCTATTCCGCGGTGAAGGCAGTATTAAACAACCTCGCGACCAAGGGCCATCTCCTCAAGAGCCGGCAGGGCAAGGTCACCTTTTTTGCAGCCAAGCGCACGCGTGAGGATTTCGACGCCCAGGTCATCGCCACGGTGGTCGGTTCCCTGAAGCGCAATTTCGGCACGCCGGTGATCGCGCAGCTGGTGAACGAGCTGGCGGTGGACGAGGCCACCCTGCAGGAGTTCGAACGCGTGATCGCCGCCAAAAAGACGAAGCTGGGATCATGAGGTCATGATCCACGGCGCTGCCCTGCACTTGATGGGCCATCCCGCTGCCGGCAGTGCCTTCCGCACGTTTGTCGGCTATCCACTTTTCGGCGGCGCCTTCCGCAATCTCTGGCCGCTGTTACTCATGCCGCTGCTCGCGGCATTCATCGGCGAGCGGGCGGCGCGCACTCTACCGCGGACGCCGCAGGCCTGGATCCCAGCAGCCATCCTCGCCGCCCTGCCCGGACTGGTGGCACTCACTGAGCTGTGGCCCGCCCTCACGGCCAATCTCCTGAACTCTGGCATCACCTGGCGCGGCGTGATGCTCTTGTGGGTGACTCCGGCGGCCGGTTTGGCGTTGGGCGGTTATGCCCTGCTGCGGGCGATTCTGCGGCAACGCGAACTCGGCCGGCTGTTTCGTGCGGCGGCCATGCCCTGTGAACGCCTGGCGAGCATGGCGGCGGCTTTGCAGCTTCGCGCCCGGGAGCTTCCCACCGCGGACAAGGAATGCTTCGTCGCCGGGGTATTTCGGCCCACGGTCTTTATCTCGCGCGGAGCGCTGGTGCAGTTAGGGGACGCAGAGCTCCTGGCCGCACTCCACCATGAGCGTGCGCACATCCGCAGCCGCGATACCCTGCTCTTGTGCCTCCTCTCGGTACTGCGGGACCTGGTGCCCTGGGCGCCAGCCTCAGCGCTGGAGGCCTACCAGATGACGCGGGAATCGGCGGCGGACCGCGAAGCCGCGGCCCGTGCGGGCTCTCTCAACCTCGCCGCCGCGCTGGTGGCTCTCGCCCGCTCCAGCCCCCGGCCGACCACCGTATTGCCCATGGCGAAGGCCGAGACCTTGCGCTGGCGCATGCAGGCAATACTCGAAGGCGATGAGGCGGCGCCCGCTCGCAGCTTCTGGCCCGCCGCTGCTGCAGGGCTGGGTTTTGGCCTTGCACTGATGGCCTGGCCGCTGGCGCAGCTGCAGCTCCTGTCGGTTTTTTGCTGGAGCTGAGTCCAGCTCTTCTTCGTCAGACTCAGGCGCCATTCCTTCGTTGATAGCACGCACAGAAATCGTCTGTGTCGAACTGCTATACAGCTTAGCAGTGATCTGCTATGCTTCGTAGCAGTTATTGAATTTGAGGGTCGTGTGCTCCTGGTTGTCGTCGCCTGCGTCCCCTGGGGGAGATTTCGCATGATCAAGACAGGATCGTCGGTACTATCGCTGGGGCTCTCCCTCGTCTGGCCCTGCGCTCTGGCGACTGGCGCCTACAGCGCAGCGCCCGCTGTCGCTCAACCTGCTGTTCCCGCCAGGGTGCCTGACTACAGCAAAAGGGCGCAGCCACTGGATGTCGCCCTCCGGAACAAGCTCCTGGGTAAGTGGACCAACCCGGTGGACCACGTGATCGTCGAGATCAGCTCAGTGGATCTCACCAGCGGTCAGCTACGAGGCATCGAGTGGGCGCAGACGGGCCCGGCGGCCTGGGACGCGCACGAACTCATCGGCTGGGTCAGCGCAGCACCGACGAAGGAGAACTTCGATAACGTCATCCCCATCACTTTCAGCACAACCCTGTACGAGTACGGGACCTTGCCGAGCTGGGCGGGGTTCCTGAAGGACGGTCAAATCGTAACGATGCACTACCTCATCTGGCCGAATCGACTTTACAGCTGGGACCACGTCTCAACCTTCCAGGAAACCTGGACGCGCCTGCCGTAAATCCAGCCGCCGCTGCGCCACCAGGAAAAGGCACGATGGCCAACCGCACGCCGCTGCCGCGATACGACCCGGTCGCCATGACCTTCCACTGGCTGATCGCGCTACTCATGCTGGTGGATTTCGCTCTGGCGATCTCATTCAGCCAGTTTCGTTCGGGCGATCTGCTGTATTTCGATCTGGCCTATACCCTGCACATGTCCCTGGGCATGGCCGTACTGCTCTTCAGTGTGCTGCGCCTGGTGTGGCGGCTGATGCACAGGTTCCCGCCGCCACCGCCCGACATGCACAGCGCCGCGCGTCTGCTCGCGCGGGCCACACACCTGCTGCTGTATTTCTTCATGATTGCCGCTCCCGTCTCCGGCTGGGTTGTGCTGTCGGTGCGCAGGAAGCCGCCCGTATTCTTCGGTGCTTACCACTGGCCGAACATTCCCTTTCTTGCCGAGATGAGTCGGGAGCAGCGGGGGATCGTCCATCAGCTCATGCTGCCGGGCCACATCGAGCTTTCATACCTTGCCATGAGCTTCGTGGCTCTGCATTTCCTCGCAGCGCTCTATCATCACTACTACCGGCGTGACGATGTGCTGGTACGCATGCTGCCAGTGCGGCGTTCTCGCGATGCCGTCGCCGTGGAACGCGCACGCCGTTTCTAGCCATCGAGGAATCGAGCCATGATCAGGCCGGCATTTCCCGACAAATGGTCGCCTCCACTCCTGAGCGTGCTGCGCATAATCGCCGGCCTGCTCTACCTAGAGCACGGCACCGCCAAGCTCTTGCACTACCCTTACGCCAAGTTCCTGGAGCTGAACGGGCCGTTGCTGTCCCTGTCGGGCATCGCGGGCTGCATGGATTTGTTGGGCGGATCCTTGCTGGCCCTTGGCCTGTACACGCGGCCGGTGGCCTTTCTGCTCTCCGGCGAGATGGCAGTGGCCTATTTCCTCGTGAAATATCCCAACGGCTTCTTCCCCATCCTGAACGGCGGCGAGCTCAACGCGCTTTACAGTTTCCTGTTCCTGTATTTTGCGGCGGCCGGCGGTGGGCCCTGGTCGATCGATCGGGCGTTTCCCCGGTTCACGCTCCACAAATCGACCGTCGGCAAGTGACGGCGCGTACACAGACACTTCCTGAGGACCGTCACCCAGAATTACCTCTACTGCCCGCCAGGTGGGGCTGCTTTCGGCCCGCAGCAGTCGGTCGCGGCGTTCATACACAGCCAGCGAAGCGGCCCGTGGCGTCATTCGGTAGTATCGAGGGGCCGTGACGGCCCATCGTTGGCGCGCTGGCTGCACGCTTCGGTATTTTGCACTCGCGTTGCGCTGGATTCGTCTGCATACGCCCGCTCAACCGCATCGCGGGACCGCATCGGTACATGCGAACTTCAGGAGTCCAGAGATGACAAAACCAATAATTGCTCCAGCGTTCTGCCAGGTTGCCTGGGTCGTCAAAGACATCGCGGCAGCCGAGAAATTTTTTGTTGAAACCATGGGGATCAGCCGCTTCATGCACATGGACAACCTGGCCGCAAAGGACACGGAGGGCACTTACCTCGGGAAGCCCGGGAACTGGGTCTGCCATCTGCATATCGCCTACGCGGGCGACACGCAGATAGAACTGATACAGCCGGTATCGGGAGCCAGCATGTACCAGGAGTCCCTGGATCGACACGGTGATGCCGTCCAGCACGTGGCGTACTGGTTGGATGATGCTGACTACGACGCCGCTGCCGCTCATCTGAAGTCCTCGGGCTATGCGGAGATCCAGGGTTTCCGATTGCCGATAGCGCGCGTTGGTTACTTCGATACGCGTCGGGCAATTGGAGTCGTTACCGAGATTGTCGGAGCCAAAAAGGAAGGCCATGAGTTACGTCGCAATCTGAAGTTGGGGAACTTTTGAGGGAGTCGGGGCGGCGGTCTGAAAAGCCACTGCACCGGACGAGCGGCAAGCCACAGAGGCGTTCCAGTACGTCACCGCCATCGCTCGCCGCTGAGCGGCATGACGTTAATGTCACATTGCGCCGGTGCCTTCTTCGCCGTAGTGTTGTGTAGTGGGTAAATCGGTACTTCCGCTCTCGCAGCTCGTTTGGTCTTCCGTAAAGCTCCCGTTCGTGAACCGCAGCCGAGGGTCAAACCCGCACATAGCCCGACCGCTCCGACTCCCCGCCCAGCGCGCGAGAGCCAGGCTGGATCGCCGGAAGGACGATTCGATGCGGGTTTGAACGAATCCCGGGACTTGCTGTCTATTCGGCACAACAGCAATGACCGCCCGGTGGCGGCAGGAGTATTTCCATGATGAACATCCGGCGCTTTAGCATGACCCGGGCCGCTGCCGTGGCCTTTGCGATCGCCCTTCTGCCCGCCGCGGGCGCCAGCCTTGCCGCCGAGCCCGCGCATATGGATCGAGCGGCACCCTCCAAGGAAATGCGCGCAAAAATGGCGGGCGCCCACGAGCAGCTCGCTGCCTGCCTGCGCTCAGACCGCCCCATCGCAGAATGTCACGAAGAGATGATGAAGCAACACGAATTGATGGGCCACGAGATGATGCGTCATGGCCACGACGAGCATGAGGACATGGACAAGGGCGACTGCGAGCACTGGTCGAAGCACGACCATGCCATGGGTGACAAACCGGCCGACAAGCCGGCGAATGAGTCCACCCAAAAGTAGGGCCGCTTCGAGCTGACCACGCCGGTAGCGGCGTGGTCAGCGCTCTGGTCTGCCAGCGGCCGAAACGGAGCGCTGGCAAGTTCACCGCAAATGATCCGAGTCCCGCCAGGCTGGCACAAGGGTCGCGCCAGTGGCAGCTGCGCCGGCCGCGAGACGATAGATTCGATCTCACTTCCACTGAGCGGTCGTTCGTGACCGCTAGCTGCGGGTCATCAATTGCCTCGCGCGCACCCAGTCAAGAATGCGGTGACCGCTCTCTTTGGTCGTGGCAAACGGGGCGTGAGTCTTTCTCACGTCCCGCTCGCCTTCACACGCTCCCTATATTGCTTGTCGAACACTAGGCGGCAGTCTCTCTGAGGGCGCGGCGTGGCGTACGCCATCCGCATGCCGGCCAACGAGAATCTGGAGTGGGAGATCGCTGAGTTGCTATGCCGACCTCCGGGACAGCCAAGCCACAAGCCGCTGGTCTGGTACAAGAGCTTCTCGTATCAAGTGGGATGTTGGCGGCAGCCGCGCCGCATCGTGGCGAAAGTCGAGCACCATACCGGCGAGCTTTTCCTGTGCATCGGCATCATCGTGACGAATCTCTGTCTACCGAGTCGCGCAGTGATGGGGTTCTACAACGGGCGGGGCACCGCCGAACAGTGGATCAAAGAGGGCAAACAAGCGGCACATTGGACACGGCTGTCGTGTTGCCGATTTCGGGCCAACGAAGTGCGGCTGCGATTGAGCGTACCGGCGTACAACCTGGGCAACCTCTGGCGGCGGCTGGTGCTGCCGAAGGGCATCGACAGTTGGGTCGGTGAGCGGTGTGCAGCAACGCCTCGTCAACACTGACGGGCGCATGGTTAAGCCTGCGCGGTACTGCGGATTCCTATTGGCGGAGAGCCATCTGACCCGACAACTGTTCGGCAGGATGCTCCTGCGGATCTGGGCACTGCCGGTCCCAAGAGGCCGACGCGCGCGATGAGTGCGACGAAGCCGCCGGGCGAAGAAAGGGCTCAAGGGTGGAGTGGTGTCCGAGAACTGCCTCGGAACGGGGAGCTCCAGTCGGTTGCATGTCAGCGCCAACTGGGCTGACGGTCTCCCGAGCTGGAAGATCATGCGACCAAGAGCAATTTGGTTCACTCGAAAGGGCCTCGGGTGTATAAGTGTGCCCATCCGGGCGGTCGAAACGTAAATCCCGGTTATTTATGGATCCTTCCGTGGCGACGCCCCAGAGGGAGTCAGGCGTGATAGGGCAGAAGACGCACACTTCGAGAGCCAAGCTCGACGTTCCAATTGCCAAAACAACTGGAACATCGGAGCCTGAGACAACTGCGACAGAGGTTTCAGACGAATCCGGCAAGATTGCTTCGGTTCCTATCGTGGGTGTGGGCGCTTCGGCAGGCGGCCTGGAAGCCTTCACACAATTACTAAACCATCTGCCTCCAGACACTGGTTTTGCCTTCGTGTTCGTCCAACACCTTGATCCACGTCATGCGAGCGTCCTGCCCAAGATTCTGTCCGCCAAAACACGGATGCGGGTGCGAGAGGCAGCGGACGGGGACGTTCTGAAACCGAACATCGTGTTTGTCCTTCCCGCGGATAAAAGCATCACAGTTTCGCAGCGTTTACTACGGCTGAGTCCGCGTTTGGAGGCCGGCGGACTGCATCACCCCATTGACGCTTTCTTGCGTTCGCTGGCAATCGACCGGAAATCCAGCGCCATAGGCGTGATTCTGTCTGGGAGTGGTTCCGATGGCGCTTTCGGCATTCAGGCGATCAAGGACGAGGGCGGGTTCACCTTTGCCCAGGATGAGGAATCGTCGCAACACGCTGGCATGCCGCAAAGCGCCATTGCGACGGGATGCGTAGATTTCGTGCTGCCTCCAGAGGGCATCGCCAGGAAGTTGGCGCTGCTGGGCGGTCACTCGTATATCGTTCAGCAGCCAACTGCCACCGCCGCGCCGGCCCCACCAGTAGGAAATTCGCTCAGGCAAGTTTTCACATTGTTGCGGAACATGTCAGGAGTCGACTTCAGTCAGTATCAGCAATCAACCATTCAGCGGAGGTTACAGCGCCGCATGGCTCTCGCTCCGGCAGAGAAAGTCGATGATTACCTAGCGTATTTGCCGGAACATCAGGATGAACTTGGTAATCTCTTGAGTGATTTACTCATCAAAACAACCCGGTTTTTCCGGGACAAGGCAACGTTTGAGTTCTTAGCGCAGCGGGTCTTGCCAGCGATCATGAAGGGCCCGTCAGCCGTGGAACCGTTGCGCGTCTGGGTCCCGGCCTGTTCTACCGGGGAGGAAACCTACGCGCTTCTGATCTGCCTAATGGAGTGGATCGAGCTGAACCAAAAACGTGTCGAAGTTAAGATGTTTGCCTCGGATGTAAGTGAATCGGCAATCAGCCAGGCACGGAAGGGCAGTTACCCAGATAACATCTCCGAGGATGTTTCCGCGGAGCGACTGGGACGCTTCTTTACCCGCAACGGCCTCCGTTACGAGGCCAAGCCGTCGCTGCGCAAGATGTGTGTGTTTGCCAAGCATAACCTGATCAACGCTCCGCCCTTTTCCCGGATGGATTTAATAAGTTGTCGCAATCTCTTGATTTACCTGGGACGCGCCACGCAAGGGCGCGTTCTCTCAATTCTCCATTACGCCCTCAAACCCGGTGGCATGCTCCTGTTGGGCGCCAGCGAGGGAGTAAATGAAGCTCCACACCTGTTTCACCAGATCGACAAACGATTTAAGGTTTTCTCGAAACAACCAAGCTCGGAGCATTTCCGGTTACGCCCGGCTCAAGAGTACCTTGCTGCCGAATCGCCGCATGGCGAAGGTCGGACGAGCGAAGCTGACCCTGAAAGCGCGGCGGACCGAATCACACTGGCGCGCTACTCTCCTCCGGGCGTCCTCATCAATGAAGACATGACCATCCTCCGATTCCGAGGAGACACCAGCCGATACATTAGGCCTGCAGCCGGAAAGGCCAGTTTGAACCTGATCGCCATGCTCCATGAGGAGCTACAGTTGGGACTGCGCTCTGCTGTCCTGAAAGCGAAGAAGGAAAACGGCTCTGTCAGAAAAAAGGGCCTGCGGTTTGTACACAAGGGGCACATCCAGAATCTCAGCGTAGACGTGCTCCCAATTCCCAGCGGCTCTTCGGGAGAGCGGAATTTCTTGATCGTATTTCTGGAAGGCGGCGAGGCGGAACTCTCGAAGCCAACACCCCATCAGGTTGGCCGGGGAAGGACCAGCGGAGAGAATGCGGTAATTTTGGCCTTGAAGAGAGAGCTCGCCGGAGCGAACGAATATTTGAAATCCGTTGCCGAAGACCAGTCAATCAGCCTAGAACAAGTCCAGGCGACGAACGAGGAGTTGGAATCGGCCAATGAGGAGTTACAGAGCACTAATGAGGAGCTGGAGACCAGCAAGGAAGAGATCGACGCTACCAATGAGGAACTGAACACCGTCAATGCGGAACTGACGGATCGGAACAGCGAGATGACTGACCTCAGTAACTACATTGAGGCGGTCTTCAACACCGTGCGCGAACCCCTTCTGCTTCTCGATCCCGTCCTACGGGTGAAGCAGGCCAACCGGTCTTTCTACGAGCTAACTCATTCCTCCAAGAACGAGACTGTTGGCCGGTTCGTGAGTGAACTCGCAACCAGGCGGTGGGCCGTAACCGATTGGACCCAATTGGGGAATTTCCTTAGTAGACAGTCCAATTCTGAAAGACTTTACCTTGACATCGAGTTTCCCTCTATCGGGCGCCGGCATATGAGTGTAAATGCGCGGCGCGTTCAGCTGCCCCATGAGGAGGAGCCAACCATCTTGATGGGCCTGGAAGACATCACCAACAGCCAGGATCTTGCCCGTGAACAGCAGCGCTTAATCCACCAGCTCTCAGCCCCGGTATTGACGCTCCAAAAGCAAATCATGGTCTTACCGATCATCGGCGCGCTCAGTGCAGAACGGATGCAACAAGTGAAAGAGAAATTGCTGGAGGGTGTCCGTCAGCACCGCGCGAAAGTGGTAATCCTTGATATAACGGGGGCGGTAATTGAGCATGAAGGGGAAGGAGTGGCGGAGAGTTTCCGGGATATAACGAAGGCTGCGAAACTAGTGGGCGCGATCGCGATTTTGACGGGTATCTCCGGCGAGATCGCTGAGAAGTTGGTGAGCCTGGCTATGGATCGGTCCGACCTCACGTGCATGGGTGATCTGCAAAGAGGCCTTGATGAAGCCAACAGGATGCTGGGCTACCAAGTTATCGCCAACGAGAATCTGGAAACCCTCCGAGAGTCCCTCCGGCAGGCGAAAAGCGAACTTGATGTGCTCCGCAAAACACCGCTCACCACGTCAGCTCTACCACCCTAAGATCGAAAGCAAGCTCGTAAATTAGTGTAATAGTCTGGTCAGTGACGTGTGGACGGAGTGATTGTGAGTGGGGATGATGGCCTTTGTGGACACTGCCGAGCAGGCCGCTGTTGAGACAACCAAACAAATGACAAGGCAGCGGCGATCAGTCGAGGAGAAGCGACGCATCGTCCAAGAGACCTTAGCCTGGATAATTCGTGAAGTAGCCAGAAACAAAAGCACCCATCGTGATAGAAAGGCTTTACCACAAGCACTTTTCGTCACTCAAGAGGCTTTTGCATGAACGCCGATAGCTGGCCAATCTTGGACGCCGGTTGACAGCTAGTGTACTGGTCGTGGCCGCATTGATGCGCGTGGTACGCGCGTACATACCAACATTAGACCCCAAGACATAGACATTGCGAATTGGCTTGCAAATCCACCTGAGCCGTTACATTAGGATTTGCGCTTAAATTGGCGGAGAGGGTGAGATTCGAACTCACGAGTCCCGTGAAGGACTGCCGGTTTTCAAGACCGGTGCATTCAACCGCTCTGCCACCTCTCCGGCGCGATCGCGGCACGGGTCAGGACTTTACTGGAATTCTCTCCGCTCCGCCCATGTACGGGCGCAGCACATCCGGCACCGATACCGAGCCGTCCGCGTTCTGGTAATTCTCCAGTACCGCGACGAGTGCGCGCCCGACGGCCACGCCTGAACCGTTGAGCGTATGGAGTGGCTCGGGCTTGCCGGTGGCGCCGTTACGCCAGCGCGCCTGCATGCGCCGCGCCTGGAAGGCCTCGCAGTTGCTGCAGGATGAAATCTCGCGGTACTTGCCCGCGCCCGGCAGCCACACTTCCAGATCGTAGGTACGGGCGCTGGCAAAGCCGACGTCCCCGGCGCACAGGGCAACGACACGGTGGGGCAGGTCGAGCCGCTGCAGCACTGCTTCGGCGTGCGCAACGAGCTCCTCGAGCGCGCGATAGGAGTCGTCCGGGCGCGTCACGTGCACCAGCTCGACCTTCTCGAACTGGTGCTGGCGGATCATGCCGCGGGTGTCACGGCCGGCGGCGCCGGCCTCTGAACGGAAACAGGGCGTGAGGGCGACAAATTTCAGCGGCAGGGACTCGGCCGGCAGGATCTGCTCGCGCACCAGATTGGTCACGGACACCTCAGCCGTCGGAATCAGGTAGAGGTTGTGCTCGCCACGCACCGCAAACAGGTCCTGCTCGAACTTCGGCAGCTGCCCGGTGCCCAGGAGTGCCGCCGCCGATACCAGGTAAGGCACGTACACTTCGGTGTAGCCGTGCTCGCCTGTATGCAGGTCGAGCATGAATTGCGCCAGCGCCCGCTGCAATCGCGCCACGGCCCCGCGCATCACGACGAAGCGCGCCCCGGAAAGACGTCCGGCCGTTTCGAAGTCAAGTCCGCCGAGCCCCTCCCCCACCTCGACGTGATCGCGCGGCGTGAAGGCCATCAGCCGCGGTTCGCCCCAGCGGCGCAGTTCGACGTTGGCGCTCTCATCCTGCCCGTCCGGCACGGACTCATGGAGGAGATTGGGCAGTCCGAGCTGCCAGTCGGTCAATTCCGACTGCACGGCGTCGAGTGCGCGGTCCGTGTCCTCGACCTCGCGGGCCAGCGCCTCCCCACGTGTCAGGAATGAGGCGATGTCGGCACCGCGCGCCTTGGCCTGACCGACGGCCTTCGCGTGGCTGTTGTGCTCCGCGCGCAGCCGGTCGCTCTCCAGCTGCCACTGCCGGCGCTTCGCCTCCAGTTCGCTGTAGGCCTGCACGTCGAGGCTGAAGCCTCGGCGGGCGAGATTACGCGCCACTTCCTCGGGGGCGGAACGGAGCAGCTTGGGATCGATCATCTGCCTTACTTCTTGTTCCCGGCATTCTGATTGCGCTCGCGCAAACGCGCCAGCGCTTCGCCGATACGCAGCTCCAGGCCCCGGCCCACCGGCTCATAGTACCGCCGCTCTCCGAGGCCGTCAGGCAGATAGCGCTCGCCCGCGGCGAAGGCGTCCGGTTCGTCATGGGCGTAGCGGTAACCTGCGCCGTGACCCAGCTCCTTCATGAGCCGGGTCGGCGCATTTCGCAGCGCCATCGGCACTTCGAGCGAGCCGAATCGCTCCACGTCGGCCTGCGCGGCCCCCAGGGCCGTATACAGCGCATTGCTCTTGGCGGCGACGGCGAGATAGACCACGGCCTCGGCAATGGCCAGCTCGCCTTCCGGGCTGCCCAACCGCTCGTAGGCCTGCCAGGCGTCCAGGGCCAGGTGCAGGGCACGCGGATCGGCGAGCCCGATGTCTTCGCTCGCCATGCGCAACAGGCGGCGGGCGATATAGTGCGGATCGCAGCCGCCGTCGATCATGCGCGCGTACCAGTAGAGCGCCGCATCCGGGTCGGATCCGCGCACGGACTTGTGGAGTGCGGAGATCTGATCGTAGAACTGCTCGCCGCCCTTGTCGAAGCGCCGGCGGCCGCCCGTGGCGACCTCGCGCGCCTGCGCGACGCTGATGGTGCGCACCTGCGCCGCGGCCGCCAGTCCGGCGGCGAGTTCGAGCATGCCGAGCGCGCGGCGCGCATCGCCGTCTCCGGCCTGCGCCAGCAGTTCGAGCGCTTCGGCCTCGAGCGCAAGCCCGGCCGTGCCCAGCCCGCGCTCAGGATCGGCGAGCGCCCGTTCGAGCAGTACCTGCAGGTCGGCGGCCTGGAGAGGCTTGAGGACATAGACGCGGGCGCGGGAGAGCAGTGCGCCGATGATCTCAAAGGAAGGGTTCTCCGTCGTCGCGCCGATGAACACCAGGGTGCCGTCCTCGACGTGCGGCAGAAAGCTGTCCTGCTGGGCCTTGTTGAAGCGATGCACCTCGTCGAGAAACAGCACGGTGGGATGCCCCGCGGCGGCCACCTGGCGCGCCCTGGCGACGGCTTCGCGGATATCCTTGATCCCGGCCTGCACGGCAGAAAGCGGAATGAATTCCGCGTCCGAAGCAGCGGCCATGAGTCGGGCGAGCGTCGTCTTGCCGGTGCCTGGCGGCCCCCACAGGATCATGGAATGCAGCGCGCGCGCCGCGATGGCCTCCTGCAGCGGCTTGCCCGCCGCCAGGAGCTGTGGCTGACCGACGAACTCCGCCAGCGTGCGCGGACGCATGCGATCGGCCAGCGGCCGCCAGGTCTTCAGCGCGGTTTCGGCCACTGTTCCAGCCAGAGCGCCCAATGCCGCAGACCCGCCATGCACAGCGAGAGCCCCAGCGCCACACCCAGTGCATCCGCCTCGAAATCGCGCCAATCCGCCTGCCGGCCCAGGCCCATCAGGCCCTGTGCGATTTCGATGCCACCGCCGAGGGCGAGCAATCCCAGCGCCAGCCTGACGTAGCCGCGTGGCGCCATCAGGCCGCCGAACCACAAGCTCAGGGCCAGATACGCGACCACGTGTTCGACCTTATCGCTGATGTGCAGGCGTGGCAGATCACGCGCCGGCACCAGGCTGGCGATGACGACCACCAGCGTAAGGATCGCGCCAAGCACATACCAGACTCTTGCATGGCGCAGCCTGTTCATCCGCATCTCAGGGCGCCGGCTGTGCCTTGCCAATCAGGTCCACGCCCGCCGGCGGCTGGAAGCGCAGTTCCGACTCGTCGATAGCCGCGTTGCGCGCGCTGTCGGAGAACTCCAGGGTGCTCATCTGTCCGAGGCGATCATGAATCACCAGTTTCGCCAGGGCGCCCCCGCGGAAGCCGAGTTCGGCGCTGGCGAAATCCGCGGTCTCGCTGCGCGGCCTGACCTGCACCCAGGCGAGCGATCCATGCGTGCCGCCATCGGCAAGCTCAAAGGCGGCGCGCACATCCGTCACCGTGCCCGAGAGCAGCACGACGGGTGTGGCCGTCAGCGCGGCCGTGGCCGGCTTCACAGTCGCCTGCTGCAGCTCCCGATCATAGAACCAGAGATTGACGCCATCGGCCACCAGCAGCCGCGCCCCGGCATCGCTCGGCTGGTATTCCCAGCGAAAGCGGCCCGGACGGCGCACGAGCAGCGTACCGGTTCCGCGTTCGAGTGCCTTGCCGCTGCCATCCACCACGACCTGCGTGAAATGGGTACGCAGACTCGTCAGGCCGTCGAGGAAATGATCCAGGGGTGTCGCCGCGACCGTCGCCCCGGACGATGGCACCGCAGCTGCCAGCCAAAGGCCGAGCAGCAGTGCAGAAAGGCGGCGAGTCATGCGCTCAGGGCCCCGCCGGCGGTGGTCGGCCTCGTCGTAGAGCGGATCCTGCTCGGCATCGCCGGCCGCCACGTCCATTTCCTCATCCTCACCGGAAATCCCGGCCAGCGGCTGCGAGGGTCCTTCGAGCACCGCTTCGATATAGCTGGGCACTGCGCTCTTGCGCAGCGCGTCGACCACACGATGCACCTCCTGGTCACTGACGAAGGCACCGTGCACGCGGGTCGGAATGGCGGTGCCGGGCGGCAGGTAGAGCATGTCGCCATGCCCGAGTAGCGATTCGGCGCCCATCTGGTCCAGGATGGTGCGCGAATCGACACGCGCCGAGACCTGGAAGGCAATGCGCGTCGGGATGTTGGCCTTGATCAGCCCCGTGATCACATCGACCGAGGGCCGCTGCGTAGCGAGGATCAGGTGGATACCCGAGGCGCGAGCCTTCTGCGCCAGGCGTGCGATCAGTTCCTCGACCTTCTTGCCGACCATCATCATCAGGTCGGCCAGCTCGTCGATGACCACCACCACGAAGGGCAGCGCGCCGAGATCCGGGATCTGCCGCTGATCGATGGACGGATCGTTCGCGGCGCGCTGGATGAGGATCGGATCCCGGATGGGCCTGCCGGCGGCGATCGCCTCCCTGACATGGCGGTTATAGCCGGAAATATTGCGCACGCCAAGCGCGGACATCAGCTGGAAGCGCCGCTCCATCTCAGCCACGCACCAGCGCAGCGCGTTGGCCGCCTGCTTCATGTCCGTGACCACCGGCGCCAGCAGCTGCGGAATGCCCTCGTACACCGACAGCTCCAGCATCTTCGGATCGATCATAATCATGCGCACATGCTCGGCGGTGCTCTTGTAGAGGAGCGAGAGCACCATGGCGTTGATCGCCACCGATTTGCCCGAGCCGGTGGTGCCGGCGATGAGCAGGTGCGGCATGCGTGCGAGGTCGGCCACCATCGGCACGCCGCCGATATCCTTGCCCAGCGCCAGCGCCAGGGGCGAGGCCACATCTTCGTAGGCCTTGCTCCTGAGGATTTCCCCGAGCGTGACCACCTCGCGCCGCTCGTTCGGGATCTCCAGTCCCATGACCGACTTGCCCGGGATCACCTCGACCACGCGCACGCTGGTCGCGGACAGGGCGCGCGCCAGATCCTTGGCCAGTGCCGTGATCTGGCTGGCCTTGACGCCGGGAGCCGGACGCAATTCGAAACGCGTGATGACCGGGCCGGGGTGAACGGCGACGACTTCGACATCGACCCCGAAATCCTTCAATTTCAGTTCGACCAGGCGGGACATCGCCTCGAGCGCCTCGGCTGAATAGGAGGCCTCGTGCGCGCGCGGCTCGTCAAGCAGTCCCAGCGCCGGCAGCTCACCGGCCTGCGGCGGATCGAACAGCAGCATATGCGGGCGCGCTGCTTGCGGGTCTCGGCCTCCCCCGCTTCCATGCGCGCCTGCTTGCGCTCGCGCCCCTCGTTGACTTCGCGCGTCAGCTGCCAGCGTTCCCGCAGGAAGCGGAACGCGCGCCATGCCGCGGCGCCCAGCCCGTCTGCCACGCGCAGCCAGGAAATCCCAAACGCAACGGCGGCGCTCGCGCCCCACGCCGCCAGAAACAGCAGCGTGGCGCCCAGCAGTTCGAGGACTGCAGTCGCGGCGCTGCCCACGCCCAAGCCCACGACGCCGCCGGCGCTCTGGCGCAGCACGCCAGGACTCCAGTGCAGCGCGGCCAGAGCGCAACTGCTCGCCAGCAGCACGCCGAAAGCGAGGGCGCGAACCGCGGCGTTGGCCCGGCTGCCGCCCTCCCCCTCGGGCCGGGAACGCGCCAGCCGGAAGCCCATCACGCCCAAGGCCAGCGGTATCAGCAGCGCCGGGCGCCCAAACAGAAAATACAGCAGGTCCGCCAGCCAGGCACCCGCGCTGCCGACGCGGTTATGAATGGCATCGCCGGACCCCGTGTAGGAAAAGCCCGGATCGCGTGCGTCGAAACTCAGCAGAGCCAGCAGCAGGATCAGGGCCATCAACCCCAGGCCGATCGCGGCCGCCTCACGCAATCCCCGCGCCACCGCGGCAGAAAAGCGTGGCGCCGACTTGGACTCGGCCGATGAATTAGTCAATGGGTCACCTTGAAAAATTAAGACTTGGCCGCAGGTGCCGGGTTACATACCATCCCCTGCCGGCCGCCTGTCAGCGGCCACGGCGAGCAACTGGAAATTGTACATGAGCGGCCTCAAGCACCACCGCCTGATCATCCTCGGCTCCGGTCCGGCCGGTTACAGCGCCGCCGTGTACGCAGCACGCGCGAATCGCCGCCCTCTGCTGATCACCGGCACGGAACAGGGCGGGCAGCTCATGACCACGACCGACGTGGACAACTGGCCCGGCGACGTCGAGGGCCTGCAGGGACCGGATCTGATGGCGCGCATGCGGCGGCACGCCGAGCGCTTCGCCACCGAGATCATCGCCGACCAGATCCACACCGTGCGCCTGGCCCGACGGCCCATCGAGCTGATGGGCGATACGGGTACCTATGGCTGCGACGCGTTGATCATCGCCACGGGCGCCTCGGCGCAATACCTGGGATTGGCATCCGAAGAGCACTATCGTGGCCGTGGCGTTTCGGCTTGTGCGACCTGCGACGGCTTTTTCTTCCGCGGGCAGGCGGTGGCGGTGATCGGGGGCGGCAACACCGCCGTCGAAGAGGCACTGTACCTGGCGAACATCGCCTCGCACGTCACCCTCGTGCATCGCCGCGAGCGGCTGCGGGCAGAGAAAATCCTTCAGGACCGGCTGTTCGAGCGCGAACGCGCTGGCAAGGTGTCCATCCTGTGGAGCCACACCGTGGAGGAGATCCTCGGCAATTCCAGCGGCGTGAATGGCCTGCGCCTGCGCGCCGCGGCCGGCGCCCGTGACGTCGCGAAGGAACTGCAGGTGGCGGGCGTGTTCATCGCGATCGGCCATCAGCCCAATACGGGTATCTTCGAGGGCCAGCTGGAGATGAAAGGCGGCTACATCCAGGTTCGCGGCGGCAGCAATGGCGACGCCACGTCGACCAGCGTTGCCGGAGTGTTCGCGGCCGGCGATGTCGGTGACCATGTCTACCGCCAGGCCATCACCTCCGCCGGCTCGGGCTGCATGGCGGCGCTCGATGCCGACCGGTACCTGGAGCAGCTCGACGGAGCCGGATGAGTGCCGCAGCGCCGCTGAGCTTTCATGCCGGCATGGCGGACTTCGACGCCACGGTGTGGAATGTCCTGGCGGGCGACTACCCTTTCCTGCGCCATGAGTTCCTGTCCGCGCTCGAGGCCAGCGGCTCCGTGGCGCCCGCCACGGGCTGGACGCCGCGGCATCTGCTGCTCGGCCAGGCGGCGCAGCCGCTGGCGCTCGCACCCCTGTACGAAAAGAGCCATTCCTGGGGCGAGTTCGTCTTCGACTTCGCCTGGGCGCGCGCCTGGGAGGGACGGGGCCTGGATTACTACCCCAAGCTCCTGCTGGCGATCCCCTTTACGCCCGCGACGGGGCCGCGTCTGCTCTGCGCCGGCGAGGACGAGCCGACACGGTCCGGCCGGCGCCTGACAGCGCTGCGCGCGCTGGAACGGGACGCACAGAGTCGGGGCCGCTCCTCCGTCCACGCCCTGTTCATCGACGATGCGCTGCGCGCGACGGCCGGGGAGGCGGGCTGGCTCCTGCGGCGCGATTGCCACTTCCAGTGGCACAACCGCGCCTATCGTGATTTCGAGGATTTCCTCGCGGGCTTTTCGGCCGACAAACGCAAGAAGGTGCGCCGCGAGCGCCGCCGGATCGCCGAGCAGGGCATCGCATTCACGACGCGCAGCGGTTCCGAGCTGGACGGGGCGACTCTCGGGCGTCTCCATGATCTGCACGCCGCTACCTTCGTGCGCCACGGCCACCTGCCCTATCTGAATGCCCGCTTCTTCCGCCAGATCGCCGCCAGCATGGGTGAGGCCTTCGTGGCCGTGCTCGCCGAACGCGCCGGCGCACTCGTCGCCGCCGCCGTCTATTTTCGCTCCAGCACCACGCTCTATGGCCGCTACTGGGGCGCCACCGGCGATTTTCACAGCCTGCACTTCGAAGCCTGCTACTACCAGGGCATCGAATACTGCATCCGCCACGGCCTGCAGCGCTTCGAGCCCGGTACGCAGGGCGAACACAAACTGGCGCGCGGCTTCGAGCCGGTATTCACCTGGTCCGCGCATTGGCTCGCCGATCCGGCCCTGCGCACGGCCGTGGCGCGCTACCTCGAGCGCGAGGAGGCGGCCGTGACAGAATACGCGGATGCGGCCGCCCGCCACACGCCGTTCCGCGCCTGTCCGGACTGAGTGCACGCCGTGATCGCCTGGCTGGCCCCAGGCGACCCGCCCGATCACTTCCCCGCCGTGGAGCGCGCCCTGCTCGAGCCGCCCGGATTGCTCGCCGCGGGTGGCGACCTGTCCTGCGAGCGGCTGGTGGCAGCCTACCGCCGCGGCATATTCCCCTGGTATTCGCCCGGCCAGCCGGTGCTGTGGTGGTCGCCCGATCCGCGGGAAGTGCTGCTCCCGCAGGAGTTTCACACCTCCAGGAGCCTGCAGCGCGCGCAGCGCCTGCGGGGTTTTGAGTATCACGTCGACCGGGACTTCGCGGCCGTCATTACCGCCTGCGCGGCGCCCCGGGCCCATAGTCCCGGGACCTGGATCACCCCGGAGATGCACGCCGCCTACCTCGCCCTCCATGGACGTGGCATCGCGCACAGCGCCGAGATCTGGCGCGCCGGTACCCTGGTCGGCGGCATGTACGGCGTGCAGCTCGGGCGGGTCTACTTCGGGGAGTCCATGTTCAGCCTGGAGCGCGACGCCTCCAAGGCGGCCCTGGCCGGCCTGGTGCGACAGTGCCTGGCCGACGGCACCGAGATGATCGACTGCCAGCTGCCCTCGGCGCACCTGCGGAGCCTCGGCAGCCGAGCCCTGCGGCGGGAGGAATTCCTGCGCCGCCTCGCGCACGGACTGGGGCCGCTCAAGGCCTGAAAGTCCGCTGCACCCCGGAAGCTGCATTGCAATGCGGGGGGGCTTTATGCAGAATTCGCGGCCCTTGGGTCAGTCGTGAGCGGCATGGCAAAAGAAGACGCCATTCAGATGGAAGGCGAGGTCGTGGAGACCCTGCCGAATACCACCTTCCGTGTGCAGCTCAAGAATGGGCACGTGGTCACGGCGCACATCTCGGGCAAGATGCGCAAGAACTACATCCGCATCCTGACCGGCGACGCCGTGACGGTCGAGATGACCCCTTACGATCTGAGCAAGGGCCGCATCGTCTATCGCGGTCGCTAGCAGGGTTCGAAAGCAGGCACTGTCTGTCGGTGCCATCAGACCACGTCCTCACCCGTTCGCCAGGCGCTCAGACGAGTGCTTCACCGAGCCGGGTTGGCCCAGGGCAGCTTCATTGCGCCTCATCGGAGCCACGCCCATAATCCCTCGCGCCAGAACCACCGGGGGGAAGCTATGCCAAGCGTTCTGATTCGGGTCCTGTCGCTGGCGGCGCTTTCAGTGGCACTTTCAAGTTGCGTATCGGACGGGATGTGCATTTGGAACTGCGGAAACCAGCACTCCGGCTCGACGCCGCTGGTGGAATTCCTCTACCCTGATGGCAAAGTTCCGCAAGTTGATGCAACACCGGAACTGAAGATTCCGCTGACCGTGGGCTTGAGCTTCCTGCCCAGTCGCGGTGGCTCCGAGCGACTTGACGCGACGCAGAAGGAACAGATTCTCGCCAGCATCAAGGCGCATTTCCTGACGCGCCCGTACGTGCGCGACATTCAGATCATTTCCGAAGGGTATCTCAATCCGCACGGCGGCTTTGACTCCCTGCAGCAGCTGGCGCGACTGCAGCAACTCGATGTGGTGGCGCTGGTGTCTTACGATCAGGTCGCACGACAAAGCGAGAACAACCGTTCATTGGCCTACCTGACGATTGTCGGCGCATTTCTCATCCGAGGCAGTGAGAATGAGACCTCTACGCTGCTCGATCTGGCGGTCCTCGATCCCAAATCACGCAGCCTCATTCTGCGGGCGGCGGGCACGAGTCACACCAGCGGCAGCAGTACCGCCGTACGCCAGAGCGCTGAGGTGCAGCATCAGAGCGCGCAGGGACTGGATGCCGCGGCACAAGAACTGAACTCAAACCTCGACCGAGAGCTCACCGCGTTTGCCGAGCGGGTCAAGGCGGGCAATGCCCCCGTGCGCGTCGTTCAGCGCAGTGGCGGGGCCGGCGCCCTCGATGTCGCCAGTGTGATGATCCTTTTTGGAAACGGCCTGTCTCGCAATGGTCAGCAGACGGAGGCGGCCAGGCCCTCTCCTGCACCGACACCCTCGCACTCCCGGCCGCTGATGCACCAATAGCCGACTTCAGGTTTCCACCAGAGGTTCGGGCGCGGCGAGGCACTCGATGCTGAGCCCGCTGCCGTCGGCCGCCAGCGTAACGAGGGCCTGACCGCCGCCGCTGAGTTTGCCGAACAGCAGCTCATCGGCGAGTGGCCGCTTGACGTGCTCCTGGATGATCCGCGCCATCGGCCGGGCGCCCATCTTCGGGTCATAGCCCTTGACGGCGATCCAGCGGCGCGCCGCCTCATCGACGCTCAGGGTGACGCCCTTGTTCTCGAGCTGCGCCTCCGCCTCGAGCAGCAGTTTGTCGACCACGCGCTCGATGGTGCGCGCATCGAGCGACGCAAACTGGATGATCGCATCGAGCCGGTTGCGGAACTCCGGCGAGAACAGGCGCCGCACCGCCTCCAGGCCATCACTGCTGTTATCGGCGCTGACGAAGCCGATCGAGGGCCGGCTCATTTCCATCGCGCCGGCGTTGGTGGTCATGACGATGATCACGTGGCGGAAGTCGCTCTTGCGGCCGTTGTTGTCGGTGAGCGTGCCGTGATCCATGACCTGCAGCAGCAGGTTGAACACGTCCGGGTGCGCTTTCTCGACCTCATCGAGCAGCAGCACACAATGTGGATGCTTGGTGATCGCCTCGGTGAGCAGCCCGCCCTGGTCGAAGCCGACGTAGCCGGGTGGCGCGCCGATCAGGCGCGAGACCGTGTGCCGCTCCATGTATTCGGACATGTCGAAGCGCAGGAACTCCACGCCCATGGTGAGCGCGAGCTGGCGCGTCACCTCGGTCTTGCCTACGCCGGTGGGCCCGGCGAACAGGAAGCTGCCCACCGGACGGCGCTGGTCGCCCAGACCTGAGCGGGCCATCTTGATCGCCGCCGCCAGCATGCCGATGGCCGCGTCCTGCCCGAAGATCACCAGCTTCAGGCTCCGCTCCAGGTTCCGCAGCACGTCGCGGTCGGAAGAGGACACGGTCTTCGGCGGGATGCGGGCCATGCGCGCCACGACATCCTCGATGTGCCGCACCTCGACCCGCTGCTCCCGTTCGAGCGCCGGCTTGAGCCGCAGGCGCGCACCGGCTTCATCGACCACATCAATCGCCTTGTCCGGGAGCCGGCGGTCGTTGATGTGGCGATCGGCGAGTTCGGCGGCGGCGCGCAGCGCCTCGGGCGCGTAGCTGACGCTGTGATGTTCCTCGAATTTCGGCCTGAGTCCGTTGAGGATCTCGATCGTTTCAGCAACCGAGGGCTCGGCGACGTCGATCTTCTGGAAGCGCCGCGCCAACGCGTGGTCCTTCTCGAAGATGCCGCGATATTCCTGGTAGGTGGTCGAGCCGATGCAGCGCATCTCGCCGTTGGTGAGCACGGGCTTGATCAGATTGGACGCATCCATCACGCCGCCGGAGGCCGCCCCGGCGCCGATGACCGTGTGGATCTCGTCGATGAACAGGATCGCGCCGGGGCGCTTTTTCAGTTCGCCGATCACGGCCTTGAGGCGCTTCTCGAAATCGCCGCGGTACTTCGTGCCGGCGATCAGCGCGCCCAGGTCGAGTGCGTAGATCGTGCAGTCCGAGAGCACGTCGGGAACCCGGCCCTCGACGATCAGGCGCGCCAGGCCTTCAGCAATGGCCGTCTTGCCCACGCCGGCTTCCCCGACGTAGAGCGGATTGTTCTTGCGCCGGCGGCACAGGATCTCGATCGTGCGCTCGATCTCGAGCGTACGCCCGATCAGCGGATCGATGCGGCCGTCCTGCGCCTGGGCGTTGAGGTTGGTGGCATACTTTTCGAGCGCGCCGCCCTCGCCTTCGCGCTCACCCTCGGTGGGCGCGGCCTCCTCGGACTCCGGCTTGGACTCGCTCCCGCGCGCCAGGCCGTGTGAGATGAAGTTCACGACGTCCAGGCGCGTGACGTTCTGGCGGGCAAGCAGGAACACCGCGTGACTCTGCTTTTCGCTGAACACCGCGACCAGCACGTTGACCACGCCCACTTCCTTGCGGCCGCTGGACTGCACATGGAACACGGCGCGCTGCAGTACGCGCTGGAAGGCCAGCGTCGGTTGCACCTCGCGCTCCTCGTCCTCTCCCAGGCGCGGGGTATTGCTCTCGATATGGGTGCGCAGTTCCGCCGCCAGCCGGTCGGGCACGGCGCCGCAGCCGCTCAGCACCTCACGCACCTTTGGCGCATCGAGCAGCGCCAGCAGCAGCTGCTCGACGGTCAGCAGTTCATGGCGTTGCGCCCGCGCCTCGCGGAACGCCTGGTTGAGACAGAATTCGAGTTCGCTGGACAGCACTTTAAGTCAGGCTCCGCTCCGGATTCAGGCTTCCTCGAGTGTGCACAGCAGCGGGTGCTGGTGCTCACGCGAATAATGAGTGACCTGCGCCACTTTGGTCTCGGCGATCTCGTAGGTAAAGACCCCGCAATCGCCCTTGCCGCGAGTATGCACCTCGAGCATCACGCGCGTGGCGGCGTGGCGCGCCATGGCGAAGAAGCGCTCCAGCACGTCCACCACGAATTCCATGGGCGTGTAATCATCGTTCAGCAGCACGACACGGAACAGCGGCGGCACCTTGGTGGCCGGAACCGCCTCCTCCACCGCCACGCCCTGGTCTGGCCGTTCACTGTTTGCGCTCATGACAGCACAGATTATAAAGCCGGAACGGCGCCCGCGTCCGGGCCCGTCACAAATCTCTGCAAAGCCCGAAAGTCTGAAAAAAACAGGGAGTTGAGTGATTCGATCGCTGCGCCGTATCATGCCTTGATATGCGCTGGATGGACCAACTGAGATCGGCCGGGGGGCTGCAGGCCACGCTGCTGGAGCAGGGACCGCGCCTGGCGACGATCGTGCTGGCCGGGCTCCTCGCCATCCAGGCCGGCTTCCTGGTCACGGCTCAGAACCGGGGAAGCCCTTTGGGTGCCGCCGCCGGTCCAGTACCCGAGCTCAATCCTCCGGCACCGCCGGTACAGCTGGCCAGCATTGCCTCCGCCCACCTGTTTGGCGAGGCCCAGAACACCGGTGTCGATGCCAACGCGCCGCAGACGAACGTGCAGTTGCTCCTGACCGGCGTCCTGGCGGTGCCCGACCCGAAGCGGGGATTGGCGATCATCGGCCCGACGGCCGCCGCCGGCCGGCTCTATACCGTCGGCAGTGCGCTGCCCGGGGGCGTCAGCCTGTACGCGGTGTATGCCGACCGCGTCCTGGTCAGCCGCGGAGGCGTGATTGAATCGCTCCTGCTGCCCAAGCAGCTCCAGCCTGCCCCCGTAGCGGTGGCCAGCACCGGCCAGAGTCTCGGCCAGCGCGTGGCCGCGCTCGCGCAGGGGAACGGTGCCCTGCTGGGCGGGCTGGTGCGTGCGCAGCCGGTGCTCGCCGGCGGCAAGCTCACCGGCTACCGCATCTTTCCGGGAGGCCGGGGCAACCTCAGTTCCTTCACCCAGCTGGGACTGCGCCCCGGCGACCTGATCACGGCCGTGAACGGCACACCGCTGGACGATCCCAATCGCGGCAACGAGATCCTGCAGACGCTGTCGTCCTCCGGGAGCGCCAATGTGACGATCCAGCGCAACGGCCAGTCACTCGATTTGAACCTTAACCTTGAAACCGTGGTCAATGACGCAGAGAGTGCGGCAGCGCAGGCCACCGCGGCCGAGCGCCGCGGCGGGGCTTTCGGTGCGCCTATCATGGGTGGCGGTCGATTGCCCGGGCTGCGCGGCAGCATCGGCACTCCGGCAGCGGGCAACGGCGATGAGGCCGGCGTCCCCGTGCCACCTACCCCTGAGCCGCCGAGCGACACGCCCGACGATCAATAGAAGCGAATCCGCCTCATGCCCCAACCCTCTGTTCCGCTGCCTCGCCGCGCTTTCGCGCCGGCGGCCGCCGCCACCCTCCTGCTGCTCGCAATTCCGACGATCGCGCAGCAGACCGGACCGCGCATCACGCCTAATTTCAAGAATGCGGGCATCACGGAACTGATCGAGGCGGTGAGCGCCGCGACCGGCAAGAATTTCATCATCGATCCGCGGGTGCAGGCGCAGGTCACCTGGATCTCGGGCGCGGGCACCTCGATGACCCCCGAGCAGTTCTACCAGGGATTCCTGTCCGTGCTGCAGGTCCACGGTTTCGTGGCGGTGCCCGCGGGCAACCAGGTCAAGGTGCTGCCGGATGCCAACATGCGCCAGCTCCCCGGCGATGATCTGCCGAACCGTGTCAGCGCGTCCTCGGACGACGTGGTGACGCAGGTCATCACGGTCACGAATGTCGGCGCCGCGCAGCTCGTGCCGGTGCTGCGCCCGCTGATGCCGCAGAATGCCCAGCTCTCGGCCGTGACCGGCGCCAACATGCTGGTGATCTCGGATCGCGGCGCCAACGTCAATCGCATGGCGCGCATCATTGCGCGCATCGACCAGTCGGGCAATTCGGACATCGACGTGATTCCGCTGCAGAGCGCGACCGCGGCGGAGACGGTGCGCGTCCTGAGCTCCCTGAGCGGCCCGGCCGGCGCGGAGGCCGGTGGGGCCACGGTGCATATCGTGGCCGACGATCGTTCCAACAGCGTGCTGATGACCGGCGATGCGGCGCAGCGCCTGCGGCTGCGCGCACTGATCGCGAATCTGGACACGCCGCTCGATACCGGCGGCGAGACCTTCGTGCGCTACCTGAATTACGCCAAGGCCGAGGACCTCGCCTCCAAGCTCAAGGAGCAGATCACCGGGAGCGGTTCCACTTCCACTACGGGCGGCCCACGCGGCCCGGTCCCCAATCCGATGGCGCAGACGCCGCTGAGTGCGGCCAGTGCCGCCACGGTCTCCCTCGCGGGGGGCACCGGCACCATCTGGGCGGACAAGGACACCAACGCGCTGATCATCACGGCCCCGCAACGCACGATGCGCGCGATCAACGCCGTGATCGACAAGCTCGACATCCGCCGCGCGCAGGTGGAGGTCCAGGCGATCATCGTCGAAGTCACGGCCGACAAGACATCGGACCTCGGCGTGAACTGGTTGATCGACGGCTCCAACAGCAAGCTGGCGGTCGGGGGCTTCGTCGAGCCGATCGGCGGCACCTCCGCGATCGATCTCTACGGGCTCACCAAGGGCACGACCACCGACCTCAGCAAACTGACCGGCACGACCGTCGGGATCGGCCGGCTGCAGGCCACGGGCGTGAATTTCGGGGCCATCATCCGCGCCCTGCAGGGCGATTCGCGCACCAATATCGTGTCCAATCCGACGATCACGATGCGCGACAACGAGGAATCGAAGATCGAGGTAGCGCAGGAAGTGCCGTTCATCACCGGGCAATACACCAACACCACCGGGGCGGCGAGCGCTTTCCAGACGGTGCAGCGCCAGCAGGTCGGCACGATCCTGACCGTGACCCCGCAGATCAACGAGGGCGATGCGGTCGTGCTCAAGATCGCGGTCGAGAGTTCCAGCCTCGCGGGCAGCTCGGCCGGCGCGGTCGATCTGATCACCAACAAGCGCACCATCAGCACCACGGTGCTGATTCCGGACGGCGGCACGCTGGTCATCGGCGGCCTGATCCAGGACAAGGCGATCAACTCCGAGCAACGGGTGCCCTGGCTGGGCCGCATCCCCCTGCTCGGGGAACTGTTCCGCACGCGCGACACCAGCAAGACCAAGACGAACCTCATGGTGTTCATCCAGCCGCACATCCTGCGTGATGACCACCAGGCGGCCCTGGAGACGGACAGCAAGTACAACTACATGCGTGACGAGCAGCGGCGGCTGAATCGCGAGTCCACCGTCCTGCCGCTGCAGCGCATGCAGAAGGGCGAAGAGCTCGCGCCGCTCGCGCAGCCGCTATTGGCGGCGCCGGTGGCGCCCAAGGCGGCGAGCCCCGCACCGCCCGGCGCGGCGCCGGCCCCGCAAGCACCCGCACCGGCTGGGCCGGGCGCGGCGGCCACTCCTCCAGGCGCAGCGCCCGCCCCGCCGGGTGCCGAGCCAGCGCCCCGGAGCACGCCTTGAGCGATCCGCCGGCTGCGCCGGAACTGCGCCTGCCCTTTGCGTTCGCGCGTCGCCACGGATTGCTGGTGCGCAGCGGCCCGGACGGCGTCGCAGAGTGCCTGTACCGACCGCCCGTGGCGCCGGCGGCGATCGCCGAGGCGCGCCGCCAGCTGCGTGTACCTTTAAGCTTTACGCCGGTCGCTCCGGAGGAATTCGACGCCCTGCTGCAAAAGACCTACGAAGCGGGCAATGAATCGATGCAGGCGGTCGAGGGGCTGGAAGGCAATACCGACCTCGCGCATCTGGTGCAGGAGCTGCCCGAGCAGGCCGACCTGCTGGAAAGCAACGACGACGCACCGATCATCCGGCTGATCAACGCCGTGCTCACCCAGGCGGTACGCGAGAATGCTTCCGACATCCACATCGAACCCTTCGAGAACCGGCTCGTGGTGCGCTTCCGCGTGGACGGGGTGCTGCGCGAGGTGCTGCAGTCCAGGCGCGCGGTGGCGCCGCTGGTGGTCTCGCGCATCAAGGTCATGTCGCGCCTCGATATCGCCGAGAAACGCCTCCCGCAGGATGGGCGCATCAGTCTGCGGGTGGCGGGCCGGTCGGTGGACGTGCGCGTCTCCACGATTCCTTCCGGGCACGGCGAGCGCGTGGTGCTGCGCCTGCTCGACAAGCAGGCCGGGCGGCTGGAGCTCGGATCCCTCGGCATGGATGCGCCGACCCAGCAGCTCATCGACGAGCTGATCCATAAACCGCACGGGATTCTGCTGGTCACTGGTCCCACCGGCTCCGGCAAAACCACCACGTTGTACGCGGCACTGGAACGCCTCAACGACAACACGCGCAATATCATGACCGTGGAGGATCCGATCGAGTATTACATCGACGGCATCGGTCAGACGCAGGTCAACACCAAGGTAGAGATGACCTTCGCGCGCGGGCTGCGCGCCATCCTGCGCCAGGACCCCGACGTGGTGATGGTGGGTGAAATCCGCGACCTCGAGACCGCGCAGATCGCGGTCCAGGCCTCCCTCACCGGACACCTGGTGCTCTCCACGCTGCACACCAATACCGCCGCCGGCGCCTTGACGCGCCTGCGGGATATGGGCATCGAACCCTTCCTGCTCTCATCGAGCCTGATCGGCGTCGTCGCGCAACGCCTGGTGCGGGTACTGCGCCCCGACGCACGCCAGTCCTTCCTCGCCGGTGACTACGAACGCAGACTCCTCGGGCTGGCCCCGGACCAGGCCTCACCGACGCTGTACCGTCCCGGCGGCGGCGCCAAGGGCTACCGTGGCCGCACCGGCATCTACGAGCTGATCGTGGTCGACGATGCGATGCGCACCATGATTCACGATGGCGCCAGCGAACAGGAACTGGAGCGCCGGGCGCGCGCCCACACGCACTCGATACGCGACGACGGGCTCGCCAAGGTGCGGCGCGGCGAAACCACGATCGAGGAAGTCCTGCGCGTCACGCGCGAAGACTAGGGCGCAGCCGTGGGTGCCTTTGAATACACGGCGCTCGACAGCGCGGGCCAGCAGCACAAAGGGGTCCTGGAGGGCGACACCGCGCGTCACGTGCGTGCGCTGCTGCGCGAGAAGTCCCTGTTGCCGGTGGCGGTCGCGGAGGTGGTGGCGCGGGAATCGCGTGAGCAGCGCGGCGGCGCCCGCTTCGGCCTGCTCAGGCGCGTCTCGACCACCGAGCTGTCGCTCCTGACCCGCCAGCTCGCCACGCTGGTGCGTGCGGCGCTGCCGCTGGAGGAGGCGCTGCTCGCCGTCTCGGAGCAGACGGAGCGGCCGCGGGTACAGAGTGTCCTGCTGGGCGTGCGTGCCCGCGTCATGGAGGGCCATACGCTGGCGGCGGGACTGGCGGATTTCCCGCGCGTCTTCCCCGAGATCTACCGCGCCACGGTCGCCGCCGGGGAACAATCCGGGCATCTGGACCTGGTGCTCGAGCGCCTCGCCGAATACACCGAGGGCCGTGAGATCCTGCGCCAGAAGGTGCTGGGCGCGATGCTCTACCCGATCGTGCTCACGGCCATGAGCTTCATCATTGTTTCAATCCTGCTCGCCTATGTCGTGCCCAAGGTGGTGCAGGTGTTCGAAAACAGCCACGCGCAACTGCCGTTCATGACGCGGGTGCTGGTGGGCTTGAGCGATTTCATCCGTCATTACGGCATCTGGCTGCTGCTGGCGCTGGTGGCCGCCGGGCTGCTGTTTGCGCGCTGGCAGCGCGATCCGGCCCACCGGCGGCGGCTGGATCAGTGGCTGCTGGGCTTGCCGCTGGCCGGCAAGCTCCTGCGCGGCTTCAACACCGCGCGCTTCACTCGCACCCTGAGCATCCTCACCGCCAGCGCGGTGCCGGTGCTGGATGCGCTGCGCATCGCCGGTGAGGTGGTCACCAGCCTGCCGATGCGCGATGCCGTCACCCAGGCCACGGCCCGGGTGCGCGAGGGCGCGCCCATCGGGCGCTCGCTGGCAGCGGGCCGGCTGTTCCCAGCCATGACCATCCATCTGATATCCAGCGGTGAATCGAGCGGCCGGCTCGAGAATATGCTCGAGCGCGCCGCCATCAACCAGGAGCGCGAACTCGAGAGCCTGGTATCGGCCATGACCGGACTGCTGGGGCCCCTGCTGATCGTCGCCATGGGGCTGTTCGTGATGGGCATCGTCTTTGCAATGCTGTTACCCATCTTTGCGATGAATTCACTGATTCGCTGACGATAGTGTGAACCAGCGCCATTGCATCTGAGCCGGGTTGGACTTATTTTCGGCGCCGAGGAACTTCATCGCCCGGAATAGCTGCCATGAGTGGAAGCACGGACACCGAAGACTTCGAGGATGATGACGACGGCGACGAGATCGTCGACGACGACGGTCTAGATGTCGATCGCGTCATGAAGGACTTGGAGACCGCCAAGCGACGGGCGGCCAAGGCGGGCGAGCCCGCCTGGCGGCGTCTTGAACGGCGCATGGAACAGAAGCTGACCGCCGAGCAGATCAGCGATTTCGAGGACTACGACATCGGCGATGGCGCGACGCCGCCCGCTGCCCGCAAGAACCGGGCGCCGAGCGACGACTGAGGGATTCCCCTCAGGCGTTGCGCCGCAGCACCCCGACCACCACGCCCTCGATCAGCAGCGCCTCGCGCTGCAGATCAACCCGGATGGGCTCGAATTCGGGATTCTCCGGCATCAGCCAGACGACGGACCCCTGCTGGCGATAGCGCTTGACCGTCACCTCGCTTTCCAGACGGGCGACGACGATCTGCCGGTTGCGTACCTCCGCGGTGCGGTGCACGGCCACCAGGTCACCGTCGAGAATGCCCGCATCCTTCATGCTCATGCCCACGACCTTCAGCAGGTAGTGCGGCGGGCGCTGGAACAGGGAGGGATCCACACCGAGATGATCGACGATGTGCTCTTCCGCCAGCATGGGCCGGCCGGCGGCGACGCGCCCCACCAGCGGCAGGCCGAGCTGCACGCGCAGCGTATCCTTCAGGCGAATTCCCCGTGAGGAGCCCGGCACCAGCTCCACGCAGCCTTTGCGCGCCAGCGCGCGCAGATGCTCTTCAGCGGCATTGGGCGAGCGAAAGCCCAGTTTTTCGGCGATTTCGGCGCGCGTGGGCGGCATGCCGGTTTCCACCAGCGCCTGGCGGATGAGCTCCAGCACCTGGGACTGGCGCGGGGTGAGGTCTGACATGACTGTGATTATATACAGTAGAGGGCTTCGCTCAAGTGAAATCGATGGCGGTCATGCGAACCACTTGAAGGCGTCGGACCTGTCGCGTTTGGCCGACAGTCCGCGCGGCGACTATTGCAATCCGGCCCTGGATTTGGTCAAGTTGCGCCTCCGCTGAACTCACGTGGTGGCCAAATCCGGCTGGCGTGGCGCGGTTGGATCATTCAAGACAGGAATTCAAGGGGATTTACGCAAATGAACAAGGCAATCTTTGTAAAGCTGGCTGCCGCGGCCGCTATCTTCGCCCTGGCGGGCTGCCAAGATATGAAGCCGCTGCAGGCAGAAGTTGACGCCCTCAAGACACAGGTGGGCACGCTGCAATCAGACATGGCTGCACACAAGGCGGATCGCTCCGCTGAGAACGCTGCCGCCAAGGCCGGCACGGATGCCGCCGCCGCCGCCTCTGCGGCCGCCAATGCGCAGAGCACGGCCAATCAGGCTCTGGCTGCCGCGCAGGCTGCCCAGTCCGGTGTCGATGCGACCAACGAAAAGATTGATCGCATGTTCAAGAAGTCGGTCTCGAAGTAAGTCACTTCGCCTGATTTCTCCGGCGCTGCAGCCGGATACGAAACGCCGCGCCTATCGCGCGGCGTTTTTTTTGGCTCGATGGCCGGGCCTCAGAAGTCCTTTCTCAGACTGAGATACGCCGCCCGCCGGGGGCCGAACTGTGGAGCGCCGACGCCGATTCCGGATCCATCCCGGAGCTCGTAGACGCGGTCGAGCGCATTCAGGACCGACACACGCACGTTTAGCTTGCCGAACACCGACACGTTGAAATCCCGGTTTGCAGCCAGGCTGAGCTGCCAGTACGAGGGGAGGCTTTCGCTGTTCGCAAAACCGCGTCGCAAGCCGCTGCCATAGTTGCCGTCGGCACTGACCGTGGTGCTGGCCCAGCGGTAGGAAACGCCTGCGGAGCCGGCCCATAGTTGGTCATGATCCAGATGCACCCAGTGGGTGGCGATGTAGGCGAGTTCGGCATCATCGAAGTTGAACTGCCCCGTGACCACGGTGTGGCCCTTGGCGACCGAGTAGGCCAGGTTGCTGTACACCGACAGGTGATCCCCGTGGTAGCTGGAGGTCAGCTCCGCGCCGTAAATGCGGCCTTCGGCAAAGTTGAACGCCGAGAAAACAAGTGCATTGCCAAACTGCCCCTCGTCCTGAAGGTCCTGGACGCTGCGATAATAGGCGTCCAGTCCAA
>WNFI01053379.1_pt1 | contig 59462 bp, 48 predicted proteins | sample 5400471 | NCBI WGS metagenome assembly WNFI01 (sample SAMN13153348, study PRJNA577476) | soil metagenome | isolation source: 100 cm saprolite on Douglas fir-dominated hillslope | place: USA:California | collected 2013-09-17
TAGGAGGAGTCCCCGAAAGAAAAAACCACCTCGTTTATACCATATGAATTACAAGGATTTATAAAATACCGTGTCTTAACTTAATGACATGGGTGTTTTAACGGCGGAATAATGGTTGAGAATGAGCTAATTTGGTTTAGGTATATAAGAAGGGACAGTCTTACTCGAAAACCCATTAAAAGATTACCGGATCGATTTAAGCAATCAACTAAACTACCATATCAATGATAACGAAGCATTCAAAGGCCGTCACACGAACGGCTAAGAGGAGGGTTTCACCAAATTGCTTACTTTTTAGGTCCTAAAATGGCCGATCATATCCAATATGAATCGAACACCCGGATCCGGAAGGCAGCCAATTACGCTTCAAATTCCTCTCCCATTTACAACACCATCCGGATATCCCGCAAAAGATCAAAGCGACTCTCATCGAGGTCGCTGGTCAAGTAGGGAATTTCCGTTGTCACCCCTTGTTAAAATCTGTTCAACCATTACCCAATGCCCAGAGACGAATTCTCCTTAAAAACCATTGACATCCTTGCCAAACGGGTAGGCTATTTATGCTCTAACCCCCAATGCCGAAAACCCACTGTAGGCCCACACGAGGATCCGTTGAAGGCAATTATCATCGGGATCGCAGCGCATATTACGGCGGCCGCCTCCGGCGGACCTCGTTTTGATGCCGGGCTTAGCGAATTCGACCGATCATCTATAGAGAATGGCATCTGGCTCTGCAGCAATTGCGCCACGTTGATTGATAAAACGCCAGTCTCGTTTTCTGTTGAACTACTGCAGAGCTGGAAACAGGCAGCTGAGGCGGAAAGCTGGCATAAAATAGCCGCCGCCGCCATTATCCTCCAGGCGAAAACACCTTTCCTGGAAGCTGACCTCATTTGGAATTCGGGTGGACGATTTCACATGGGGTATAGTGGGAATAATCCCACAGAACTCATAGAGGGAAGAGAAACCGTTGTCATCCGTCACGACCGGCCACCGCTTGTCTTTTGGCGGTTGACCTGGAATTTTAAGATCACAATCTATAACAATTCCGAAGTGCCGGCCTATAACGTCAAGGTCACTCCGCTCACTGACGTCGTTTTCTCGAACCTGTCGAAGCTTCCCAACATCAATAACCTTCCAGCTTTCCAAAACCTCGATCTTTCAGCCAACTACGAAACGATGCTGGAGGGAACCTACCTGGAGGCCGATGAGATTCGCAAGAAGAAGATCCCTTTGAACCTCGAAGGGTTGCAGCTGAGAATTGCTTACCAGGACGAGCAGCGAAGGGACCATACTACGCTTTTCTTTATTCAAAAGGGGGAACTTATCAATCAGAAAGAAAAATAGCAAATCCGGCATGGTACCCATCACTGGCTTTAACCTCGATCTATACGATGCGCGCCTGGCGGAGTGGGAGGCCCTCTTGGCCGGCGCACAAAGTGCCACCTTGCAGGACCTGTTCCAACAGGCCAAATCCAAGACCGAGAAGGCGTTGCAACGCCTTCTCGAAATCCAACGCATGTCGCTTGCCATCCTGATGGCCAACAAAATTACTTTTGACAAAAGTATGACACAGTACACCACGCAGGTGCAGCAAGTCAATACGGAGGTGCAGGTTGCCAAGGGCTCTCGGGCAGTGCTGCCGGGCCTGGCGGAACAGTTTTCAGCGCGTATCCAGCAGATTCAATCCCAGGCAATGAAGGAAAAAACACTGTATGACCTCTCCCAGGAAATATATAGCCTTGGGATCGCTCAGTTCCAAAAAGTGCTAGAACAAATCTATCAGTCCCGCAACGGCTCGTTTCACTATGAATCGATCGTGGATGGGTTTCAATATGTCGCCGATAAGGTCTTGCCCGGCCTGTCGGAGTTTAAGAGCGTACGACAACTGTTACCATCAATCCGAAAAAAGACGTTTGCTCAAACCAGTGATAAGCTGCTGCTGTATGTTGAACAATACTTCGATGTGCTCGCGAAATGGGAGGACCTGGCAGGGGCCTATGTTCGGTTACTGCAAGAATGACGTCATCCAAAAACGCAGCGACAATGATGCTAGCCAACAGCGATCCTACTTAGTTGTAAGACCAAAATATTGCTCTATCTCCTCCATGAAAAAGCTATCTGCTATTGCAAACAGTTGGGTAAAGAACTCACCCTTGTCGGGTCCAGCTGGCTCTTTCAAGTGCAAGAACACCACCTCCTAATCTCAAATAAGCTTAGAAATGTGCTAAAAATCGCTTTAAGATGAATTGTAGAAAAGTGTTATGTGAGGTTGGGTGAAAATAGAAGTTTGACTAAATTGAGAGGAGGGATAACCAATTGGCTCCGATATTGGAAGGAGGTAGGTTTAAGTGTTTATCGAATTTATCTTAATAAACCGGAAGTTGAGATTGAGTAATTTCCTAATTTTATGGAAGTTCTTTCTATAGTTTTCTGTTCGAATTTCCAGTTACGAAATGACACCCAATTTGGGAAAACAGATCTTCATCTGCTCCAATGAAGAAGGTGATCAGGACATAAATTCGCCGGAATGCAATGTATCAAAGGCCATTTGGTGGCCTTTCGAAAATCAAGAATGATATTGATTGATATGATGTCTTCATACAGAAGGGTCGTTTTTGAGTGCCGCATGTTTATATGAAGGTCCTTTATCAACCGAAATTTGGGTCCAGTGCCGAGTGGCCATTTGGTGGCCAAATCGAAAAATTCAGGAGCAAGACGATTGATTTAGAGCAGATTGTCTAATTTTTGTCGAATCCTGTACGATCCACAAGCCTCGCGGCAGTAACCGCGGGGCTTTTTTTTGTGCCGCAGCGAAAGCTTGCTTTCAGGATTTGGATGTTTCATTTTATTTTAGTGAAAATATTTTCCTCTATGACAACCCAGCTGTTATCCAATAAATTTTCTTCATACAATATATGAAATTCATTGTCTGATATTTTTGTCCAGTATCCCGGCTGTAATGCCCATACTTTGCCATAGTTGTCGTACTGTAATATTACCTGTGGTGGGAACACAACTTTTTGAAAAAGTACCGGAATCACGTTCCGTCAAGATTATTGGGTTGGCATGTTTAACTGCATCCTGAGCAATAGTGGTGTTTGCCTTACAAAAAAAAGGGACTAACAGGAGATTATAGGCGCCCCGGGTTGAAACCAGAGGACTAAATGGAAAAGGCCGGGGAAAGCAGGAGAAGGAGGCGCTAAAAAGCATTAAAACCATGGATTGAAAAAAAGATGATCTGATAATTTATTGAAAGTCAATTATATATAGCTGTTAGCGAATTAAGTTGTGGCATAGTTTGGGCAGGATAGCTTCGGGGAGGAGGCAGCCAACGGTATGCGGATAAATTGCGTTCTAATTGTAGAAGTTGAAACCGTCGGTAGAGCAAGAGGAAACCGGGTATTTTGCAAGTCGGATTTATGGAACGATTTTAGAGTTTAAACTCTCCTGCATATAGACTCTCTACTGTTAAGCCTTTTTGTTCTAGTGATGAAGTCAAAATTTTACTAACAGCGTCGTTCATGGCATTTTCAAGAAAGAGCCGGCGGGTAACCGGCGGGTTATTTTTTTTATTCCTATTCTTTTTATTCCGGGCAAGGGGCGCGGAACAGGTCGAACCCTATTTCAGCCATTTGTCGAGGGAAAGTGGTCTTTCGCACAATAAGGTAAATTGCATTTTGCAGGATAAAAGGGGATTTATCTGGCTGGGGACGGAAGACGGATTAAATCGATATGACGGAAAATATTATTCTGTATTCAACAATATACCAGGGGATACCACCTGCATCTCCGGGAATATTATCACCGATCTGCGGGAAGACAGCGATGGTATTTTATGGATAGCTACAGCTGACGGGGGACTTACGCAGTATAATTACCGTCTTTCTGCCGACCGGCAGTTCCGGCAGTTCAAACACCGGGACAGGGACAGCCGCAGTATTCCGGACAACTATATTGGTAAGATCATACCGGATGAAGAGGGTTACTTATGGCTGACCACGGGTAGTCATTCCCTGATACGCTACAATAAGCGGACGGGGCTTTTTGATAGTCCTATTAAAGACGGGCCGCGGAATATAACTTCTACTTGCCTGGACAATAAGGGCATACTATGGGTTTCAACAGCCGGAGAGGGTTTGCTAAAGGTGAATACGCATACCCTGCAGCATACATTCGACCGCAGTCCGGCCATGGAGTCGATGACGGGGGTTTTTGAGGATAGCCGGAAAAATATATGGTATGGACAACCAAACCGCATGTTACATTGTCTCGACCAGGCGACGGGCCGGGATATGCTCTTCAGAAATGCAGCAGGGAAAAAGAATATTCCGGAAGATGAAATCGTGAATTTTGCAGAAGATAGATCGAATCATCTGTGGATGGGAGGGCAGTATTCTGGGGTATATGTGTATGATAAAACTTCGGGGCAGTTTGCGCATTTCTGGCAGGATCCACTGGCGGAAGGTTCTATTGGGGATAACCACGTCAATTGTATTTATATTGACCGGTCCGGCATCGTTTGGATAGGAACCAATAGGGGGGTTAGTTTTTACAATCCGCTATTCGGGCCTTTCGTGCAGACCTTTTTGCCTGCAGGTAAAAATGATATTGAGCTGTTTGACTTTTACAAGGAGGATGAGGATGAGTGCCTGTGGATTGCGACCAGCGACGGTATCTTTATTCAAAGGGCAGGATCACCGGGTTTTGAGCACCGCAGATTGATATATAAAGGGGCGTCTCTGGCTGTGACCAAATTTTTCCGGGATGTGGACGGAACTTTTTACGTGGGGACAGATTATATGTTGTTTGTGTATGACCGGCGGAACAACCGGCTGTCTCCTCTTCCGGGTATCAATGCAGCTTGGGCGGGGCAGCCGGGATACTCAAGGATATTTGGAATAAAGAGGGATACGTTAAGGGGGCGGCCTGTGCTGGCAGTAGCTTCCAAGGGGCGCCCGGTGTTCTATTATGATCTTACCGAAAAGAAATGGGAGCAGGGGCCGCCTTTGCAAGCTGACAAACGGTGGGCGAATGGCGAGGTATGGGACTTATTGACCGGTGGGGATTTGAAGGGATTGCAGGTGGTTAGAAAATCGATACCGGGAGAAATGCTGTATGATGTACAGAAGGATAAGGAAGGCAATTTGTGGATCAGCACATATGGGAATGGACTGAATTTTTATGACGCAAAAGCTAAAACGTTTTCGCATATAAGAATGTCCAGTAATCTAACAGAAGGAATCCAGCCTGACGGGAAGGGTAATATCTGGATGATCTGTAACGGGCATTTGCATAAATACGATCCTTCTACTCAAACCTATAGTTGTTATGACTTACCGAATGCCAGTCGAAATGGTATCAGGGGGTATATGTACAGGGACAGCCAGGACAATATGTATGCCGCAGGGATGAATTATTACATCACCTTCCGGCCTCAGGCGGTGGCGGCAATCGATATGCAACCAACGGTATGGCTAACGGATTTTAAGATTAACAACCATTCCAGCGCTGAATTGCTGGAAAATAAGATCATCCGGCTACGTCATCGGCAGAACTTTTTTTCCATTGAATTTTCGGCTCCTGAGTTCAGCGGAAACAACCTGGAATATTCCTATCAGCTGCAGGGGGCCGACAAGGAATGGATTGAAAGTAATAAGAGAAATTATGCCAGTTATTCCGATCTGCAACCCGGGGAATATGTGTTCAAGGTGAAAGCAACCAACTGGCGGGGATGTGAAACTGATAAAATAACTTCTATCCGTATCCTCATTACACCTCCATTTTGGCAAAGCTGGTGGTTCTATCTACTAAGTTTATTGTTAGTGACCGGGATATTTTATGCGATTTACCGTTATCGTATACGGGAATATCTAAAGCGGCAATCGATAAGGAACAGGATAGCGCTGGACCTGCACGATAATATAGGAGCAACGCTGAGCAGTATTTCTATTTACAGCCAGGTGGCGCGGGTCTACCAGGATCAGCAGGAAGGCGAACAGCTGCGGAAGGTACTGGACCGGATAGATAAGACAGCCGGGGAGGCTATCGATGAAATGAGCGATATGGTGTGGGCCATCAATCCCAGGAATGACGACATGTTTAGTATAGTGGCGCGTATGAAAACGTATGCGGCGCCTTTGTGTGCGGCTAAATCCATTTCTTTTGATTTTAGCAGCGATGAGCGTATTGATAAGCTAAACCTGGAGATGATACAGCGTAAGAACCTTTATTTCATCTATAAGGAGGTTGTCAATAATGCGCTGAAGTATTCCGGTTGTACGAAGGTGGAAGTGTTACTTATTTTAGAAAACTTTATTTTCCGGCTGGTGGTGAGAGATAATGGCAAGGGGTTTGATGTGAATGCACTCCGGGATGTCAAATTCCGAACATTGTCGGGTAATGGTCTTTACAATATGGAAAGACGTGCAACCGAAATAAAGGCTGCTCTGACTATTGATAGCCGGCCGGGTGAAGGTACGGTGGTAGAGTTGGGTTTTCGGATCAGCTGAGAGTAAGTCATTAATCAAAACATCATAATATATGAGTGTGCGGATAGCTATTTTCGATGACAATGAAAATCTGCTGAACAGCATGAGCCTTTTATTGAGCACTGAGCCGGGTTTCGAGGTGGTGGCAGCCAACAATCATGTATTAAATTGCCTGGAAGATGTCCGCCAATGCCGGCCGGATGTTATCCTGATGGATATTGAGATGCCTGGAATGTCGGGCATCGATGCGATGCGTGTCCTGAAGAAGGAATTCCCGGATATGTTGATCCTGATGCAGACCATTTTTGAGGATGACGAGCGAATATTCGATGCTATTTGCAGCGGGGCTTCGGGGTATCTTCTGAAAACCCAGGTAAATACCCGGCTGGTAGGGGCGATAAAGGAGCTGTTGGCTGGTGGATCTCCGATGAGTCCCTCTGTTGCGCGGCGAATATTGTCCGGGCTACAGCGGAACCCTCAGTGGAAATATGTCAAGCCTGCGGACTACAGGCTTACTACAAGGGAGCTGGAAGTATTAAACTGCATTGTGAATGGGCTGAGCCATAAAATGATCGGGGGTCAGCTGCATATCGGTTATGAGACGGTGAGAAGCCATGTCAAAAAGATATATGAGAAGTTGCAGGTGGTGTCATTGACAGAAGCGGTGGCGAAGGCGTTGCAGGAGAAAATTGTCTAGGACTGCGACGGCGTTAGTAATTCATTAACAATTGCAGAATAAACGTATGTGGATTTTGGTCGTCACAGGAAACCGAAATCCCCATATTATGAAAAGATTTTTTGTTTTTTTTCTGATCGTAATTACTGTTGTGGCTGTTTCGTGTAGCAAGCATTCTTCTGGTCCGGATGCAGGCCATGGTCCTAATGCTTTATTCCCCCTGACGGCGGGAGACACCTGGTACTACCAGGATTCTGTGTTTACCGATTCTGCTCTTAGCGTGGCATACGCTGATACGATGACGGTGAATGGTCAGCGCGTCCAGGATAATTCCGGAAACTGGTATGTCGGCCTTACCAATCCTTATGGCTGGTTTAAAGGAAGCTATATAATGGTAGACCCTTCCAATACTACTGTTTCCGAAGTGGACAGTCCGGCTTATTCGCCTTATACTTTTTTCCAGACGGTGGGTCAGGATGGACCGATAGGTACGGGAGCTGATTATTCCAATCCCGGTTGTCCCATTCAATCTATCCAATATGGGTATGCAGCGCCCATAACTGTGGCAGGTTACTCCTGTCTGGAGAATGCGGAAGTGACGACTGATTGTAATAATGTTATCCGGGAAGAGGTGATTTCCTACCTCAGTCCGGGAGTTGGGGTGGTGCGGATAGAGGATTATCTTTCCGACTCGACAAAAGGGAATAAATTGTATGAAGACTACTCACAGACCCTGACAAACAAGGTTTTACATTGATGTCCGGAGGAATGTTCTGCCCCGAATCAGTAAGGGGCGGCGTAATAAAAGCATGATTTTTGCGTTTGATTAAGCAAACCCTTCCATTATGCTTAGAAAACATGCGTATTTATTTGGGATAGGCTTTTTGGTGTTGCTGGCTGCTTGTAGTAAAAACACGTCTGTTGATGGCAACTCTAACCCGGCGCCCTTGGTCGGTAATTATCAGTTTCTTTATATCACTACAGCTATCAATGTGACGGAGTCAGGCAATGTCGCCGGTGTGCCGGTTCAGGCAGTGATCACCAGTGGTTATAAAACGCAGCAAAATACCGGGACAGTAGTGTTTGCCGCAGATTCTGTGACGGGTAAGGGCATCGGGTATTCGTATGATACTACTGCCACCATCGTTGAAACTGTCTCCGGCACGGCACCGGTTACAACTGTGCAGCGATTTTCGGGAACGGTGCCTGCTACCAGCTCGACTTCCAAATACCAGGTCATAGGTACAGATTCGGTTTATTTCCCGGGCGGTGTCCTGGGTACCGGATCGATCTCGACGGGGTCACAGGTTGCGATAGCGCCACCGACAGGAGGTCACTATGCTTTTAAGGGCGATACGCTGACGATTGTTACAAAGATCAACCAGACCTATCCGGACAATATCAACGGTATATCGACAATGGCCACGGCATTGGTGAATGCGACCATTTTTCTGTTGAAGCAGAAGTGATGAAATGTCAAAAAGATTATTATTAATCTAATTTTCGTATATTGAAACGGCGTAGACGATCTCTACGCCGTTTGCATATGAAAAATACACGTCGCAATTTTTTACAACAAGGCTCTGCCCTTGCCGGGGGAGCTCTCCTGCTGCCATCATTCGGCATTCAACCTTTTTCTTTTTCCAAACCTATAACTCCGGCTGATCAAATCAATATTGGTGCGATCGGGATCAATGGCATGGGCTGGGCTGACCTGAAAGCAGCGCTAAAACAGCCTGGTGTCAATGTCGTCGCCTTGTGTGATGTGGACAGGAATGTGCTGGACAAACGGATGAAGGAGCTGGCGGATATGAAAGTAGATACCGGTAAGATCAAAACATATGGGGATTACCGGAAGCTGCTCGAACAAAAGGATATTGACGCGGTGATCATCGGGACACCGGATCACTGGCATGCGCTCATCATGATCGAGGCCTGCCAGGCGGGAAAAGATGTTTATGTCGAAAAACCGGTGGGCAATTCCATTGGAGAGTGCCGGGCGATGATAGCAGCGCAGAAAAAGTATAACCGGGTGGTGCAGGCGGGGCAGTGGCAAAGAAGTCAGCAACATTTCAGGGATGCTGTGGATTTTGTACATTCCGGTCAACTGGGGAATATCCGTACGGTGAAGGTATGGTGTTACCAGGGATGGATGAAGCCGGGTCCGGTGGTACCCAATACGGCGCCTCCGCCGGGGGTGGATTATACCATGTGGCTGGGGCCTGCTCCCACACGGCCTTTCAATTCCAGCCGCTTTCATTTTAATTTTCGCTGGTTTTGGGATTATGCCGGCGGGCTGATGACGGATTGGGGGGTACATCTGCTGGATTATGGACTGCTGGGGATGAAGGCTGAAGCGCCTAAGACGATTGCGGCCCTGGGTGGCAATTTTGCTTATCCGGATCTGTATGAAGAGACGCCGGACACGCTGACGACCCTTTATGAGTTTGATACTTTTAACCTGGTATGGGACCATGCAATGGGCATTGACAATGGGTCTTATGGCAGGGACCATGGGATTGGCTATATCGGCAATAATGCTACGCTGGTGCTTAGCCGGGGCGGATGGGAAGTGATCGAAGAGAAACAAAGTAAAAATAAGATCAGCAAGCCTTTTGCGGCGGTTTCAGACAATGGGCTGGACAATCATATGGCCAATTTTATCGGCGTTGTCCGGAGCCGCAAGATGGAGGACCTGCGCTGTTCGGTGCAGGAGGCCTCGCATGTGGCGACTGTTGCGCAGATGGGTAATATCAGCCTGCGCAGTGGCCAGCGGCTTTCCTGGGATAAGGGCGCGGGTAAATTCACGGATGAGAAGGTCAATGAGAAATTCCTGATGAAGGAATATCACAATGGCTATAAGCTCCCTTTGGTGTAGCTGCAAAGGGTTTTTCAGTGAGGAATCGTCTTAATGTCCTGTTAAATCGGTGGACTAAAAGCGCTCTGGCGCCGCTGGCACAGCTTTTTTACAAAAAATCTGTGCAATTTTGCCGTTTAACATTAAATTAAGGGCCCCGATATGAAGAAACTCGCAGCTGTAGTGGTTATCCTAATAGGATGGAATGTAGCTCAATGCCAGGATATTGGAATTGTGAAACCGGCGATAGTGGATACGATCGGGGATACGATCAAGGAGGTAAGTGTGACTACCGGCTGGGGGTCCAAGGCGGACACCGTTCCGCGATGGAACTGGAGTCAGCAGGTTCCTGCCTGGAAGGCAGCTTTCCCATACCAATCTTTAATAGTGCCTGCGGCAATGTTCGTCTACGGTGCGATCGCGGTCCGCAATCCTACGCTGCAAAATCTCAACGGTCACGTTCATGAACTGGTATGGGAAGATAATCCGCACAAAACAACTACTATAGATAATTACCTGCAGTTTGGTCCGGCAGTGGCTGTCTATGGATTGAATGCGCTGGGTATTCATGGGGCACACAATTTTAAAGACAGAACGATGCTGTTGGTCATGTCGAGTCTTATAGCCGACGGGACGGCCTTTGTTGTCAAGGGGTGGTCGCATGAATTGCGGCCGGACGGATCGGATCACCTGTCTTTTCCTTCCGGGCATACGACCCAGGCGTTTGCTTCTGCTGAATTCATGCGTCTCGAATACAAGGACGTGTCTCCATGGTATGGGATAGCAGGTTATGCGATGGCTACGGCGACGGGCATGCTCCGGGTGTATAACAATAAACACTGGATAAGCGATGTGATCGCGGGGGCCGGTGTAGGCATCGGTTCTACGCGGCTGGCTTACTGGCTGTACCCGAAGATGCAGCATTGGTTCGGCAAGAAGGATGCCGGGGACCAGGCTCCTGTGACGATGCTGATGCCAACTTACCAGAATGGGTCGGTCGGGCTAGCTTATGTCAAAACTTTTTAAATAAAGGGCGCGCCATCGGCGCGCCTTTATTTTTTATTTTTTTCCTATGGCATACTGAATGCCTGCGAGGAGGTGGTGCAGGAAGAGCGGATCGGCCCAGCACTCGTTGGTATGGCCGAAGCCTGTATAAAAGGACCTGCCGCCTTCGAAGTCGTGGTACCAGGCGATGGGATGGTTGTCGCCATTGGCGCCGCCGGTATAGGAGGTTTCTTCCAGTTTCAGCAGGACTTTAATGTCGGGGTTGTAATATTTGTAGTTGTACAATTCGTCGAAGTGTGTCCAGGGGTCGGGGATGCCCTGGGTGGCGGGATTGTTTTTATCGACGACAATGACTTTGGCTTCCTGTTGTTTAGGATGTGATTTAAAGTAACCGCCTACGAGGTCGCCATACCATTGAAAATTGTATTCGCAGTCTGCTGCAGCATGCACGCCAACAAAACCTCCGCCGTGGTGGATGTATGACTGCAGGGCCTTTTCTTCCTCCGGGCCGAACACTTTGCCGGTAGGGCTGAGGAAGATGAGCGCGGCATATTTTTTCAGGACCTTTTTACGGAATAGCAGGGAGTCTGTGGTGGTATCTACGGCGAATCCATTTTCCGCTCCGAGTTTTTTGATGGCTTCGATGCCTGTTGCGATGCTGGCGTGGTGGTAGCCATTGGTTTTAGAGAAAATCAGCACTTTGGGTTGAGAAAATGCTGGCCGGGGATGAGGGCTTGCGCCTGCCGTGGTAGGTGGGTTTGATGCGCTGATCAAGGCTAAGCAGATGAAGAGTGTCATCAAGGCAGTGGCTGGTTTTCGAAATGCAGGACTTCTCATTCAATTTGTTTTTGAAAATGAAGGTTGCGGCGGGCCGCAATCGTTAGAATAGATTATGAGGTCTTATTTTTTCAGTGTCATGATATAGGAGACCATGGTCTTGACGTCTTCCGGTTTCAGTGCAGGGTGGGGTGTCATGGGTACTGTGCCCCAGACGCCGCTGCCGCCGGAGATGATTTTCTTAACGAGGCGGTCGACCGTAGTGTTGACAGGTTGTACAATCGCTGGCGCCGATGAGCTCCAGACCTTTGTCGCTGGCAGCTGTTGCGGCTGGAGAAGCGGTGGCTGGAGAAGTGCTGGCAGAAGCTGCGGTGTCTTTGGTTTCAGCTGGTTTGGTTTCACCTGAATTTCCACAAGCGGCCATCAATACGGCGGCAGAGAGGACAACTACTAATTTTTTGCTCATAATGATCTAATTTATAATAAAATACAAGTTCCGAAATTTAAACTATTTTTTGACGCAATTTAATCCAAACCCAGTACGGTCCGGTTAAATTTTTCATCGCTGCCGGTGCCTGCGAAATCATCGAAGGCCCTTTCCGTGACGCGGATGATATGATTTTTAATAAAGGGGGCTCCTTCGCGGGCTCCGTCTTCGGGATGTTTGAGGGCGCATTCCCATTCGAGGACGGCCCAGCCTTTAAAGTCGTAGGCGGTGAGCTTGCTGAAAATACCTTTAAAGTCGACCTGGCCATCGCCCAGTGAGCGGAAGCGGCCGGCGCGGTTGACCCAACTCTGGTAGCCGCCATAAACGCCTTGTTTGCCGGTGGGATTAAACTCGGCGTCTTTTACATGGAACATGCGAATTCTTTCGTGATAGTTGTCGATATATTCCAGGTAGTCGAGGCACTGGAGTACGAAATGGGAAGGATCGTAGAGCAGGCAGGCGCGTGGGTGGTTGTTGGTATGTTCGAGGAACATTTCGTAAGTGATACCATCATGTAAATCCTCCCCCGGGTGGATCTCATAGCAAAGGTCGACGCCATATTTATCGAATTCGTTGAGCAGGGGCATCCAACGGGCGGCCAGCTCTTTAAACCCTGTCTCTACGAGACCGGCGGGGCGTTGGGGCCAGGGATAAAAGGTGGGCCAGAGCAGTGCGCCGCTGAAGGTGGCGTGGGCATTGAGGCCCAGGTTGGCCGAGGCTTTGGCCGCGTATTTGAGCTGTTGTACGGCCCATTCCGTACGGGCCTTGGGATTATTATGATAGGCTGCCGGGGCAAAGCCATCGAACAGTGCGTCGTAGGCAGGGTGTACGGCTATCAATTGGCCCTGGAGGTGGGTAGAGAGTTCGGTGATCTGAAGGCCTGCTTCATTTACGATGCCTTTAATCTCGTCGGCGTAGGTTTTGCTTTCCGCGGCTTTTTGCAGGTCGATAACGCGGGAGTCCCAACTGGGGATCTGCACACCGATATAACCCAGGCCTGCAGCCCATTTGCAGATGGATGACAATGAATTGAAAGGTGGTGTATCACTTAAAAACTGAGCGAGAAAGATGCCAGGCCCCTTTATTGTTTGCATATGACAAAAGTTTTAAAATTAACAATTTCCTTCGCCTTCGATTTCGAAGAAGGTCCATTTTTCCAGGCTTTCGTTGCTGCGGATAACGTTTTCTATGAAGGCCATTCCGCGGACTCCTTCTTCAACCGAGGGAAAGTCCAGCTCTTCCGGCGAGGGCTGTTTGCCTTCGAGTTTTGCGGAAAGGGTCAGCGCAAAATTCCGGTAGAGGTTGCCAAAGGCTTCGAGATAACCCTCCGGATGGCCACCGGGGGTGCGGGTATTGTGTTTGGCAAAGGAGGAAAGATAAGGCTGGCCGGCGCGGTAGATCTGGGTGGGTTGGTCGAGCCATTTCACCAGCAGGGTATTGGGTTCCTGTTGGGCCCATTCGAGGCCGCCTTTTTCGCCATAGACGCGTATTTTAAGCGGCCCTCCACCATGATGCTCAGGTCGGCGCAGAGCTGTTTGATCTGGAGGCCGGAGATGTATTCTGCCAGGTGGGCGGCGTGTGTGCCGATGTCTCCCATGGCGCCGGCTTTCCCGGATCGGGTGGGGTCGGTCCGCCATTCGGCTTGTTTGCTGCCATCTTTTTCGGAGAGGCGGCTCAACCAGCCCTGGGGATATTCTACATAAATCTTACGAATTTTTCCGAAAACCCCTTCTTTTACCATCTGCCGGGCCTGTTTGACCATTGGGTAACCGGCATAGGTATGGGTCAGGCAAAGGAGCAACCCTGTTTCCTGCACTTTCTTTTTCAGCTGGATGGCTTCTGTAAGGGAAAAGGTCATGGGCTTTTCGATGACCACATGGAAACCTTTTTCAAGGGCCAGCATGGCAGGCGCGAAGTGGGCGTGATTGGGGGTAACGATCACTACAAAATCCATGCGTTGGGTATCGGGCAGCCGGCTTTCTTTTTCGATCATCTCTTCGTAGGAAAGATAAACCCGGTTCTCGGGGAGGAAGAGGTCTTTGCCGGATTGGCGGGCATTTTCGGGGCTGCTGCTGAAGGCTCCGCAGACCAGCTCGATGAGTCCGTCCATGTTGGCAGCGATGCGGTGGACGGCGCCGATGAAGGCGTTGCGGCCGCCACCAATCATTCCCATTCTAAGCTTTCTATTCATAATGGCGCTAAGTTTTAAAATGAGGGGTGTTGTCTACAAATGCAGGTTGCAATTTTAGGACATCTTTGTGGAAATCGGACAATATTTAAAAGATTCTGCACCCGATTTAAAAAATTAGTGATATAGCAGGGTTTAGCAGTGGATTTTCTTAAATAAATCGATTACATTTACGGATAAAGTGTTGACTTTACATTACTAAACGATTGTTGCTATGACTCCAATTCCGACTCCGAATCTAACCATTCAACGTAACAAACTTTTTGTCGCAAGCTGTCTTGCTCTTTTGGTTACTTCTCTTTCCTTTGGTATCCGTGCCGGGCTTCTCGATGTACAGGGAAAGCAATTCCATCTGAATGCTTCTCAATTGGGCACGATTGCCGCTACGGCTTTCTGGGGCTTTCCGCTGGCCATTATCATTGGCGGATTTATAGTGGATATTATCGGGATGAAGAAGCTGCTGGTGTCGGCCTTTGTCTTTCACCTGGCGGGGATATTACTGACTATTTGGGCTGGTGGGTATTGGGGACTTTTCCTGTCTACTTTGTTGATCGGGATTGCCAACGGCACGGTGGAAGCGGCCTGTAATCCGCTGGTTGCATCCCTGTTTACGGATAACAAAACGACGAAGCTGAATCACTTTCACCTTTGGTTTCCGGCGGGCATTGTCATTGGGACGCTGACTGTCTTTGGGCTGAATAAATGGCTGGGGGGCGGGCAGGCTGACCTGCCTTACTGGATACCCCAGGTAGAAATAGCCGTCATGCTGATCCCTACGCTTATCTACGGTTTTTTGTTCTCGAAGCTGACGTTTCCGGTGACGGAAAGGGTGGCTGCGGGCGTAAGCACGAAAGAGATGTATACTGCGCTGGCTAATCCTTTGTTTGTATTTATGATTGTCTGTATGTTTGGAACGGCTATCACGGAGCTGTTTACCAATCAATGGATAGATGTCTTATTCAGGACGGTGACGGATAATGCTCTCCTGATCCTTACGTTTGTAGCTTCGGTGCAGGTGCTGGGACGAGCTTTTGCCGGTCCTATCGTTCACCGGCTTGCTCCGCAGGGGGTATTGCTGATCTCGGCCATTCTCTCTGCGCTGGGTATTTATTTGCTGATCCACCTGCATGGGTCTGCTATTTTTGGGGCGGCCATTGTGTTTGGTTTGGGAGTGGCTTTTTTCTGGCCCTGTATGATCGGTTTTGTGGCGGAGAACCTGCCCAGGACCGGGGCGGTAGGGTTAAACCTGATGGGAGGCGCCGGGATGTTCGGGGTCTCCATCTATATGATGTTTATGGGGGGGTACTATGACCAGGTAATGATCCAGAAATTACCTCCCGGGGCCAGCCTGGACGCTTACCGTTCGGCAGCGGCCGGTACGGAAATGGCAAAGGCTTTCAATGATGCAAGGTCGGCTGCCGGACCTGAAGTGCTTAGTACGACTATGGTGATACCGGTGGTGCTGATTGTTGCGTTTGCGGGGCTGGTGTTTTTTATGCGTAAGCGGAAAAAGACCAGCGGAATGGAGGCTCTCGCCGCCTGAGCCATTAATCCTTTTTTAATGCCCTTTAAAGTTTTAATTGGGCCGAAAAACCGTAACATTTCGTAAATTACTTTTTTAATGTTGACTGAACCATATGATGTCTAACCAACCCTCAAGACGTATCGCTATTAAAAACATTGTTGCCGGCACGGCGGCCCTTGGAACGGCAGGAATGTTATCTTCACTGAGTGCTTCTGCGGCGACAATCAAAAGCAATAAAAAATTGAAACTAAAAGGTAATATCAACCATTCCGTTTGCCGGTGGTGTTACGCAGATATTCCATTGGAGGACCTGTGTGTCGGGGTGAAGAAGATAGGATTTGGAGCTATTGACCTCGTGGGGCCGAAGGATTGGCCGATCCTGCAAAGTCACGGGATTTTTTCTTCCATGTGTAATGGGGCGGAGATCAGCCTGACCAAGGGTTGGAATCATACGGAGTATCATCCTACACTTATTAAAAGTTATTTAGAGCATATCGAGCTGGTGGCAAAGGCGGGGTATAAGAACCTGATCTGTTTCAGCGGCAACCGGGAGGGTATGGATGAGGAGACGGGTTGGAAGAATTGTGTGGATGGTCTCAAGCAGATCATGACGCTGGCCGAGCAAAAGGGGGTGATCATTCAGATGGAGCTGTTGAACAGCAAGATCAATCACCATGATCAGATGTGTGACAATACCCGGTGGGGGATCGAGCTGGTAAAACGGCTTGGGTCGGAAAATTTTAAATTATTGTACGATATTTATCATATGCAGATAGATGAGGGGGATGTGATCCGGACTATCACGGATAGTCACTCCTATTTCGGACATTATCATACCGGCGGGGTGCCGGGAAGGCATGAGATCAATGAGACGCAGGAGCTGTATTATCCGGCGATAATGCGGGGGATAACAGCGACGGGTTTTAAAGGATATGTAGCGCAGGAGTTTATTCCTGCAAAGGCGGACAAGCTAAAATCGCTGAAGGAAGCTATTCATATTTGCGATATCTAATAATAGTGAATGGGCTTAATTTAAACACTAAACAAAAAATAGCTAACGATTATGGCTGACAACACGTATGATGCGATCGTGATCGGTTCGGGTATCAGTGGAGGCTGGGCTGCGAAGGAACTCACGGAAAAAGGACTTAAGGTATTAATGCTGGAAAGGGGGCGTAACATAGAACATATCAAGGACTATGTGAATGCGAATAAGGAAGCCTGGGACCTTCCTCACCGCGGGCATGCGACCGAGCAAATGAAAAAAGATTATCCCGTGCTGAAGCGGGATTATCCGTTGAGTGAATGGAGCCTGGACTATTGGGTAAAGGACAGCGAGAGTCCTTATACGGAGGTCAAACGGTTTGACTGGTTCAGGGGTTATCATGTAGGGGGGCGTTCGCTGACCTGGGGACGCCAGAGCTATCGCTGGAGCGATCATAGCTTTGAAGCCAATGTCAGGGATGGGATCGGCATCGACTGGCCCATCCGGTATAAGGATATCGAGCCCTGGTATACCTACGCGGAGAAGTTTGCGGGCATCAGCGGGTCGATCGAGAATGTTCCCCATCTTCCCAACGGTCATTTTCTTCCGGCTTATGATATGACCTGCGTGGAGAAAGATATTTCGGCCCGGTTGAAGGAACACTATAAAGGAGCGCGGCAGATGATCATCGGCCGGGTAGCGAATATTACCGTTCCGCATGAAGGAAGGCCTGGTTGCCAGTTCCGTAACAAGTGTTGGCTGGGTTGTCCTTTCGGAGGGTATTTCAGTACGCAGTCATCTACGTTGCCTGCTGCGATGAAGACGGGAAATCTCACTTTAAGGCCCTGGTCGATCGTCACTAAAATACTGTATGATAAGGATACGAAAAAGGCTACGGGGGTAGAAGTGCTGGATGCGGAGACGAACAAGACCTACGAATACAAGGCCAAGATAATTTTTGTGAATGCTTCCACGCTGAACAGCGCCTGGGTATTGATGAATTCCGCCACCGACGTCTGGCCGGACGGGCTGGGCAGCAGCAGCGGAGAGTTGGGACATAACCTGATGGACCATCATTTGGGAGTAGGGGCCAGCGGGACTGTCGAAGGGTATGAGGATAAATACACTTTTGGCCGCAGGGCGAACGGCATTTATATACCGCAGTTCCGGAATGTTGGCGGTGACAAGCGGGACTACCTGCGTGGCTTTGGCTACCAGGGTGGTGGTAGCAGGGAGGGGTATGATCACCATCAAATAGCCGAGTACAGCATCGGAAAGGAATATAAGGAAGCCCTAACGGAGCCGGGCGCCTGGACGATGGGTATCGGTGGTTTCGGTGAGATATTGCCTTACCACGAGAACAAGGTGACGCTGGATAAGACGAAGAAAGACAAATGGGGGTTGAATGTGCTGTCGATCGATTGTGAGCTGAAGGACAACGAGCTGAAAATGAGAAAGGACATGGAAGCCGATGCAGTAGAGATGCTGGAAGCGACCGGGGTAAAAAATGTCAAAAGCCGCAGCGACAATCCTTTCCCGGGAAGGGGCATTCATGAGATGGGAACGGCACGTATGGGGAAGGACCCGAAGACCTCGGTGCTCAATTCTTTCAACCAGGTATGGGATGCTAAGAATGTGTTTGTAACGGACGGTTCGTTCATGACATCTGCCAACTGCGTCAATCCATCATTGACCTATATGGCTATGACGGCCCGTGCTGCGGACCATGCAGTAAGTGAATTAAAAAAAGGGAACCTTTAAATTCTAAACATCTAAATCATTTTTTATGAATAGAAGAGATGCGATCGCCCGGGTAAGTCTTTTACTGGGCGGGACTATTCTGGGGGCGGAAGTTTTTCTGTCCGGCTGTCACAATGCACCGGAAAAGAATATCGGAGGCGGCGGCGCTAATTTTTCCAATGATGATATTGCTTTCCTGGATGAGATGGCGGAGACTATTCTACCCGCAACCAATACTCCGGGAGCGAAGGATGCGAAGGTGGGAGAATTTATGGCCCGCATTGTGAAAGACTGTTATACGGAGAAGGATCAGAAGATATTCTTAGATGGCATACAGGCGCTGAATGAAGCGAGCAAGAAGAAGAATGGCAAGTCCTTTATGGAAAGCACGCCGGAGCAAAGGCACGATTTGCTGGTAGACCTGGATAAAGAGCAGAAGGAGTATATGGATAAGAAGAAGAAAGAGGATCCGGCACACTATTTCCGGATGATGAAAGAGCTGACGCTCTGGGGTTATTTTACTTCTGAGCCCGGTGCGACGAAAGCACTCCGGTATGTTGCCGTGCCCGGCAAATGGGAGGGTTGCGTAGACTACAAAAAGGGTGAAAAAGCCTGGGCAACTTCTTGATAAATAGACTTTAAGATGAGTAAGATAAAGAGCATCCCCGGGTGCTCTTTATCTTTTACTTCAGCTGGAGATAGTTTTCGTTGGCAAGAAACTGCAGAAATACTGCAGGCTAACAGTATCGGGTAAATTATTTTCATGATAAACATAGCGTAATAGATATTGAAGATAACATATTAATAATAAGTATTTAATTTAAAAGGTTAAGAGGAAAAGTTAATTGAAAAAGTGGCATTGAAAAAGTACAAGAAATAGTTAAAAAAATATCAGTCTTTGTATACTCAAACAATGTAGTTTCGAGTTGATATTAGTCAGCGTTTCTTGTTAAACGTTATCCATATAACAAAAGAATAATTTCTTGCCTATGCTATTCAAAACTAGCTACTTTTTACGTGTGTGCTTCCTCGCATGTCTTGTCTTCCCGGGTTTTAATCTCTTCGCTCAGAAAAAAGTTTCCGGTAGAGTCATTAGCAGTTCGGACAAACAGCCTGTTATTGGCGCCACTGTGCAGGTCAGGAACGGCAAAGCAGCTGTTCAGACCGCTGCCGACGGATCTTTTAGCATTGATGCCGGCGATAATAGCACGCTTGTGATCTCATCCATTGGGTTTGATAAACAGGAAATTCCGGTCGCCGGCAGAAGTTCGCTGGGGGAAATCTCCCTGGCGACGACCAACACGCAGCTAAATGACGTGGTAGTAACGGGTTACGCCACACAAAGGAAGAAAGACCTTACGGGGGCCGTAGCCATCGTGGATATGGCCGATGCGCGAAAGCAGCCGGTGCCGGATGTGGTGAATATGCTGCAGGGCCAGGCTTCCGGTGTATCCGTTGTAAGTTCGGGTCAACCGGGTCAGGCTCCCCTGATACGTATCCGGGGCTTCAACTCTTTCGGTAACAACACTCCCTTGTATGTAGTCGACGGGGTGCCTACGCAGAATGTAAATGATCTCAACCCGAATGATATCGCCAGCATGCAGATCCTGAAGGATGCGGGCGCTTCCTCTATTTATGGGGCGAGGGCCTCAAACGGCGTTATTATCATTACAACGAAGAGGGGTACCGGTAAGGTGAAAGTATCTTATGACGGGTATTACGGTACCCAGGTTCCGAAAGGCGGGAATGTATTTAATATTCTGAATCCGACGGAAAGCGGCCAACTATTATACGCGGCGCAACAGAATAATAATACGTTGCAGGCGAATAATCCTTCTAACCAGGTAGCATTGGGGAACCCGATCTATGGTACGGGGGCAACGCCTGTTCTGCCGGACTGGCTGGTCAACGGTACATTTGGCGGTGTTACGAACACAGGTGGTTTCAAGAATGGAGACCCCGCTGCGGATCCCGCGCGTTACAATGCTGATCCTACCGGGGCAAACTATTACCAGATCGCCAAGGCTAATAAGGGGGGGACCGATTGGTATCATGAGATCTTCAAAAAGGCGCCCATTCAGCAGCACAATATCTCCGTTGGCGGAGGCAACGACCAGGGCAGCTATCTTTTCTCGCTGAACTATTTCAACCAGCAGGGAACGCTCATCAATACCTATCTTAAACGGTATACGATAAGGGCCAATACCACTTATAAATTGGGCAACCGGATCCGGATCGGAGAGAATATCGCCTATTCCTCCATAGAAAACCCCCAGGCGAATGGCGGTATCCTGGTGGAAGGCAGCGCGGTAGGTTTTGCGATGCGTGAAAATCCGATCATCCCTGTATATGATATTCAGGGGAATTTCGCGGGTTCTTCACCGAAGGGGTTGAGCAATCCCCGTAACCCGGTGAGCATTCAAAAGACCACTTCCAATGACAGGGGGCTTGCAGGCCGCTTGTTCGGGAATGTGTATGGGGAGCTGGATGTTATCAAGAACCTTACTTTCCGGACCAGCTTTGGCGGAGAATCTTATAATGGCTGGAACCATTTTTTTCATACTCCGGACTTTTATGATGCGGAACCGCAGTATACTTCTCCTTCCTATACGGAACAATCCTATAACGGGTTTAACTGGACCTGGACGAATACGGCCAGCTACAACTGGATAAAGGGAGATCACAATTTAAAAGTAGTAGGAGGTATGGAAGCCTACAAGTTCATCAACCATAACCTGGGAGGTACAACGCTGGGGTCATTCACGAATGATCCGAATGCCGTGAATCTATCCACGGGTACGGGTACTACTACCAACTACAGCAACAGCAATGCGATCATCAATTTCAATCCGAACAGTCCCAACTACCAGGCGCCTGTGGGAGCCGGTGAAAGCCTGGTCTCGTATTTTGCAAGGGCCGACTATGTCTTCAAAGAGAAGTACCTGTTGGGCGCAACTTTCCGCCGGGACGGCTCTTCCAAGTTCATCACCAACCGCTGGGGTAATTTTTATGCTGTCAGTGCGGGCTGGCGTATATCCCAGGAGAATTTCATGAAGGATGTCACCTGGATCACGGACCTGAAGATCAGGGGATCGTATGGGATCATGGGTAACCAGTTCAACGCGCTGGGCACCAACTCTTATACCTTATATGGCTCCAATAAACAGACCACTTACTACGACATCAATGGTACCGGTAATTCCCTGGTTTACGGTATGGCCCAGTCCCAGATCGGTAACCCGAATGCAAAATGGGAACAGGACGGGAACACCAATATCGGTTTTGACCTGACCATCCTGGGGGGCAAACTGACTATCAGCGCGGATTGGTATAACAAGAGTATCCAGGACCTGTTGTACCAGCTGACCTTACCGGGTACGCAGGGGGCGGCTATCGTTCCGGCTTACAATGTGAGCAAGATGAAAAATACGGGGATTGACGTGATGGTCAACGGCCAGGTTGATATTACCCGGGATCTGAAATTCACGGGTACACTGACCTTTACGACCATCAACAATAAGATCACGCAGGTGAATGCCAATGGTACTCCCTATTTCGACATGGATTCCAGGCGCTTTAACGGCAGCTATATCGTAAGAAATGCTGTAGGGCATCCTGTAAGCTCTTTCTACGGGTATAAGGTTATCGGCTTCTGGAACAGCCAGGCAGATATAGATGCTGCTAACCTGGCGGCTTCCAAAGCGTCCAACGGGACAGTCACTACTTATCAGGCGGATGCGGGTGTTGGCCGTTTCCGTTATGCAGATGGCAACAAGCAGGGTTGGGTAGATAATAACAGTAAGATGTTTTTGGGAAATCCAAGCCCGAAATTCACTTATGGCGCCAACCTGGGATTGAACTATAAAAATGTTGATTTCAGCGTATTCCTTTATGGGGTATATGGCAATGATATCTGGAACAACGTAAAGTGGTGGACGGATTTTTATGCTTCCTTCCCCGGGGCAGCCAGCAGCAAGACAGCGCTGTACAATTCCTGGACTTTTAACAATCATAATGCAAAAGCTCCGATCCAGGATGCGGTCAATGGCAGCAATGCCAGTACCAACACAGTTCCAAACTCTTATTTCGTTGAGAAAGGTTCTTACCTGCGGGCAAAGAACATAACGCTTGGATATACTTTCAACAATATCCATGCGGGTAAGGCGAGCATCTCCCGTATCAGGGCGTATCTGCAGGCAGCTAACCTGTTCACGGTGACGAAATATTCGGGAGTCGATCCGGAAATTTCCGTCAATGCAACGAATGGACAGAACGGGGCGACAGATTTTGGCGTGGACGAAGGTTCTTATGCCAATCCCCGTCAATATTTGTTAGGTCTGCAGATCATATTCTAGTGGATGGCAAGTAATCTCTAACGATCAAAAAAAAGAAAATGGCTATAAAAAAATATTTTGGAATACTATCAGGGTTATCGGTTGGCGCAGCAGTAATAATTGCGGGCTGTGGTAAGAGTTTCTTAGATAAACCAGCCCTGGGCGCGCTGAGCTCTACCCAGGTAAACAACAAGGATGGTCTCACGGCCTTATTGAACGGCGCATATGCAGCGTTGGATGGCCAGGGGCAGAACAATAGCGCGATCGGCGGGGGCAATCCCTGGGAGGCTTCGCCATCGAACTGGATCTATGGAAGTGTGGCCGGCGGGGATAGCCATAAAGGCAGCAGTCTCAGCGACCAGCCGCCGATAGTCCCCATTGCCAATGCGCAGGAAATTCCAGCCAATGGGTTCTTTAATGACAAGTGGAGAGCCTTATACGAAGGCGTTACCCGGTGTAATTCTGTCCTGAGCACTATTGCCATCTCGCCTACGGTAACTGCGGCTGACAAGAAAGAATTTGCATCGGAGGCTAAATTCCTCAGGGGGCATTATTATTTCGAGCTGAGAAAGTTCTTTAAGATGGTGCCCTGGATCGATGAGAATACGACGGATTTCCGGCAGCCCAACAACACGGATATCTTTCCCAAGATCGAAACCGATTTTCAGGCTGCAATAGACAGTCTGCCGGCTATACAGTCATCTGTAGGCAAGGCGAATAAATGGGCTGCTATGAGCTATCTCGGCAAGGTATATTTATACGAAAAGAAATATGCCCAGGCCAAGGCTTTGTTTGATCAGATCATTCCTTCCTCTTATGGAGGAACGGGGGCAGGCGGGGTGACTTCGAATAATCTGCCTTATGGGTTGACCGATCGTTTTGAAGATAATTTCGACGCCGCCACGAAGAACAATAAGGAATCCGTATTTGCCATCCAGATGACTGCCAATGACGGGACGAACTCCATCGCCAATGCCAACGGAGGGGATATGCTGAATTTTCCCTACAACAGCCCTTTCCGGTGCTGTGGTTTTTTTCAGCCTTCTGTTGACCTGGCCAATTCGTACCGGACGGATGCCAACGGGCAGCCGTTTGTCACTGACTATAATTCTCCTACGAATGCGGTGAAAAATGACCAGGGTTTGAAATCCGATGCGGCTTTTACTCCCGACGCCGGCAATCTTGATCCGCGGATCGACTGGACTATTGGCAGAAGAGGTATTCCCGTTCATGACTGGGGCAATCACCCCGGGAACAACTGGATCCGTGATCAGGGTTCGGCAGGGCCTTATTCTAATAAGAAGAATCTGTACTGGCAGGCGACGGCCGGTACCTATTCCGATCAAAGCTCGTGGGCACCTGGTTCAGCGATTAATTACTGCATCATACGTTTTGCAGATGTGCTGCTGATGGCTGCCGAAACGGAAGCGCAATCAGGCAATTTTGCCCAGGCAGAGACCTATGTCAATGCCGTAAGGACCCGTGCAGCCAATCCCGCTAATGTTCTGCACAAGTATATTGACGATGCCCATCCGATGGCGGGTTTCTCTGCAACGCCTGCTGCGAAATATGTGGTCAATGCTTACACGGCCGGATATTTTACTGCAGCTACTGCCTTACCGGCCATCTATTTCGAACGCAAGCTGGAACTGGCGTGTGAAGGACATCGTTTCTTCGATCTGGCCCGCTGGGGCATTGCGGCGCAGGCGATGAATGCTTATTACCAGTATGAACGGCAGATCACCGGTGACCTGTCTACGGGTAACTTTACTGCGAACAAGAATGAGTATTTCCCTATTCCGCAGCAGCAGATCGATCTGTCGAACGGAACGCTGAAGCAGAACGCGGGATACTAGTTATCAGCGGGCAGTACCCGATTAAATAATAAACAGAAAGGGGCGGTAATGTTACCGCCTCTTTTTACTTTTATATAGTATGAAGATGAAATGGATGTCCTTTATCGCGGGCTGCCTGTTATTATATGGCTGTGGGGCCTGCACCCGGTATAAAAAAAATCACTCGCATGCCGACGTGAGTGACGCATTGATAGCGCGGGGGGATACCCTGGCTGCAAAATATTGCGGAAGCTGTCATCAATTACCTGTTCCGGCCCAGCTGGATGCGGGTACCTGGGAGAAAGGCGTTTTGCCGCAGATGGGACCGCGGCTTGGAATTTTTCAGTTTATGAACCAACGCTATCCCAATAATATCGGCGATCCGAATGTCGGAAGGGAGTTTTATCCTGGCAAACCGGCGATGCCCGAGGAAGACTGGAAGGCTATAATCGCCTTTTATACTTCCCTGGCCCCCGATTCATTGCCCTCCCAGCAACGTGATACTCCTCTTCAGCCCGACACTGCAATCTTTCGGATAGAATCTGCTGCCAGGGGATCAGGGGCCCCGCCGGCGACCTGTTTTATCAGATATGAGCCTGCCATGCACCGGGTGCTGACTTCGGATATCCTTAGCCATACTCTCGATATCTGGGATCAGGACGGACAGCGAACCAACAGTCTGCTGATCGGCGGATCCATAGTGGATATTGCGCCTGACAGCAATGGCTATTTTGCCTGTAATATGGGTCCATTCGGCCCGAATAATGCACTCGCGGGCCATATCGATCAATTGCCCGTTCCACCGAGGATATTTGCCGCCGGCCGGCCGCTGGCCGTCGTTGCGGACAGCCTGCTGCGTCCTGTAAATATCGCGTCAGCCGACCTGAACGGAGATGGGCGGAAGGATTTGGTGAGCTGCGAGTTCGGTTATATCAGGGGCGAGCTTGCCTGGCTGGAAAACAAAGGCAATGGTCAATACCAGAAGCATGTCCTCCGTAGTGTACCGGGCGCGACCCGCGTGGTCGTGCAGGATTATAACCACGACGGATTGCCGGACCTATGGGTCCTGTTTGCGCAGGGTGATGAGGGCATTATACTTTATACCAACAAAGGGCAGGGGCGATTTTCGGAGGCGCAGATCTTACGTTTTCCGCCTTCATATGGCTCGACTTCTTTTGAACTGGATGATTTTGACAGGGACGGCAACCCGGATATTCTTTACACCTGTGGTGACAATGCTGATTTTTCCACGGTGCTAAAGCCTTATCACGGCGTATATATTTTTATGAATGACGGGCATATGCATTTTACGTCCCGCTATTTTTTTCCTATCAACGGCTGTTACCGGGCGGAGGCCCGGGACTTCGATGGAGATGGGGACCTGGATATTGCCACTATAGCTTATTTTGCAGACTACCGGCGTCAACCGGAAGAGGGATTTATTTATCTTGAAAACACGGGAGGGGGCCGGGAAACGGGAGGGGGTCAGGAAACGGGAGGGAGCCGGGAAAACATGGGCGGTATCCGATTCAAGCCCTACAGTGTGCCGGGGACGGAGTGCGGCAGGTGGATAACGATGGATATTGCGGATACTGACGGGGATGGGAGGCCGGATATCCTGCTGGCCAATTGTTCGGTTGGGCCGGGGTTTATGCAATCTGCCACTGACTGGAAAAAGGGGCCTCCATTTATATTGTTGCGTAACCGGATGGGCCGGCGCCGGTAATAACGATATATGCTTAAACAGTCGATCAATAAAGGGAATGCATGGGGTATAACGGCGATCATGGTGCTGCTCCTGATCTCCTGCAAGCAATATCCGAGGAACCGGTCGCATGCGCAGGTGGCTGAAGGATCTATCCGGGAGGGCGAGCGGCTCGCGGCAGTGTATTGCGGGTCCTGTCATTTGTTACCTAACCCTGCGCTGCTGGACTCCAAAAGCTGGGAAAAGGGAGTGTTGCCGGCCATGGGGCCAAGGCTGGGCATTTTTCAGTTCCGGGGCATTAATTATCCTTCTTCTGTTTATGATCCTGCCATTGGAAGAAAATTTTACCCTTCGGCTCCTTTACTTACCGATGTGGAGTGGGGGCATATTATCGATTACTTTTCGAGCACCGCCCCTGATTCCCTTCCGGGTCAGCCGGACCATGAACCTATTGTCGATGACCTTTCCCTTTTTAATACGCTGGTACCGGCCGCGGGTCGTCCGGCGCCAGTCACCTGCTATGTTCATATCGATTCGATCAAAGGCGGGCGACAGCTGATTGCCGGCAGCATCGGGCCCGGCGCCGTCCTTCGCTATGACGCCCAATTACGGCAGATAGACTCGACGTCGGTGGCGGGTGCGGTGGTAGATATGCAATTTACCGGGGATAGGGCCATAGCGTGTAATATCGGTAATATCAATCCCAACGACAAGAGGCTGGGCAGCGTCTCCGGAGCCGTTATAGACAGTACCGGAAAGCTGAGGATGGATGATGCCCCTTTTTTGAACGGCCTGCGCCGACCCGTGCAGGTCGTGCCTGCCCGGCTTAATGAAGATACGCTGACCGACTACCTGGTCTGCGAGTTCGGAAACATGACGGGCGCCTTGTCCTGGATGGAAAACAAGGGCAAAGGCGTCTATGTTCCGCATGTTCTGAGATCCCAGCCTGGTGCGATCAGGGCTTATGTGCAGGACGTAAATGGAGATGGGAAATTGGACATATGGGCTTTATTTGCGCAGGGGGATGAGGGGATATGGCTATTTATCAACAAAGGGGAGGGACGATTTGAGGAGCAGTCTGTGCTTCGTTTTCCTCCCGTTTATGGGTCGACCTATTTCGAACTGGACGATTTTAACAGGGATGGTCATCCAGATATACTCTATACCTGTGGAGATAATGCGGACTATTCGCCCGTATTAAAGCCCTATCATGGTGTCTATATTTACCTGAATGACGGTAACAACCGGTTTACGGCCCGGTATTTTTATCCGATCAACGGATGTTTTAAAGCTATGGCCCGGGATTTTGACGGGGATGGTGACCTGGATATTGCGGCTATCGCCTTTTTTGCGGATTTTGCCCATAGACCGGAGGAAGGTTTTGTGTATCTTGAAAACACAGGACATATGAGCTTCAAGCCGCATTCCCTGCCTGCGGCCCGGGCCGGCAGGTGGCTGACCATGGATACCGGCGATGTTGACGGCGACGGCCGACCGGATATTGTCCTGGGTAATTTTGCCGTCGGGCCGGTGTTATCAAGATCTTCTGTGAACTGGAAGAATGGTCCTTCTTTCCTTCTGCTGCGCAGCAAGCCGGCCCGGCATTGAAAATGCTTCCTTCACCATTTCCTGGTCACATTGGAAAAATCGCTGGAAATCCTCGCTGTCATGCTTCCGGTTGTATCCTTGTCCGGGAGGATCATCCGAACTTTAAACTCGCATTCATAGAAATTGGCTTCCTTAAAATAGGTGACTTCCTTTACGTCAAACCGGACTTTCGTCGTATCTACAGCCTTTTTCAGGAAGGCAGCCATCGCATTTTTCAAATTGCCCGATATGTCGGGATTCGGCACCGGTCTTTGGCACGAAGATGCCAGGACTAGTAAAAAGCAGATGGCAAAATTTTTCATTGCAAAAAAATATAAAAAAAAGTTAAAATAATATTAATTAATTATGTAAATTAAATCTAATTTGTTGAACCTAAAGGTTTCTGATTAAGTGAATTTAGAGGCCCAAAGGTTTTTCCTCTAATCTTAAAACGCCATTGCTTATGCCATTCAAAACTAACGCTCTAAGGAGAAGTTATTGCTGTATTCTATTCTTTCTTATCAGCACCGGCCTCTTCGCTCAGAAGACCGTGACCGGAAAAATTACCAGCAGCGCGGACAAACAGCCTATCCCGGGGGCAACTATCCAGGTAAAGGGGACGAAAACTGCCACTCAAACGGATGCAAACGGATTGTTTTCCGTCCGGGCACCGTCTGACAACAGCATCCTTTTGATCTCTGCCGTTGGCTTTGATAAGCTGGAATTTCCGGTGGCAGGCCGGGCCAACCTGGGTGAAATTTCCATGGGTACCCTAACTTCTGCGCTTAACGAGATCATTGTGACGGGGTACTCGACGCAGAAGAAAAAGGACATCACCGGTAGTGTAGCCGTTGTCAATGTAAAGGACATGAAGGCTATTCCATCGGGGAGTCCTGAGCAGATGCTGCAGGGACAGGCATCCGGGGTTACGATCATTACTTCCGGTGCGCCCGGGGGGCCGACCAATGTGTTCGTGCGGGGGGTTACTTCCTTCGGCAACACGGATCCCCTGTATATCATCGACGGGGTCCCGGGGGGGCTCCATGACCTCAATGCGAATGATATCGAATCGCTGCAGGTGTTGAAAGATGCCGGCGCCAGCTCCATTTACGGAGTTCGCGGTTCCAACGGGGTCATCATCATCACCACCAAGCGGGGTAAGGCCGGCAGGTCCACTGTCAACTATGATGCATATTATGGTACCCAGCGGCCTTTAGGAGGCAATCCCTTTCATTTACTGAATGCCCAGGAACTGGCCAATGCGTTGTGGAAGGCCGAGATCCAATCCGGGCAGGTGGTAGCTGCCACTGGGTTTCCTACCTCCCAGCAATACGGTAGTGGTGCGAACCCGGTGCTGCCCGACTATATCACGCCCGGTGGTGCGCACGAGGGGGATCCTTCGGTGAATCCTGCATTATATAATGTCGACTACAGTAAAGGGCCTATTTACCAGATCACACGCGCCAATAAGCAGGGTACGAATTGGTTCCACGAACTATTCCGGCCGGCTGCCATTCAAAGCCACACGCTTTCGATGAGCGGCGGCGCCGAAAAATCCACGTATTATTTCTCGCTGGGGTATTTCAACCAGCAGGGTACTTTGCAGGAAACCTATCTGAAAAGGTATTCTGCGAAGATCAACACGACGTTCAATGTTAAAAAGAATATACGGGTCGGAGAGAATGCTTATATATACTTCAAGAGCAATCCGCAGATCGGGTACTTTTCCGAAAATGTGATCAACTATGACTATCGGGAGCAGCCGATCATTCCGGTGTATGATATAAAAGGGAATTATGCCGGTTCTAATGGACCCGAACTGGGCAATGCGCCGAATCCCGTAGCCAACCAGCTGCGCAGCAAAAATAACCGGGGCTATAATTGGGATATATTTGGTAATGTGTGGGGAGAAGTGGACTTCCTGAAACATTTCACGGCAAAGACCAGTTTCGGCGGCACGGTGGACAACGGGTATTATTATCAATATACTTATCATACCTACGAGAATTCCGAGAACAACGGATCGAACGGATTTGCCGAAGGGGCCTACTACAACAGCTACTGGACCTGGACGAATACGCTGACGTATAACAATACTTTCGGTAAGCACAATCTGAAGGTGCTGGGCGGCACGGAGGCCATCAATTATTATGGCCGGAACATCAATGGCACCCGGATCAATTATCCTTCCCTCCAGGTACTCAGCGCGGGCAGCCCCCAAATAAGCGATATGGTAACTTCCCCGCATTCTCGGCAGGCTGGGTTATTTCGGAGGAGAATTTTATGAGAAGCGCCTCCTTTATCAATTTCCTGAAGTTGCGGGGCAGTTGGGGTGTTATGGGTTCCTACGCCAATGTGCCGCTGGGCAATCCTTATTCGCAGTATTCCGCGACGCCCGGCAATTCCTACTATGACATCAATGGTACCAGCAACAGTATCACACAGGGCTTTTATTTGTCCCAGATCGGCAGCCAGGTGACGGGTTGGGAAGAGGATAAGATCACCAATATAGGATTGGATGCCGTGGTGTTTAAGAACAAGCTCGATCTAAGCCTCGAATACTACCAAAAGAACATTAATGGTTTGTTGTTCGCGGACCAGGCTGCTGCCACCATCGGTGGTGCGGCGACCCCCAATGTCAATATCGGGGACGTGCGGAATAACGGGCTTGACTTTTCTGCTACCTATCACGGCAGCGGTCAAGGGAATTTCAAGTACAACCTGGGTCTTATTCTTACTTCTTATAAGACTACGATCAAGAAGATACCGGGTGCGGGCGGGTATTTCGAATCGGGCAATACCCGTATCGGGAATTTTGTCCGCAACCAGGTGGGGCACCCGGTCAGTGCCTTCTATGGGTACGAGGTCACCGGTTATTACAAGGATGCGAATGACGTAGCGAAATCTCCGACGCAGGCGGATGCGGCGCCGGGCCGCTTTAAGTACGCGGACCTGAACCACGACGGCAAGATATCGGACAGCGACCGTACTTTCTTTGGCGATCCCAATCCCAAGTTCACTTACGGGTTCAATCTTAACGCCACGTATAAGAACTTTGACGCCACCCTTATTTTCTATGGCAGTTACGGCAATGACGTTGTCAATTATACCCGTTACTGGATAGATTTCTGGGCTTCATTCCAGGGCAATAAGAGTCAGAACCTCCTGTATCATTCCTGGACGCCCAGCAACCTGAGCCCCAAGGCCCCGATTTTGGAAAATGCATCGACTTTCAGCACTAACACGGTGCCCAATTCCTTTTATAAGGAGAGCGGGTCTTTCTTCAAGTGCCGGTCGTTGGTCATCGGGTATACGATGAGTCCGGATCTCCTCAAAAAGATGGGAATGGACAAGCTCAGGTTTTACATCCAGGGGGCAAACCTCTTCACGATAACGAAGTATACGGGTCTGGACCCGGAAGTATCGGGTAATACTTCGGCTTTCGGAATGGATTTCGGCAATTACCCCAATAACCAAAGGAATTATATCGTGGGCATAAATCTTTCTTTCTAACCCGATCGTCTGCGAAAACAAAAAATTAACGTTATGAAAAGGATTAAAAATAGTGTCTTATTTTCTTCGCTTGTGCTCCTGGTAATCTTGCTGTATGCCTGCGGAAAAAATTTTCTCAACAAGCCGCCCATTGGGACTTACCAGCCCAATACCATGGCTAATAAAGCCGGTGTCGCCGGATTGCTGATCGGCGCCTATTCCCTCCTGGACGGTCAGGGCGGCGCAGGCGGCTCGTGGGATGCCGCTGCTGATAACTGGGTCTGGGGCGGGGTATGTTCGGACGACGCGCACAAGGGTTCTGATCCCGGTGACCAGCCGGATATCGTGTCCCTCATGACCTGGAGCGAATCGTCGACCAACAGCTACCTGGAAGCCAAGTGGCAGACCTGTTATGATGGAATACAACGGTGCAATGAAGTGTTGCGGATCATGCGGCTGGCAACGGACATTGCGTCTGCTGACACCGTACAATTTGCCGCGGAAGCAAGATTCCTGCGGGGCCACTATCATTTCGAGGTCAAAAAAATATACAATAAAGTGCCTTATGTGGATGAAAGCGTAACATATACGGCAGGTAACTGGAGGGTCCCCAACAGCGGCGATGTCTGGCCGAATATAGAGGCGGATTTCCAGTATGCCATGGCCAACCTTCCGAGGCATTGCCGCTATTGACTGATCTTATCGCCAACGGACAGACTGCCACCGGCAAGAAATACGGGCTCGTTGACAATTTCAACGATAATTTCAATGCCGCGACCAAGAACAATAAGGAATCGGTGTTTGCCGTGCAGAACTCCGTTAACGACGGATCCACGGCTGCCAATGCCAATGCGGGCGATGTATTGAATTTCTCCTATTACTCGTCTGCGCCCGTCAGCTGCTGCGGATTTTACCAGCCTTCCTATAGTCTTGCGAATTCCTATAAGACGGATCCGGTAACGGGTCTTCCGATGCCGGCCACCTTCAATAACACGGACCTGAAAAATGACGAAGGTCTGAAATCTTCCGATACATTCTTTCCGGATTCGGTGACAACGCTGGACTCCCGGCTGGACTGGACCATAGGTAGAAGGGGACTACCTTTCCTGGACTGGGGCATCAATCCCGGCTTCCTGTTTGTTCGTAACCAGTCCAGCGGTGGTCCGTATACGCCGGTGAAGAATGCTCCCTATGCCAGCCAGGTAGGAATCCTGACGGATAAATCCTCGTGGACGGCCGGGTATACTGCGCTGAATGTGAACCTGATCCGGTTTGCCGACGTCCTTTTATGGGCGGCGGAGGCCGAAACAGAGGTCGGCAGTCTTGACAATGCGCAGACGTATGTGAATATGGTTCGTAACCGGGCCGCTAATCCGACGGGTTTTTTGCACAAATATCTTGATCCGAGCAAGCCGCAGGGCGGCTTTAGCAATACCCCGGCTGCCAACTATTTCGTCAAACCGTATCCGGCAGGTTATTTTGCCGCCCAGGGACAGGCAACGGCCCGCACCCTGGTGCGCTTTGAAAGAAAGCTGGAACTGGGGATGGAAGGGCATCGTTTCTTCGACCTGGTGCGTTACGGAACGGCCGATACGGAGCTGAATGCCTATGTTGCGCACGAGGTAGGTTCCGGCTATCTCCTTATGAAAGGGGCCACTTTTGTTAAAGGCAAATCTGAATACTTTGCTATCCCGCAGGCGGAGATCGACGTGAGTACGATATCCGGCAAGAACACGCTTACGCAGAACCCGGGATATTGAAAATCCAGGACATCAGGCATTCAAGGCCGGCTATATCAGAGGTAGAGTTTGAGTAACTCTGCCTCTGTTTTATTATATTGGTGAGGAAAACGGAAATCATGAACTTTTCTTTGAGAACGATTGCGGCCGGATTGCTTTTGGGGATAGCTGTGTTTGCCTCATCCTGTAAGAACGACCGGACCTTATTTCAGGTGGTACCTTCTTCCCTTTCGGGCATACACTTCAATAACAGGATCGTAGAGAACGATTCCGTGAATGTGATGGATATATCGAACGTCTATAACGGTGGCGGTGTAGGGACCGGAGATTTTAACAATGACGGTCTGCCCGATATTTATTTTACCGGTAACGAGGTGCCGGGTAAGTTGTACCTCAACGAGGGCGACTTCCGGTTTAAAGACATTACCGATAGGAGCGGCACCGGGGGAGAGGGGAAGTGGTGTCGGGGCGTGGCGGTGGTCGACATCAACAATGACGGGCTTATGGATATTTATATAAGCACCACCATCCGGAAAGATCCCGGGCAAAGGGGAAACCTTTTATATATCAATGAGGGGGTGGATAAGGAAGGTATCCCAAGGTTTCGTGAAATGGCAAAGGAATATGGGTTGGCGGATACCGGTTATTCAACGCAGGCGGCATTTTTCGACTATGATAATGATGGAGACCTGGATGTATACATCGCCGATAATGTGATCGTGGACGGTGACTATCCCAACCATTACCGGCCTGTCATCAGGGATGGAACGCATCCCAGTACCGGCCGGTTATACCGGAACGACTGGAATGACTCGCTAAAACATCCTTTTTTTACCAATGTGACCAGGCAGGCCGGCGTCACGACCGAGGGCTATGCGCATGCCGTAACCATCACCGATATAAACAAGGACGGGTGGAAGGACATTTATATTACCAATGATTATCTTTCGAACGACCTGCTTTATATCAACAACCATGACGGCAGTTTTTCCGAGCAGATGGGGGTCTATTTCAAGCATAGCTCGGCCAATGCCATGGGTAACGACGTTGCTGATATCAATAATGACGGCCTGATGGATGTGATCACGCTGGATATGGACCCGGAGGATAATTACCGGAAGAAAATGATGCTGGGTCCCAGCAACTATCAAACTTATATCAATAATGACCAGTTCGGTTACAAATACCAGTATGTAAGGAATTCCCTGCAACTTAACCAGGGACCCAGGGTAGGGGCAAATGATTCCATTGGTCCTCCTGTTTTCAGCGAGATAGGCTTTTACGCGGGGATTGCGGAGACCGACTGGAGCTGGACTCCGGTGGTAGCGGATTTTGACAACGATGGTTACCGGGATATTATCGTGACCAATGGTTTTCCGAAGGATGTAACCGATCATGATTTTCTGGCCTTCAGGGATAAGGCCTCCAATCTGGTGTCCAAGAAGGATATGCTGGCTCAGATCCCGGAAGTAAAATTGCACAAATATGCTTTCCGGAATGAGGGTAATCTCCGGTTTTCGGATGTGTCTGAAAAATGGGGAGTAATGACCCGGGCTTTTTCCAATGGGGCAGTCTATGTGGACCTGGACGGGGATGGCGATCTGGACCTGGTAATGAACAATATCAATGACGAAGCGGTAGTGTTGAAGAATACGGCCAGGGAAAAGGATAAGGATAAAAGTCACTACCTGCAGGTGAGGCTGGCCGGTGACAGCTTGAACAGGGAGGGGCTTGGAACCTGGGTGGAGCTTCACTATGACCATGGGAAGCAGCAGGTCTATGAATATTCGCCTTACCGGGGTTATTTGTCTTCGGTGGACGGGCTAATTCATTTCGGGTTGGGAAGTATCGGGATTGTGGATTCCGTGCTGATCAAATGGCCAGGAGGTAAAATGCAATTACTGCGTGACGTGAAAGCGGACCAGGTGTTGAAGGCGGATATACGTAACGCTGGTCTGCATTATTCGTTTGCACAACCTGCCCTTGCGGAGGGCGCGTTGTTCCGGGATATCACGGACTCCACGGGCATCCGATATGTGCATAACCAACGCGACTTTATCGATTTCAATATTCAAAAGCTGCTGCCGCACAAATTCTCGCAGTATGGTCCAGGCATGGCCGTCGGAGATGTCGATGGCAACGGCCTGGATGACATCATCGTGGGCGGGGCATCGTTTGGCAGCGCCCAGGTGTTTCTTCAACAGGATAATGGGCAGTTTATTCAGCGGGCTTTGCTGTCTGGTCCGGTGGCTGCAGGGAAGGCCGGTGATGATCTTGGCGTGCTGCTTTTTGATGCGGATGGTGATGGCGATCTCGATCTGTATATTACGAGTGGGGGATACCTTCGTCAGCGGCCGTGTGGATCCGTGGCATTATCCCAGACCGGTGTCGAGTTTTATATTCCGGAACGATTCAAAGGACGGGCAGGTCCGTTTTACCGACGTTACGGCCAGTGTCGCTCCGGATCTTGCCGCTATCGGTATGGTATGCGACGGGGTATGGACGGACTTTGACAACGACGGCTGGCCCGACCTTGTTCTGGCGGGAGAGTTTATGCCGCTAACCTTTTTGAGGAACGAGAAAGGGGTCTTTAAAAATATAACGTCGGCCACTGGTGTCGGAAATGAAAAGGGCTGGTGGAACAGCATTGTATGCGGTGACTTCGATAATGATGGGGATATCGATTATGTGGTTGGCAACCTTGGGCTGAATTCCTTTTACAGGGCCAGCGACCAGTATCCTGTCCGGGTGTATGGGAAGGATTTTGACAATAACGGGATATATGATATGATCGTTTCTCTTTATTTAGTTGACGAGAAAGGAGAGAAGCAGGAGTTCCCTGCAGCGAACAGAGATGATCTTTTGAGACAAATGAATACCCTGCGAAGGAAATTTCCTACCTATCGGTCCTATGCAACTGCCACTATGGACCAGGTGCTTGACGAAAATCAGCGGCATGGGGCTGTAATGCTGGAGGCCAATCAGTTCCGGAGTTGTCTTTTCAGGAATGACGGGAACGGGAAGTTTACCTTATTACCTCTTCCTGCCCAGGCGCAGCTATCCACGTTGAATGGCATGGTCGCCGAAGATATGGATGGGGATGGCAACCTGGATATTGTTATGAACGGAAATGATTATGGGACGGACGTGTCGACGGGGCGTTATGATGCGCTGAACGGGTTGTTGCTGAAAGGGGACGGCAAAGGAAATTTCAATGCGGAGTCGATCCTGAGGAGTGGTATTTTTATTCCGGGCGATGGCAAGGCCCTGGTAAAACTGGTGGGAGGAGGTGATCGCTTTCTGTTGGCGGCGGGGCAGAACCGGGGTCCGTTGAAAATATTCCGATTGAAAAAGAAAAAAAAGATCGTCAGGCTGTTGCCCGGCGATAACAGCGCTATGATACGGCTGAAAAACGGAAAAAGCCGGAAAACGGAGTTTCTCTACGGTGAATCGTTTCTTTCGCAGTCCGGGCGTTTCCTAACCCTGGATGATGACATACTTTCGATAGAGATCAAGGATAATTCGGGCAAGGTGAGAGTAATTAAATAGGGCCTATCTTCGATGAATGAACAGGTCAACATATTTCTCCAGAAAGTCCTTTGGAATGACAATACTTTTTATGACCGGCCGCGTCACCCTCGTATTTGCGTGGGGCGCCTGGAGGCATCAGCACATCAACCGGGATGCGGTGTTTGGTTTGCCGGCGGAGATGCGCCCTTTTTTCTATAATCACATTGATTTTATTACGGAGAAGGCGGTGGTGCCGGACTTGAGGAAGTATACCATCAACGACAGGGCCGAGTTTCCCCGTCACTATATCAACCTGGAGTCATATGATCCGCAGGGAGATATAGCGGGTCTGCCTGCGACGATGAAAGAGGCTAAGGGTGGATGCGCATATGCCTTTGCATACGGCATTAAATCACGATGGGCAGCGGCGGTGGCGGCAGGGAAAGGTGGGGATGGTGAAACCTTCGGGGGAATTTAGCAAATGGGTAGGGCGTGGCGATGAGGATAAAAAAAAATAATTAACTATTAAACTTTGTTTATGGCGGGTCTTCCAAACTGGCTGATATATGCGTTGTTGTCGGCAATTTTTGCAGCCTTGACGGCTGTGTTTGCAAAAGCCGGGCTGAAGGACGTGAATTCCGATCTGGCTACGGCCATACGGACAGTAGTTATTTTATTGATTACCTGGAGTATTGTTTGGTGGCGGGGGAGTGGCAGTGGCTGGCGGAATTTAACGCGTTACAATTGGTTGGAGTATTGTGTTCACTATTTTCCTGTCATTTCTCTTTTTGGGAGAGCCGTTGACGCCAAGGGTATTGCTTGCTGCTGCTATGATCTTTGGGGGGATGCTGGTGCTTGTATGGAAATAGCATAGTTATTGCAGTAATACTACAGTTTTTGAGCTGATCTTGGGCCGGGCTGGCCATTTTTTGGCGCAATTCAAGTTGTTGTCATACCTATTTAAAACATAAGTACTATGCGAAAACACACGTTAATGAGAAACGTTGTCCTTCTATTTTTATGCCTTTCAGCTCTTGGGATGGGGTCTTGTAAGAAAACAACGGTGAACCAGGTGGTGAACCAGGGTTTCTCCAGAGTTTATACTATCCCGGCGAGTGGTTGGCATGTAAATTCCACTTCGACTTATATCAATTATGAATTTAATGTTCCGGAGCTGGACCAGATAATGCTTGATCATGGTGGGGTAAATGTCTACCTGTCGTTTGATGGCGGCGTCACTTATGAGGCAGTTCCGGAGGTGGTTGGCAATGTGGCGTACGGATCGTATCACTATTTAAATACGGTGGGTATTGATCTGGGTCCGGCGAACAATATCGGAACGGTGACTCCTCCGGGTGCGAATCTGTTGGCAAAGGTCGTGTTGCTGGACGCTCAGCCGTTATAAAATGACTTGTGAAAAAATGCCCCGGTATATTTTTGTGACTTACCGGGGCATTTTCATAATGTCCGCCCGTATGAAAAAAAATAAATCTTTGAAATAAGCAGAAAATCAGGGCTAAACGGGAATATCTTGCTATTTTTAAAAATAAGAACTTCGATCGTAACTATGCTACCGACCAAAACCCTTTTGAAGCCTGAGACAGAAGCAGTTGTCTCGTTCAGGCTTCCTTTCTGCCCGATATTTTCACCTCTTTTTATTGTCCAATCCACGATTTTTTCTTGTGTCTTCTGAGGGTATTCATAACGAAAAAGAGCTGCTATTGCAGATAGCCCAGGGGGATAGAGACGCATTTAGGGTATTATATACAGCCTATTTTACTCAGGTTCAACGGTATGTGTCATTGTTTGAGCCTGCGAAAGTAAGCCTGGATGAATTGACCCAGGATGTTTTTGTGCGGATATGGGAGAAAAGGGTTCGTTTAGAGGGGGTGGAGTCCTTTAAAGGGTATCTGTTTTTGGTGACCCGTAATGTGGTATTTAATTTTATCAGAGCGTTGAAACTGCGACAGAGGGTTCAGGAACTGGATGAATCGACGGATGTAGCATCCAATGAATTAGAACACGAACTATTGTTCAGGCAATACTACCGGATCGCCATCGAAGCGATGGAGAAACTGCCTCCGGGAAGGCGTAAGGTATTAAAAATGAGCATTGATGACGGTCTTACGCTGGACGAGATAGCCACCCGGCTGAATATAACCCGGGCGGGGGTAAAGAAGCAATTGTATGCTGCGACTGCATTTGTGCGGCAGTATTTGCAGGAACATGGGGAAATCACTCTTCTTTTATTCGTTTTCCTTTCTCTTTTTGAGGTATAATTTTTTTTTTAGTGGAGGTATCCTCTCTCTATAACCAGGTGTCTTTATAGTAACACCTTATTTTTATGAGTTTACAGGAAGCCAAGCAATTTGTCGCCCGTTTCATCAAAGGAGATTATACTCCGGAAGAATATGAGGCCTTCTTGGGATGGCTGAATGGAGCGAAGTTGGATGAGTTGAATGAGATAGCGGATGAGCATGAGTCCATGCATGATCAATGGGCCATTTTGGCTGCTGAACCCTCGGCCGACTGGGTCAGCCGGATGGAACAAAAGCTGGATAGTGTAGAAGAAGGGAATAGAGCGCTGGTGCGAAGGTTTAGTCCGGAACGGTTTGTGCGTCGGAAGACCTGGATGGCAGCTGCTTCAGTGATGGTGTTGTTGTCGGCGGGTGTTTATTTATTTGTTCGGGAAGAACGGAAAGCGCCCCAACCGGGAGCAGAGGTTTTGAAGGTCGCGTTGAATACGTACTTTAATCCCAAGGGGGGCGATCAGAAAGAACTGATACTGGCAGATGGCAGCAAGGTTTGGTTGAATGCCGCTTCTTCGCTGAAGTTCCCAAACCAGTTTGATGGCCCCGAGAGGGTGGTGGAATTGTCCGGAGAGGCTTTTTTTGAAGTAGCGAATAATGCAAGTAAGCCTTTCCGGGTATTGATAAAAGACGCTGAGGTAGAGGTTTTGGGAACGCATTTCGACGTCATGGCATATGAAGATGAATCGATTAGCAGGACTACGTTGATTGATGGTTCGGTGCGAATGGAGAGTGGAGCGCAGACTGTGGTGCTGAAACCGGGGGAACAGGCGGAGATACCTTACCCTTTGCCGGGAGTTGTTCCTGCGATAAAGGTGGTTTCGGGAGTGAATGCGGATGCGGTACTCGCCTGGAAGAATGGTTTTTTCCAGTTTGAAAATGACGATCTGAATACGGTGATGAGGACGATTGCCCGGGCGTATAACGTTGAGGTACAATTTGATCCGAATCTGCCGGAGAAACGTATAACGGGTGTTTTTTCCCGGCAGGAGAGCCTGGCAACGACCTTAAAATTATTAGAGCATCTAAAATTAGGCATACACTTTAAGAACGACGATGGCAAAATAGTAAAAGTCACACCCTGATCATATATTATTTTCCATAACCATTGAACCGAGTCCGACAGTTACAGCTGCGGTCATGGGCAGATAAGAATAAATAAGTATTTATTTTATATCTATTCATGATTTGTAGGCTGTAACTTTATTTATTTTAAAGCCTCGGCTTAATGGGTGTACTAAAACTGGCTGTTCTCCTCTTATTGGTTGCCTGCTTATCTCAAAGTCTGCCGGCTTATTGCCAGCCTAGTCCCCTTATTACACTTAAAGAGAGAAATGCTTCCCTACAGAAAGCCCTGGAAGATATTCATCAACAGACCGGTTATACTTATGTTGGTGAAGCCGCCTGGGCACAATACAGTCACCGGGTAAGCTTTTCGGTCACGAGGGCGCCGCTAAGGCAGGTGCTGGATAGTTGTTTTAAAGACCAGCCTTTTACTTATGAAATAATAGGAACGGCTATTTCCATACAGCCCCGGCCTCCTAAGGAGCAGGTAGTACATGGCTGGGTTTATAATGAAAAAAAGGAACCGCTGGAAGGAGTGACGGTATTGGTTAGGGGAGAGATGTCTGCCGCAGCTATTACCAGGGTGAATGGGGAGTTTAGCATCCGGATGCGTTACGCAGACGACCGGCTGCTGATCAGCAGCGTGAATTATGAATCGCAGCAGTTGCAGCCTGAGGAAGGCAAGGACATGGTCATTTATTTAAAAGAGCGGGTAGGGGAGTTAAAGGATGTGGTGATAGTGCATAACGGCTACCAGGATAAGAGCCGGAGGGCCAGCACAGGGTCTTTTGATGTCGTGAGCAGTGAACTGATCGACCGGCGGGTATCGACCAACCTGCTGGACCGGATCGACGGGGTGACGAATAGTGTATTGTTCAATAAGAATATTGTATCAGGTACGAACCAATCGGCTATTACTATCCGGGGGCGGAGCACCATCTTTGCCAATCCCAATCCACTGATCGTTATTGATAATTTTCCATATAATGGGGATATCAGCAATATCAATCCCGAGGATGTCGAGAGTATAACGATTCTTAAAGATGCAGCGGCTGCGGCTATCTGGGGTGCTTTTTCCAGCAATGGGGTTATTGTAATTACGACAAAAAAAGGTAAGCTCAACCAGGCGCCGAAGTGGAGTTTTACGACCAGCCAGACTATCGGTGAAAAACCGGACCTGTATTATCAGCCTGTTCTTTCTTCCGGGGATTTTATCGATATACAGCAGTTCGTGTATAGAAACGGGGGGTATAACGGGCTGCTCAGCAGGTTTCAGCATAATGCCATAACTCCGGCCCTGGAGATATTCGATGCAACGAGTAAGGGCTTGCTTTCACCAGTCGATTCGGCGGCTCAGATCAATGCGTTGAAGGGGCAGGATGTCCGCAGGGACCTGAATAAATATTTTTACCGGCGCAGCCTGAACAGCCAGTATGCTTTGAATGTAAGTGGCGGAGGACCAAGAGATCAATTTTTTTTATCGGCGGGTTATGATGAAAATAAGAGCAGCCTGGTCCGGGACCTTTATAAACGCGTTACGTTATTTGGGAATAATACCTATACACTTATTCCCGGGAAGCTGGAGCTCAGCACGGGGTTGAGTTTTTCCAGCAGTAAATCCTACCTTAACAATCCTGGATTCACTGTTGTCAACTATCCCTATGCCCGGCTCGCTGATGGGAATGGTAATCCACTGCCGGTAAATTTTGGGTTAAAGAACTCCTATATTGATACGGCAGGCGGCGGGCAATTACTGGACTGGCATTATGTGCCTTTGAATGAATTGAAAAATGCGGACAATACAGTCCGGGCGACAGATTACCGGATCAATATAGGTTTAAAGTACGCTATTTGCAAGGGATTGGATATTCATGCCTATTACCAATATGGCCGGGGCGATTCCAGCATTAACATTTATCAAAGCCTTCAGACCTATTATACCCGCAACCTGATCAATGACTATGCGCAATACAACAATGGGCTGTTCTCTTTTCCGATACCGATGGGTGGCATACTTGACGGGCAGCTTAATTCCTATACGGTCAATAATGCCAGGCTTCAACTAAATTACCAGGATACGGTGTTTCGCCACGGGCTGTTGAATGTTATCGGTGGGGCGGAGATCCGTGACCTGGAGGGGGAAGGACACCATACCCGGCTGTATGGATATGAAAAAGGAGTAGCAGGCAGCATCGCGGTAGATTATGTTACGTCCTGGCTTCAATATCCATATAACAACAAGCTCAAAATACCTTATTTGGATCTAACCAGCAGTACTGCTGAACGTTATCTTTCATATTATGTCAATGCCGACTATACTTATCTGGGTCGATATATGCTGTCGGCAAGCGCCCGCAGAGATGAATCCAATCTTTTTGGCGTGCAGGCCAATAACCGGGGAGTGCCGTTATGGTCGGTTGGCGGAGGCTGGATATTGTCAAAGGAAGATTTCTACCACATGAACTGGCTGCCCTTTCTCAAGCTGCGTATTACCGATGGGTATAACGGCAATATAGACCGGAGCACTTCGGCTTTTACTACGGCCTATATTAGCCCGACGGGTAATTCCTATGGAGCCGGCAGCGCTACTATCGTCAATCCGGCCAATCCCTCGCTGCGCTGGGAAAGGATCAATATATTCAATGCGGGACTGGATTTTTCGATCCGGGGAGATAAGTTAGGCGGCAGCCTGGATTATTACATCAAATCCGGTCAGGATCTTATTGGACTCAGCCCGCTGGACCCTACTGTAGGGATCACTACTTTCCGGTCCAATGCAGCAAACATGATGGACCACGGGATAGATATTACTCTTCATGCCAACACCAGGCTAGGGCCTATTCGATGGAACAGTGTGTTATTATTCAGTTATGTACAGGACAAAATAACGGTTTATAAAGAAAAGATAGGGCCGGTATCTACCTATTTTACTCCGAGTCTTATCAATCCCTTTGTGGGCCGGCCGCTGTATGCGCTGTACGCCCTGCGCTGGCAGGGACTTGACGGACAAAACGGCGACCCCCAGGGTTGGCTGGGCGGGAAGGTCAGTAAAAATTATGAGTCGATAATTAATTCTCCTGATCTGAATGACCTGGTTTATATGGGCCCATCGACTCCCCGGGCCTTTGGCGGCTGGCGTAACAGTCTGGGCTGGCGGCAATGGGGGCTTTCCTGGAACATCGTGTATAAGCTGGGCTATGTTTTTCGCCGGAATTCCATCCTTTATTCACAGGTATACAATGGTCAATCGCAAGGGCATCCCGATTATGAACGGCGCTGGCAAAATCCCGGTGATGAAAAGACGACGGATGTGCCTTCCATGGTCTTTCCAATTGACTTCAACCGGGATGCTTTTTATCAGAATTCGACAATACTGGTGGAGAAGGGAGATCATATCCGGCTACAGGATGTTCAGTTGAGCTATGTGATGAACCGGTCTGTTTATCATCGGTTGCCGGTGACCCAAGTCAGGTTCTACCTCTATGCGAATAACCTGGGTATACTTTGGAAGGCCAATCATGCGGGCATTGATCCGGATTATGTATCGGGCATACCCAATCCGCGGACCCTGGCTCTTGGGATGAAAACGGACTTTTAAAGTTATTATAATGAATAAACAATCCTGGTCTTCTTTTGTGAACCTGCTTCTGCTGGTATTGACGGGTGTCCTGGCGGGAAGCTGTCACAAGGATGATTTTCTGGGTAAGAATCCCAATTCCAACCTGGTAGTGCCTACTACGCTAACCGATTTTCAGGACCTGCTGGACAATGAACAGGTCATGGGGCTGGTACCGGTGCTGGGAGAGATATCATCGGATAATTACTACATGGATGCGGCTTTGTGGCAAAGTGCCGGTACGCGGGTTCAGAACGCCTATATATGGAAGCCTGATATTTTTAATGGGGAAGGGAATGATGAAGATTGGAATTATCCTTACCAGCAGGTTTATTATGCCAATGTAATACTGGATGGGCTGGGCAAGCTGAAAACAGACAACAGCACTATCACGGCCCGGAACAGTGTAATGGGACAGGCCTTATTTACACGGGCCTTTGCCCTTTATAATGCTGCCCAGCTGTTTGCGCCCGTCTATGACGGGGTAACGGCTGCATCGGATTCCAGTATTCCTTTGCGATTGAACCAGGATGTCAGGGTTCCGTCTGTCCGGAGCACGGTGAAACAAACGTACAACCAGATAACGGGTGACTTGCGGATTGCTTCTGGACTATTGCCGGCAACGGTCTCCATGACCAATGTCAACCGGGCTTCGCGTCCGGCCGCACAAGCCCTGCTCGCCCGGGTATACCTCAGCATGCGGAAGTATGATTCGGCGGGGATCTATGCGGACAGCGCCTTATTGGCTAACCCGGCCCTGCTCGACTACAATGACTTTTTCGCGGGCTCTCCCATTCCTTTTTCCAGGCAAAATAAGGAAATACTTTACCAGGCCAGTTTTGTCGATTATAGTAATGGTTATAAGCAGGTGTTGACAGGGTATCGTTATACGGACTGTTTTGTTGACTCGACCTTGATCCGCGGCTACAATCCCAATGACCTCCGGCCTTCTTTTTATTATTACCTGATCGGCGCCGCGGATTCTTTTGGCCTGAAAGGAAGTTATACGGGAAGTCTTTTTCCATTTGGGGGGCTTGCTACGGATGAGGTCTACCTGATCAGGGCAGAATGCAGGGCCAGGGCCGATGACCTAAGCGGAGCGGCAGGCGACCTGAATACTTTACTGGGGGAAAGATGGAAGTCCAATACATTCAATGCTTATAGTTTCGTTTCCCAACAGGCAGCGTTGGATACGGTATTATCAGAAAGAAGAGAGGAATTGCCTTTCCGGGGAGTACGCTGGTCAGACTTACGACGGTTAAATAAAGAAGGCGCCAACATAACACTTACCCGAAAAATTAACGGGACTGTAATTATGTTGACGCCAAATAGTAAACTCTATGTGTTGCCTATTCCACCGGATGTGCTGCTTTTCAGTGGAATTTCGAATAATCCCCGGTAACGGCTAGCCGAAACAATGGGATGAGATTATTTGCCCTTTTCAGGTTTTATAGCATTATTGGCAACGATACCTACAGGATGATAAAAGCCAATCCTGCACGGGTAATAATTTCCAATGCCGTCGGTCGTATACGTGCAAGTAGTGGTACCCGAATCACAGAAATAATTGACTCCCCAGGTGCCGGTCGGCATATAGGTGCCACCTGTCGCAAAATACTGCTGGACTGTCCGGCAGTCAAATTGGGGTGCGGTTGCAAGGGCGGCGCCTACGCTTAAGGAAACAACAAGGGTCATGATCGTCCATTTGATCTTTTTCATACGAAACTGTTTTTGGTTATATTTATGGATTTAAAAGAAAACTTTTTGCGCTGAAGAATAATACCAACAATAGATAAGGCCACAAAAAACAGATTGAGGACAATGTGTTGTCTCCACGTGAGCCGCTTGATGACACCGCCACAGGAACAAGGTATCCGGCCAAAAAAATTGAGTATAATTATTATACTGTAGATAGTAAAAAGGCTCATGAATCCAAGGGAAGCATAAAGACCCAACAGGCGCGTGCGCTCGAACAATAAAGCGATGCACATTAGTATTTCACTGCAGGGAATAACCCAGACCAGGACGGGGGTCCAGGACTTGGGAAGGGGCTGGTTGTTCATCTCACCGATGAAGGTGGTGAAGTCCAGGAATTTACTTAGGCTAGCATACAGAAAAAGCATTATGAGTAAGGCAGAGATACACTCGATGAGTACCTGTCTTTTAAACATGGTTGAAACGTTTTAAACGCAAGCTTTTGGCTAAGCCAAGGTTGTTAAGGTAATCATGAGCGGATAGGAAAACGAGCATTATATGGGTCGGATAAAGATGCTAAGGGGGATAAAAAGGAACAGGTTATAAATTATATTTTAAATATCGGCAAATTTTATAACACTACAAAAATCAGTCCGAAAAAAAATCACACTAGAAGGTAACGTTTACACAGGATTAACAAACCATTGATTTTTTATAAAGTTCTTTGCAACAATTCCTGTACTCTGTCGTTAGAAAAATTTCACCAGGCAGCAAGTGTTCCTATTTAAACGACGAGTCATGCGCTTCAACTATTTTTGGCTATCCTCATTTCTATTATTCTTTACCTATACAGGACGCTGCCAGACGACAAAAGTTGTTTATAATGATTCCCTTTTTGTCTCTGCTGTTCTGCAACAACATAATACGTATCGCACGGCCTTGCAGTTGCCTGAATTGAGCTGGTCGCCAGCTCTTGCGCAGGATGCCCTGACCTGGGCGCGGCACCTGGCAATGATTGACAATGGCGGGCATGATAAATCCATAATAGGCAAAGAAGGGGAAAATCTCTGGTGGGGATCAGCAGATGCTTTTTCCTATACCGATATGGTGACTTTTTGGGGCAATGAAAAAGCCTCTTTCCGGTATGGTGTATTTCCCGATTGCGGCAAGGGGATGGTGGGTCATTATACGCAGATCGTCTGGAAGAATACTCTGTCCGTAGGGTGTGCGTTGGTAAGCAATGGGCAGAATGATTACCTGGTCTGCCGGTATTCCCCTCCGGGGAATGTGATCGGACAGAAGCCTTATTAACAGGATGGTTATTTCTGCCGGGCCAGCTGCCCTGTAATAGCTATTACCAGGGTTGCGGCATTATGTGCGGCGACCTGGTAGAACCGGGCTATATCGCGTTCGGCATTGCTGCCGGCGTCGTCGCTGAGACAACGGATGACCAAAAATGGGATCTTTTGTTGCCAGCAGGTTTGCCCTACGGCTGCTCCTTCCATATCAGTTGCTTCTGCCTTCATCTGCCGCCATAGTCTTTGTGTGACCGGCCGGGAAGAAACGAACACGTCGCCGGTGACAATAAGACCACTGGAGATACGCGGCGCAGGTTTCCCCTCTTTTGGTTTTTCCAGCTGAAGTCCGCCGCTGACCTTCTCTGCCAATTTTATCAGGGTATCATTACAAGGAAAATACAGCGGATTTTTTTCCAGGGTAATGGGATTCCGTGTAGGGTCGAGTATCAGGCTATCAGCGAGGGTGCCGTAGTCATGGTAGGCGACTTTATTTCCGATGACCAGGTCGCCGGGAGAGAGGCCGGGATTGACGCCGCCGGCTATACCGCTGAAGAGGACTTCTGCCGGATGAAAATGTTCGATCACCAGGGTAGTGGTAATGGCTGCATTTACTTTTCCAATACCGGTGAGCGCTACGACTACTTTTCTTCCATTGAGCCAACCTTCCGTAAAATGAAGATTCTGAATGACGAGATCCTTTTTATTTTCTGTTTTTTCGAGCAATAGATCGATCTCGGCGCCGTAGGCGCCGAGGATGGCGGTGACGGGTGGAAGGACGGGGTTTGGATTTATCGGGGCCTGGGCACTGGCCGGGTTTTGAAGAGTGAGCAGCAGGCTAAGAACAAGATAGAATAGATTTTTGTACATATTATATAAGGTCTGTGTTTACGTAAGGTCTGTGTTTATACTAAAAATAAGGAAAGCAGGGCAAGCACATCGATGATCAGAAGGGGAAGGCCAATCTCTTTTGCCTTTCCACTCAAGATCCTGATAAGGGTCCAGCTGAGGAAACCCCAGATAATGCCCTGGGTGATGGAATACGTAAAAGGGATGAGCACCATGGCCAAAAATGCCGGTATAGCCTCTTCCGGGACCTGCCAGCGAATGTTAATGACCGGCCGGAGCATGAATACTCCCACCAGCACCAGGGCCGGGGCGGTGGCAATGGCGGGCACGGCGGCAAGCAGGGGAGACAGGAAAAGAAAAGGAAGAAAAAGAAGCGCAGCTATTACGGCTGTCAGCCCGGTACGTCCGCCGGCCTCTATTCCTACGGCAGATTCGATGTAGGCTGTGCCGGGGCTGGAGCCGAGGAGGCCCGCAAGGGTAGTGGATACTGCGTCGGTCAGGAGGGCGCGCCGGACATTGCGGGGTTCTCCATTTGCGTCGAGCAGGTCGGCTGCTTCTGCCAGCCCTACCAGGGTAGAAAGGCTATCGAAGAGGTCGGTAAAAATAAAAGAAAAAATTACGGGAAAGGCTGCCCAGCGTAGGGAATGGACGAGATCCAGCCGGAAAAGCAGGCTGAAGTCGGGGGCTGCCCACCAACCCTGGCCTTTTACCAGCGGTAAACTGCCGGCCAGCGACCAGCTTTCTGTGCCCCACCAGCGGCCAAGGGGCCAGGCGCATAGAGTGGTGAAAAGGATACCATATAAAATAGCGCCCTTTACTTTCCGGGCGATGAGGACGGCGGTGAACAGGAGGCCAACCAGGAAGGTGATGACGGAGGGACCGAGGTGACCCGGTCCTATCAGGGTGGCGGGGTGATGGACAATAAACTTTGCATTTTCCAGTCCGATGAGGGCAATGAAGAGTCCGATGCCTGTGGCAATGGCATAACGTAGTGGACGGGGGATGGCCCGAAGGATATAAACGCGGATATTTAAAATGGTTAACAAGAGGAAAAAGATACCTGACCAGAAGACGGCGCCCAGGGCTTCGGGCCAGGGCACTTTTAGGGTTGCTACGGCTGTAAAAGTGAAAAAGGCGTTTAGTCCCATGCCAGGGGCAACGAGTATGGGGTTGCGGGCATAGAATCCCATCATGGCGGTGCTGAAAAAAGAGACGAGTACCGTTGCGGTAAGCACTCCGGAAAATGGCATGCCCGTCTGGCTGAGGATAGCAGGATTAACGATAATGATGTAGGAGGTCGCCAGGAAGGAAGACAGCCCTGCCACCAGTTCGGTCGAGAAGGTTGTCCGATTCTGATGCAGTTGAAAAAAATCGCGCATGCCTGGGTGTTTTAGACAGGCAAGATACTAATTGGTCCTCAGACGGATGAGGGGGCGTCGGATTAGAAAGTGTCGCTTTTTTCGACAAAAAATGGACCACGGGTCCATTGGCCGAAGGCCCAGACATAAGCGGGTGTCGCGACGAGGGGGTAAATTTTAAAAAACCCCCGAGGCGTCGACTATCTCGTCCATGGTAATGCCCATATGGCTCTCTTCATAGACGCATTTCCCATCGCGGATAAGCAGTACCTGTGGGGATTCGTGGTTAATGTTGAAGGCGTCGGCCACTTTATTGGATACCGGCCGGTAGCTTATAAGGTCGAGGAAATAAAAATCAATAGAATCGGGTGGCTGATTTCTTTCGAGCCTGCTTTTAACGAGAGTGCTGGTGGAGCAGCGGGTACTGTGCTTGAAGATAAGCTGGGGGCGGGAGGTTGATTTTTCTTTGATCTCATCTAATTGACTCTCAGACTGTAAGTTGATCCAATTCATGTGGTAAAGATAGTATGTTGTTTTGACATACTATAATATAACGCCCAATGACAAAAAAGGTTATCAATTGAATGATAACCTTTTATAAATAAATTGTTCTATCGGTTCCGGGGATTTAGGGTACCGGACCTGGGGAATAGGGAAATAGGGCTTAGCGGCCGCCGTATCCTACAAAACCCTGGCTCATTTTGCAACCGCCGTGTGCACCAACGCCGCGGGAAGAAGCGCAGGAAGTAAAGGCTGCTGCAATAGCTAAAACGAAGGTTAAGATTACAATTGTCTTTCTCATTTTTGTGGTATTTAAGATTGAAACGATAAATTGCCTGGTTGAGGAATTGGTACCAGGTAATTCAAAGGAAGGGAGGATTAAAGAGGACCAGGGTCCACGAGCGAAAATCAATAAGAGATTGGGGGGAGGCTGTTCTAAAGGATAGAGAAAGGATTACCATTGAACTGACACAAAGTAAATACAAAAATTCGAAATTGGCAAGCCTCATAGCCAGGAAATAGAAACTTTTGTCTAATAGGCTGATCTTGAATACTTTTATTTTTTATTAGTAAGAACCCAATGAACATACATTTTATTGCGATAGGGGGCAGTGTGATGCACCAATTGGCCATAGCCTTGCGGCGGAAGGGTTACACAGTGACGGGCAGTGATGATGAAATTTTCGAACCGGCAAGGACTAACCTGGAAAAGGAAGGGTTATTACCTGCTGCCGTTGGCTGGTACCCGGAAAAGATTCATGCCAGTTTGAATGCCGTCATTTTGGGCATGCATGCCAAGGCGGATAACCCGGAATTACTGCGGGCGAGTGAGCTGTCCTTACCCATTTATTCCTTTCCGGAATATATTTATCAGGAAAGCCGGGATAAAACAAGAGTGGTTGTCGGCGGAAGTCACGGGAAAACAACGACTACAGCCATGATCATGAACGTGTTGAGGTCGGCGGGGCTGGATTTTGATTATCTGGTCGGGGCCAGGCTGGAGGGGTTTTCCCAGTCGGTGAATATTACCCGGGCGCCGCTGATCGTCTGCGAGGGTGATGAATATCCGGCCAGTACCCTCGAAAAGAGACCTAAGTTTCATTTTCTTTTCCCGCATATTGCGGTTCTCACTGGAATTGCCTGGGATCATATAAATGTTTTTCCCAGTTTCGATATTTACCTGGAGCAGTTTCGCATTTTTCTGAATAAGATCGAGCCGGGAGGAGTACTTATTTATAATCAAACGGACACTGTGTTGGCCAGGCTGGTGGAAGAACATCAGGCTCCTCTACGGAAAATCGGGTATGGAATTCCGGTTCACCGGATTGAAAACGGCATAACAGTTGTTACGCTGGAAGAACAAACCGGGGCTTTGAAGGTATTTGGCGAACATAATTTGCTGAACCTTCACGCTGCTTTCTTGGTTACGAAGGAATTAGGTGTTGAAACGGCCGATTTTCTGAAGGGCATGGCCTCTTTTTCGGGGGCTGCGAAGAGGCTTGAATTACTGGCGGGGAGATGCAGGCGGTAAAAATGCAATTTCCGGAAAGGCAATTGATTGCCATACTGGAATTACACACTTATAGCAGTCTGAATGAACAATTTCTGTCTGAATACAGTGGGTCGCTCGATCCGGCGGATAAAGCGGTGGTATTTTACTCCAAACATGCGCTGGAGCTAAAGCGGTTGCCACCCTTGCCGGAATCTACTGTAAAGGCAGGGTTTGGAAAGCCGGGATTGGTGATTATACAGGATAAGGAAGAATTACTAGCCTGGTTGATGTTACAGTCTTACAAAAATGTTAATTTGCTTTTAATGAGTTCGGGTAATTACGATGGGCTGGATGCGACGGCCTTATCCGCCCGGATAATACAGCAGGAGTCATAACCGGATGGAGTCCGGTGAGTACATATAATATCAGAGAGAATGTTACAACTTATACGCCCCTTAGCTATTATTGACCTGGAAACGACCGGCGTCAATCTCGCGTCTGACCGCATCGTGGAAATTGCCATCGTGAAGATCATGCAGGATGGTAAAAAGCTGGTGAAGCGCAAACTAATAAACCCCGAAATACCGATTCCACAGGGGTCTACGGATATACATGGGATCACGAATGAGATGATCAAGGATGCTCCTACCTTTCGACAGGTAGCGAATGAATTAAAGCAGTTTTTAGATAATTGTGACCTGGCGGGGTATAATTCCAATCGATTTGACATACCGATGTTAGTGGAAGAATTTCTACGGGGGGGTATGGAGTTTGAAGGTAAAGGGAGGAGACTGTTGGATGTGCAGAAGATCTTCCACATGATGGAGCAACGAACACTGAGCGCTGCCTATCGGTTTTATTGTAATAAGGAACTGGAAGGCGCCCATGGTGCTGAGGCGGATGCTTCCGCCACCTGGGAAGTGCTGGTAGCACAGGTCGTCAAGTATCCGCAGCTGGGTACGAATATTGAGACTATTCTTAAATGTATAGGGGAAGAGCCCGTTGTGGATTTTGCGCGACGTTTTACGTTGGAGAACGGTGTAGAAGTGTTTAACTTTGGCAAGCATAAAGGGCGCAGTGTAGCCGAGATACTGAAAGCCGAGCCTCAATATTACGATTGGATGATGAAAGGGGATTTTCCGCTTCATACCAAGCAAAAATTGACGGAAATATTCAACAGGACTATGTTAAAGAAGGGGTAAGCAGGTTTCTCCGGGGCGGAAGTTGTTAAAAATGGGATAACGGGCCGGAAAGGGGGCTAAAAATTGTAATTTTGCACTTTAATCATAATAAGGCAGTTGGAAAAGATAGTCATCATACCTACCTACAACGAAAAGGAAAACATTGGGAATATCCTCGAAGCCATTTTTCAATTAGGCCAGGGCTTTCACGTGCTGGTCATCGACGATAGCTCACCGGATGGAACGGCGGATATTGTCCGGGACTTTCAAATAAGGTATCCGGGGCAGCTGTTTTTAGAGGAGCGCCAGGGGAAATTGGGCCTCGGCACTGCCTATATTCACGGGTTTAAATGGGCGGTTCTTAATAATTACCAGTTCATTTTCGAAATGGACGCGGATTTCTCCCATAATCCCAAGGACCTGGACCGGCTTTATAATGCCTGCAAGTATCAGGGGGGAGATGTGGCAGTAGGGTCCCGTTATGTTAAGGGCGGAGGTAATGTGAACTGGCCTAAGGACCGCATTTTACTTTCGCGGGGCGGCTCGATCTATACCCGGCTGATCACCTGGATGCCGGTGCAGGATCCCACCGCAGGATTTGTCTGTTATCGGAAAGAGGTGCTGGAAACTATCAATCTTGACCAGATTCGTTTTGTCGGGTATGCTTTCCAGATCGAAATGAAATTTGCCGCCTGGAAGCTGGGCTTTAAAATAAAGGAAGTGCCGATCATTTTTGAAGACCGCAAGTTTGGTGTTTCCAAGATGAATAAAGGCATTGTAAAGGAAGGGATTCTCGGTGTGCTGAATTTGCGCTGGCAGTCGTTGTTCAAGAATTACCGCAACCGGGTGAAGAATGACGTGGTGGCCATGTCCAATTTTTCAAAAGAAGCCATCGCGGAATCTAAATAAAAATACAAGGCAAATTCCATTTGCGCTGCTAAATAAAAATACAAGGCAAATTCCATTTGCGCTGCTAAATAAAAATACAGGGCAAATTCCATTTGCCCTGCTAAATAAAAATCCAGAGCAAATTCCATTTGCCCGGGCAAATAATTAAAGGCCAATTGAAGAAAGCATTTATCCAGCTGCATATCGCTGTCCTCCTGGCTGGGCTTACCGGTGTATTGGGTAAGCTGATTCTCCTAAATGAAGGTTTATTGGTTTGGTACAGATTATTACTGACGGCGCCTTCGCTGTGGTTGCTCGCGCTCGTGCGGAAGCAAGCTGTGCGTATTGATAAGCGCGATGTCTGGCGCATTTTTGGAATAGGAGGCATTGCCGCTTTGCATTGGGTTGCTTTTTATGGCAGTATCAAGTATTCAAATGTTTCCGTGGGTTTGTTGTGTTTTTCAGCGATTGGCTTTTTTACGGCCCTGATCGAGCCCCTGGTATTGCGCCACCGGGTGGATGTAGTGGAGTTGCTATTAGGGCTGTTGGTCATCGTCGGCATCTTTTTTATTTTCCAGGTCGATCCTCAATTTAAGACGGGCATTGTCATTGGATTGATGTCTGCTTTGTTGGGCAGTCTTTTCCCGGTGTTGAATAAACGCATTTTGCTGCGGGTGTCACCGGAAAACGTTACGTTGTATGAGCTGAGCGGCGGTTTTTTAGTGCTGACTTTATTGATGCCTTTGTACCTCTGGCTTTTTCCTGCTCCTTCTTTATTGCCGGGCTGGCAGGACCTGGGCTGGCTGCTGGTTTTGGCCTGGGTCTGTACGGTGCTGGCTTTCAATCTTTCCATGAGCGCCCTGCAGAAGATATCTGCGTTTACGGTGAATCTCAGCTATAACCTGGAGCCCGTTTATGGGATCCTGCTGGCCTTTCTATTGTTCAGAGAGGACAAATATCTCAATGGCCGATTTTATCTCGGGTTCTTTTTAATTTTACTTTCCATTGTGTTGCAGACGGTGCGGTTGAGGCGGAAACAGGCCCAAAACATGAAACCGGCATGATACGTATTACCGTCATCATTTTATTGGGGCTGTTGCTGGGCCGGGGGGCTTCGGCGCAACGGCATTATGTCTGTTATTATACTCCGGAGCGGCCGACGATAGACGGATCGGGTGCGGAGGCAGCCTGGCAGAAAGCAGCCTGGACGGAAGATTTTATGGACATAGAAGGGGATATCCGGCCGCGCCCGGCTTTGAGGACGCGTACAAAGCTATTGTGGGATTCGGTGAATCTGTATATCTATGCTGAAATGCAGGAACCGGATCTTTGGAGCGAGATGTCGCAGCATGATATGCCTTTATATAAGGAGAATAATTTTGAATTTTTTATAGATCCGGACAACGACACCCACAATTACTTCGAACTGGAGATAAACGCACTGGGCACGGTGATGGACCTTTTCCTGACGAAGCCTTACCGCAACGGTGGCAAGGCGTTGCCGGGATGGGAAGTGTCCGGGCTGCGGAGTGCGGTGCGTCTTTCCGGTACACTGAACCGCCCGGGGGATAAAGACCAGGGGTGGTCGGCAGAAATGGCGATTCCCTTAAAAAGCCTGCAGCTCTTAGGGGAAAAACGGTTGGGTGATAGTTCGCTGGTACGGGTGAATTTTTCCCGGGTGGAGTGGAACAGGGATGTGGTCGGCGGAAAATATGTGCCGCGGATGGATGCGGCGACAGGACGTCGCTTACCGGAGCATAATTGGGTCTGGTCGGCACAGGGTATCATTAATATGCATGCGCCGGAAAAATGGGGTTATTTGTTGTTGACGTCGCGGCCGGTAGGCGGAGATACGGTAGCGTTGGTAGTATCAGACGAGGAGAACGCAAGACAGTATTTATGGGATGTGTATTACCGGCAACGGAAATACCTGGCTGACCATGGGAGGTATGCAAAGGGTCTGGAAGCGCTGGGTTTGGGCCCGATCGTACAGGATGAGAAAGGGGGAACGCTCCGGTTGGAGATGGAAGCAACTACTATGCAATATATGGTGGTGTTGAAAGGGAGTTCATTTCAGGGGGCATTGAGGATTGACCAGGATGGGAAGCTGGTGTCCGGAATTGGGAAATATTAAATTTTGCTCAAAACTGGAAATATATAAAGGAACTGCTGCTTTCCTGACTGAGGATCAACAGGATCACCATCGATGACCAGATCACTCCCGTTAGCCACCAGGGAAGACGGTTCGCAAGGTCCAATACCCGGCTATTCCGCAGGATCCATTGCAATATGAGCATAGATGCGATGATGACCGCTATTTTGATCATAGCAAGGGTCGTAAGAAGGGGGACGGCGTTATCCGCCATCCCAAACATCGATGCCAGCATATTACCGGCTCCACCGAATGTCGAACTCCGGAAAAAGACCCAGGTTATATTGACGAGAAAAAAGGTAAGGAGTGCGTACGGCCATCTGCTTCCTTTACCGGGCAGCACGCCTAAACCTGCTATCACTGGTGGTCTGCGTAACTCCGAAGTTCTTTTTTCGCCGGCTGCATCGTTCAGCAGGCGGGTCTTCTCTTTTCTGTCACCGACAAATTTTTCCACCCACAGATACAAACCGTGTAAACCGCCCCAGGCGACAAAGGTCCAGTTTGCGCCATGCCAGAGTCCGCCAAGCAACATGGTCACCATCAGGTTGATATAGGTTCTGACCGGCCCTTTCCGGTTGCCCCCCAATGGTATATACAAATAATCACGCAGCCATGACGACAGCGTTATATGCCATCTTCGCCAGAAATCGGAAAATCCGATGGCTGCATAGGGAAATCTAAAGTTTTGCGGCAGTATGAATCCCAGGCATAATGCGGCTCCGATGGCACAGGTGGAATAACCGGCAAAATCAAAGAAGATCTGTCCTGTAAATGCGAGCACACCCATCCATGCATCCAGGGCAGGAAGGCGGCCCGGAGAATTGAAAATCGTGTCGGCTGAGGCGGATAACATGCTGTCCGCCAGTACGACCTTCATGAACAAACCCAGGGATAAGAGGAACAGTCCTTCTATCAATTGCTGTCTGCTGGCTTTTGTCGGTCTTTCGAACTGTGGCACCAACTGCGGAGGCCGTACGATGGGGCCTGCCACCAGGTGGGGAAAGAAAGTGACGAACAATGAAAAATCGAGCAGGGATCGTACGGGTTTGCTTTCCTTTTTATACATATCGATAGTATAACAAAGTGTCGTAAAAGTGTAAAACGATATGCCCGCAGGTAAAATAATATTCGGTTTGGCGGGATGATAGCTGAAGCCCAGGGCATTCACCAGGTGAACGAAGTTTTCCAGCAGAAAAGCGCCGTATTTGAAGAAGCAGAGCATGCCGAGGTTGCCGATCAGGCTTATTATCAGCAGCACCCGCTTCTTATGTATATTCGTCTGTGTATACAATGCTTTACCAACAAAGTAATCTACTACAGTGGACAGCCATAACAGCAGGATAAAAGGCGGATTCCAGGCGGCATAGAAAATATAACTGGCCAGCAGCAAATTGATCTTTTTTACTTTCCAGGAGAAAGGAAGATTGTGCAGGACCAGGATGATGATGAAAAAGGCGATAAAAGTATAGGAGTTGAATACCATAATAAGCCGGTTAAGAGTATTAGTTGACAAAAGACCGTGGAAGCTGCCCGACCAGGACACGTGTATAGGGCACGGCATCCTGCGGACTCAGGTGCGACCATTCCGGGCATACCAAATGGCTGGTGGCGGGATTGTCGGTAAAATAGATCCCGGAACAATGAGTCGCGGCCAGCAAGGATTCCCAGACCTTTGCGCGGGGGAACACATGTTGCTCGCCCAGCCACATTGGGCCGCTGGAAGGGGTTCTTGTGAAAATCACCTCTCCGCCCCTGGACCTGATCTTATCGACGGCTACCTTCACCGATGCAAGGATCGGTGGAAAAGGATCGTCCTTTGGCGGCGGCGCTTTTTTACCCATCTCCATGACGAACAGCCATATATTTTGCACCCTGTGCTGCAGGCTTGTATCACTCAGGAACCGGTCTGTCATTTTGCTTTGCCGGTTGAAATCCGTCCGGTTAAAGTCGACCGGGAATTCGGGAAATACAAATACGCCGGGTCGGTTAGGAATATTGAGCTGATCCAGCTCTGCATTCAGCGAAAGATAATCCCTGTCCAGAAAGACGAGTCCCGATTCGAGCGTATGGTTCAATACGAAGCTGGCTTTTTCTGCGGGTGTCTGGCCATGATACCAGGCTATATTTGTATTTGGCTTTTGCAGATTGTATTTGTCTGTAGAAAAGAATAATCCTTCGGTAACATCGACCACCAGCTTACCCTGAAAATGGGGGTCATTGCCAAGGTCCGTCAGTACAGGTAACGGGGAGCTGCCTTCTATCGCCAGCTGTACGGCATGTCTGCCGGTCATCTTTTGCCAGGTATCGATGTCCAGATCAAATTTGATCCGGGAAGAGCCGATGAAAACGGTAGTCTTAGCCGGAGGCTCATAAACCATTGCCCGGTTGTGCGCCCAGAGCTCTTTGCCATTATCGTAGGAAGTGGTCAAACCTTTGGCGCGGAGGTGGATCTCCCAGCCGGCAATGACGATCACAACAAGCAGCAACGCAAGGATTGCCGCTTTCGACAGATTGTTTTCAGGCATAGTGTTGATTTAAGGGCAATAAAATTTTTTACAAACCGGTCTCTTTGTGATCAGATGGTAAGATATCAGGCGTAAAAGAGGTAAAAGTAGTATTGACAGGTGGTGGTAGGCAGGATCGATAAAAATCGGGCAAGCTAACAGTCGTACGGCTAAGCTAGGTAATCTTTGCAATATACGCAATGCCCGGTTAGTGGGTATTTTTTGATGGCGCCGCACCGGAGCCCCGGCTGGCAGGCAGGGCTCCGAAGGAAATTTGCCGGATCAGGCGGCTTTATTGCTGATGTACCGCACAAGGCTTCTCTTAGCGACCGGCAGCAGGGTCTCTTCCATGGGGAATTTTAATTCGGTTTCGATGGAATAGACGGCGGGGTTGGGCAGGTCGCTTTTTATGCGGATGAGCTCGGCTTTTATGTTCTCGTATGTATTGATGATGTTTCGGGACCAGCTGTCGATGTATTCGGTGCGGATGCTGCGGTATTTTTCATCGTGTTTTTCAAAAATGGAAAGCCTATATTGATAAACCCGGGTATCGGAGTAATGGCCCGAGCTGAGGAAGAAATACCCTTCGTGGCTGTCCAGGGGGACGAGGCCTACCGGGAAGATCACCAGTTTTTCTTCTACAAATTCATAAATTTCTGTGCCGCTGCTGATGGTCTGGCGGATCTCCTGTGTAGCATAGTTGATAATTTCTTCCAATTCCTGCATCAGCTCGTCGTCTTCGATTAATTGTTCATAAAGGACCTGTAATCTTTCTATTTGGATGCCTGTAAGTTTTTTAGGGAACTGTTCCTGCAGGTATTTTTTGTTTTCCCGGAAGGCAGCGAGGTTATTGTAGTGAAAAATAATATCTGCCAGCTGGGGATATAGTTTGTTTTCGTTAAAATACCGGCTTATCTCCTGTAGATAGGCGAGAAGGGTATATTTTTTCAACTCGAAGTCAATGTAACCGTCGGCGAACCAGGTTTCGGATAGTGCTTTCATGTGGATCTTCTTTGCTAATAGCTGAATTTACGAAAATCCATTCAAAAATGCAAGCTCTAGAATTCTCTGTCGGAAGAGAAGTTTTCCAGTTCGCGGGCTACGGCGGAACAGAAGGTTGCGCCGAGGCTGCCGTCTATAATGCGGTGGTCGTAGGATAACGAGAGGTACATCATATGGCGGATAACGATGGCGTCGCCTTCGGGAGTTTCCAGCACCATAGGCCGCTTTTTGATGGCGCCTACAGCAAGGATAGCCACTTGTGGCTGGTTGATGATGGGGGTACCCATAAGGCTGCCGAAAGAACCGACATTGGTCAGGGTAAAGGTGCCGCCCTGCGTGTCTTCAGGCCGCAGCTTGTTCTGGCGGGCGTTGTCTGCGAGGGTGTTTACCTGCCTGGCAAGCCCGTTGAGGTTGAGCTGGTCGGCATTATGGATAACCGGAACGATGAGGTTACCGGATGGCAGCGCTGTGGCCATGCCGATATTGATATCTTTTTTAATGATGATTTTGTCGCCATCGAGGGAGCTGTTGATCAGCGGGTACTTTTTTATACACCGGATAACCGCTTCGATTAACAGGGGGGTGAAGGTGAGCTTTGTATTTTCTCTTTTTTCAAATTCCT
>WNFI01449061.1_pt3 | contig 59422 bp, 56 predicted proteins | sample 5400471 | NCBI WGS metagenome assembly WNFI01 (sample SAMN13153348, study PRJNA577476) | soil metagenome | isolation source: 100 cm saprolite on Douglas fir-dominated hillslope | place: USA:California | collected 2013-09-17
AGCGAGGCCGGCGTGCTGGTTCCGGTGTCGGTGCCCGCGATTCGAATCAACCCGCCGTAGTTCTTGAACGACAGGCCGTGGCGGGCGAGGTTGTTGAAAATGTAGCCGCTCGCCGGGTAGTCCTCCGGTTCGAAGTTCTTGTTCACCAACGAGCCGCGGCCGCCCTTCACCAGCAGCGTCTTCTGCGTGTAATCGGTCGACATCCCGGAGGCGGCGAACTGGTGGCCCGCATCCGACTCCTCGGCATCGGAGTAGTAGTTCACCGCCGTTGAGAACGCCTTGGCGAGCGCCTGCGTGTTGAGCGCGACGGCGGTGAAGCCGGGGTCGCTGATCGCCGCGCCAGTCGCGTTGTAGAAGCTGGTGCTGCCGTAGGCGCCGAAGTCGGGCAGGCTGCCGAGCATCGAGTCGAAGGTCTTGTTCTCGTGCAGGATCATGATCACGCGGTTGATCCGGTCCGAGCGCTTGCCGCCGCCGGCCGGCACCACGCTGGTGTCGGGCGTCGGTTGCCTGGCGAAGTTGTAGGAGAGGACCGAGGTGTTCTCGAGCGCGAGGGTGGTGAGGTCTATTTTTTGTACGGTGCCGAAGATGAAGTTGCTGTCGTTGAACGACTCGACGCCGGTGGCGTTGTTGGCGCCGGGGGTTACTTTTTGGTTCAGGTCCTCGCCCACTCCCTTGGCGTTGACGACGTAGAGCGTCTTGCCGTCTGCGCTGACGCCGACGCCGGTCGGGTACCAGCCGGTGGGGATGCGGCCGAGCAGCTTCGGCGCGGCGGGCGTGGTCGTGTCGAGCACGGCCACCGAGTTGATGCCCGCCTCGGCGACGTAGGCGCGCTTCTGGTCGGGCGAGACCGCGATGGCGTTGGGGGTGGTGCCGCGGAGCCGGATGGCGGGATCGGCATACTGGCTCACCGCCGCGGAGAGCGAGAGGTCGAAGTCGTTCGCCGCGGTGCCGTCGGCGGCAACGATGGAGATGGCGTCGTCGTTCGCCTTGGCCACGTAGAGGACCGCGTTCGCGCCGGTGCCCACCAGCGCCACCGCCGACGGGTGCGTGTCGCCGACCTGGTTCGTGTCGTCGAGGGTCTTGCCGAGGAACTGGCCGGTCTTGACGACGGCGTTGGCCGGATTTCCGCCCGGCACCGAGACCACCCACGCCGACGAGGTCTTCGGCGCGCCCGCCGTGGTGTCGGTCTTCGGGACGTAGAAGCCGTCGGGCTGATTGGTTCCTGTGGTGCCGAGGGCGATCAGGTTGCCGGTAACGTCATAGGTGGGCTTGGCAAACTTGTAGTCGCTGATTCCCCAGTTGCTGACGTAGACCGAGGTGCCGTCGGCGCTCACCTGGACGCCGTAGGGGAAGAAGCCGACCGGGAGCTGCTTCACCACCGAGTTGGCGGCGGTCTCGATGATCGCGAGGCTGTTGTCGCCGTTGCAGGCGACATAGAGGAACTTGCCGTCGGGGCTCAGCGCCAGGCCGGCAGGGAAGGTGATCGAGGTGGCAGCGGTGCGGCTGCCGAACTGGGACGGGATGGGCGGCTTGTTGCCGCTCGCGTCCGGGGTGTTCATCGTCGCGCCCGGAACGTAGTTGTTCACGTAGCCGGCGTTGTTCGGATGGATGGGCGCGATGGCGATGCTGGCGGGCGTGCCGGCCGAGATGGCGCCGGCCGCGCTGATGGAGAAGAGCTTGACCGCGTTGTCGCCGCCGCCCGACGCATAGAGCGTGTACGGCCCGGCGCCGGTGGCGGCGAGGCCGATGAACACCTTGCCGGAGTTGATCTGAGAAACCAAGGTCATGCTGGCGGTATCGACGACCGAGACGGAGTAGCCGCCGACGTTGGCCGCGTTCTGCAGCGAGGTCGAGCCGCCGCCGCGCTCGTCGTCGTTGGTGGTGATCAGGTACTTGCCGTCGGGCGTGAGCGCGGCGCCGAGCGGGTTCATGCCGATCTGCGCGCTGACGCCCGCGGGCTTGACGATGCGGCCGTTGGGCAGCACGCCGTTGAAGTACTGGCCGTCGAACTTCTTCGGTCCGGCGAACAGCTCGGCCGTGTTGTAGGGGGCGGCGGACTCGAGCATCCCCGTCACCGGGGCGGCAACTTCGCCCCAGCCAACGGCGCCGGCGGGAGTGCTGTGCGTGCTGCAGGCGGCCAGGCTCGCCAGCGCGAGCGCGGCGAGGATCTTCGGCACGATGGCTTCGCGGCGGATCATCAGATCTCCTTGACTTGAAGACACGGCGGGCGCGTCGAGCTCCCGGCTCGCGACCGGTCGGGCATCGCGGGTGGGGCGATGCGGGGACGGTTTAGGATCCCGCGCCCGGCCGGTAAAGAAACAGATCGCACCGGATGGTGCCGAAACTGCGACGTTGGTGGCAACCTTGCAACGCTGGGACGCTCAAAGCCGCAGGCGCGCGCCGGTCTTCCTATCTCCGCGCGGCCATGGCGGCGTCGGCGAGCGGCCCGAACTGAAGTGCGAACGCTGGGCCGCGCGCCTCGTCCTCGTGCTTGAAGAATACGAAGACGTCCTCGCTGAAACCGGCGCGCGCGATCTCCTCGGCCCAGCGCGCCAGGCGGGACGCGTCATAGTCCTCTCGGCGGAGCCGGAAGTACCCGAATGGTGCCGTGCGGACCAGGGGCACTGCCGCTTCCTCGGTCTCCGCCACGCACAGCGCGCAGCCTGTCGCGCGCAGCGCCGTGAAAACGTCGTCGTCGAGCCAGGAGACGTGGCGGAACTCGAAGGCGGCGCGCAGGCCGGGCGGCAGGAGCGAGAGAAACTCGCGCAGGAGCGGCAGGTCCTTCTTCAGATTGGGCGGCAGCTGATACAGGATCGGCCCCGCCCGCTCGCCCAGCTCGCGCGCCGCGTCGGCGAACGCGCTCAGCAGCTCGCCGCAGTCGCGCAGCCGCTTCTGGTGGGTGATGCGCTGCCACGCCTTGAGCGCGAAGCGGAACTCCGCGGGCGCCTGTGCAGCCCAGCCTCGCACCGTCTCCGGCGAGGGCTTCCGGTAGAAGGACGCGTTGATCTCCAGCGCCCCCAGCTTGCCCGCGTACCAGGCGAGGCGCTGCTTCCGCGGCAGCTCGGCCGGGTAGAAGACGCCCTTCCACGCGTCGTAGTCGAAACCGGAGGTGCCGATGCGGAGGCTTGCCATCAGTCGGTAAGCTTCTTGTAGGTACGCAAGTGGCGGATCGCGCGCGCGGCCTGCCCCTTCTTCTCATACAGCCGCGCGGCGTTGTAATGGGCATCGGCGAGGGCTGGATCGAGCGCGAGCGCGCGCGCGTAGGCGGCGACCGCGTCGTCGGTCTGGCCCAGGTCCTCCAGCGCGACGCCCAGGTTGAACTCCGCGGTGGCGTCCTCCGGCCGCGAGGCGAGCGCGCTGCGGTACTGAGCGGCGGCGGCTGCTGCGTCACCCGCCTCGTGCAGCAGCCTGCCCAGATTGAGGTGCGCGTCCGGATGGGCCGGGTCCAGCTCCAGCGCGCGGCGATAGGCGGCCCGTGCCTCCGCCGGCGCTGCCTCCTCGAGGTCGCAGCCGCGTTCGTACCAGTCGGTCGCCGACTCAGCGGCGGCGCCGGCCGCGCCGACCTCGCGCAGACCTCCTTCGCCGGCGCGCGTGCTGCGCAAGAACAGCGGAGCGACCTTGCGCGCCAGCTCCGCCGTGTCGAAGTCGAAGAGCACCTGACCGCTGTCGGCCTGCCAGCGCGCGGCGCCGTCGCCGACCACGATGCGATCGCCGTCGGCGGTGATCTTCACGCCGCGCAGCGACCGGCCCACGGGCAGGAGCGTGCGCAGCCGGGACAGCGCGCTGCGCACCCGCCGCGGAGGGATGCGGGCCGAGAGCAGGCCCTTGGCGGTGCGCAGCAGGACCAGATCCTGGAAGGAGAAGCGCAACGCGCCGCGGGCGCCGCGCTCCGGCTCGAGGAACCCGGCCCGGACCCACGCCCGCACCTGTCCCACCGACAGGCCGAGCATGTGGGCCACCTCCTGCGCGCCGTAGCCGCTCACGCCGCGAACGATGGCACGGCCGAGCTACTTGCGGGAAGCCTTCTTCTGCTCCGCGGCAGCGCGCGGGGCGCGTTTTGCGGGCTTGCGCCCAGCCGGACCCGCCGTGGCTTCCGCCGGCTCCTTCGCCTCCGGCCCCGTCCCGGCGGCCTGCTTGCCGCGCGCCTCGAGGCTCGCCTTGAGCGCTTCCATCAGATCGATGATCTGGGTCTGCGGCTGCGCCTCCTCCGCGACCTGGATCTCCTGGCCTTCGACCTTGCGCTGGATCTGCTCCAGCACGCGCTTCTTCACCTCGTCCTCGTATTGCTCCGGCTTGAACTCGTCGTGCGCGATCTGGTCGACGATCGCCTTGGCCAGCTTCAGCTCTTGATCCTTGACGTCGGCCATCTTCTCCACGGGCACGTCGGAGAAGGGGCGCACCTCGTCGGCGTAGAGGAGCTGCTGCATCACCAGGCCGCCGCCGGGCGCCGGCCGGAGCTGCACCAGGTATTGCTTGCCCCGCGCCGCGTAGCGCGCCAGCGCGGTGCGCCCGGTCTGCTGCATCGCCTCGGAGAGCAGGCGATAGGCGCGGTCGCCTCCCTTGTCGGGCCCCAGGTAATATGCCTTGTCGAAATAGACCGGGTCGATCTTCGAGGAGGGCACGAACTCGGAGATATCGATCGATTGCGTCGCCTTCTCCTCCAGCGCCTTCAACTCATCGGGCGTGAAGGTCACGTACTGATCCTTGGCGAACTCGTAGCCCTTGACCAGCTCGTCGCGCCCGACCACCTTGTCGCCCTCGCGCGGGCAGATGTACTGCTGTTTGACGCGGCCGTTGCAGGCGCCGTGCAGCAGGTTGAACGAAATGGACGAGGCCGGCTGCGTCGCCGAATACAACTTCACGGGGATCGACACCAGGCCGAAGGAGATCGTGGCATTTCCGATCGATCGTGCGCTCATGCCGTCTATATAAAGCCACCGCACAAACATGCCTACTTTCCGAAGGCCTCCAGCGAAGACAGGCGTTCAGGGGCCTGGCGGGCGACGTGCGCGCGATCGGTCGATCGCTGGCCGGTCGGCCGCGCAGGAGGCCGCCCCTCCCGGGTCGGCCGCAAAGGGGGAAGGGTCCGCGGAGGGCCAGGCGGTCGCGCAGCGGATCCGCGCCGAGCTGGAGCGCCTCCACGCTCCGCGCTCGGCCCTGCGCGGGGCGGACATCGAGCCCATGCTCGCCGAGACGGCGGAACGCGCCTTCTCGCGCAAGGGCTGGTTGTTCGAGCTGAAGATCGACGGCTTTCGCGCCATCGCCAGCAAGCGCGGCGGCGCCGTCGCGCTGCAGTACCGGCGCGGCCGGGACGCGGTGGAGGTCTACCCGGACCTGGCCCGCGCGCTCGCCGCGCTGCCGGCGAGCGATCTCGTGCTCGACGGCGAGATCGCGGTGCTCGACGGGAAGGGCCTCCCGTCATTCCAGCTCTTGCAGCGGCGCGCGCTGCTCTCCCAGCCGTTCGACGTGGCAAAAGCCGCGAGCAGCGCACCCGCGACGTACTTCGCCTTCGACCTGCTCGGCTTCGAGGATCGCGATCTGCGGGGCCTTCCCCTCGCCGAGCGGAAGCGGCTGCTGGCGATCCTCCTGCCGCGCAGGGGCGCGGTCTGCGCGGTGGAGCACGTCGAGGAGCGAGGCGAGGAGCTGTTCGAGCGCGTCGTCGCGGCCGGCCTGGAAGGCGTGATGGGAAAGCAGGCCGACGCCCCCTACACACCGGGGCGCTCCCCGCGCTGGCTCAAGGTCCGCCGCCTGCGCACGGCAGATTTCGCCATCGTCGGCTTCACCGACCCGGGAGGCACTCGGGGGGGCTTCGGCGCGCTGCACCTGGCGCTGGGCACCGAGGGGGGGCTGCTCTACGCCGGTCGCGTCGGTAGCGGTTTCGGCGAGCGGGAGCTCCGCGACGTTCGCGAGCGCCTGGAGCCGCTGCGCGTGCCGGAGCCACCCTGCGGAGGACCGGTCCCGCGCGGCCCGGGCAACGTCTGGGTGAGGCCGCGCCTGGTCTGCGAGGTGCGCTACCATCAAGTTACCGAGGAGGGGCTGCTGCGGCAGCCGGTTTTCCTGCGCATGCGCGACGACAAGAGCGCGCCGGATCCGGCGCCGCCCCGGGTCCAGATCAGCAATCCCCGCAAGCTGCTCTGGCCTGAGGACGGCATCGCCAAGGGCGAGCTGATCGACTACTACCGGGCCATCGCGCAGCGCATGCTGCCGTACCTGCGCGACCGCGCGCTGACGCTCACGCGGTATCCCGACGGCATCTCCGGCAAGTTCTTTTTCCAGAAGAACGCGCCTGTGCACACACCCGGCTGGGTCCGCAAGGAGCGGATCGCCGAGGCAGGCACCTGGGATCGGGACAAGCGCCGCGAGCGCTGGGGCCCGGGCAGCGCTCGCCAGAACGAGGGACCGATCGACGCCATCGTCTGCGACGACGAAGCCACGCTGGTCTGGTGCGCGAATCTCGCGGCCATCCCGCTGCACGTTCCGGCGAACCGGATCGCGGACCCCGCGCACTGCGACTACTGCGTGGTCGATCTCGACCCGAAGGAGGCCCCGTTCGCCCACGTGGTCGAGGTGGCGCTGGCGGTGCGCGAGCTGTGCGAATCGATCGGCCTGCCCAGCTTCGTGAAGACCAGCGGCCAAAAGGGCCTGCACGTCCTCTTGCCGCTCGGCGGCACCTGTACCCATGACGAGTCGCGCGCGCTGGGCGAGCTGGTCGCCCGCGGCGTCGAGCGCCGGCTGCCGCGCATCGCCACCACCGAGCGCGTCATCGAGGCGCGCAAGGGCCGCGTCTATCTCGATTATCTGCAGAATGGCGACGGCAAGACCATCGTCGCCGCCTACTCCGTCCGCCCGGTCCCCGGCGCGACGGTGTCCACGCCCCTGCGCTGGAGCGAGGTAGGGCCCTCCCTCGATCCGCGCGCCTTCACGCTGCGGACGGTGCCGCGCCGCGCGCAGGAGCTGGGCGACGACCCCGCGCTGGCCGTCCTCTCGATCGAGCCAGACCTGCCAGCGATCCTCGGGAGGCTCGCAAACGAGCTGCGGCGTTGACGCGGTCGAGCGCCGAGCCAGGTCAGTAGGTGAGGGCGCCCTGCGCGCGCACCGCCGTCATGGCGGCCAGATTGACCACGTCCTGCACGCTCGCTCCCTGCTGCAGCACGTTCACCGGGCGCGACATCCCCATCAGCACCGGGCCGATCACCTCGGCGCCGCCCAGCCGCCAGAGCAACTTGTAGCCGATGTTGCCGCTGTTCAAGTCGGGGAAGACGAGCACGTTGGCGTCGCCGGTGAGGCGCGCGAAGGGGAAGTCCTGCTCGCGCACGCTCTGGACCAGGGCCGGGTCGACCTGCATCTCGCCCTCGATCTCGAGGTCGGGGCGACGCTCGCGCACGAGGTCCACGGCGCGGCGCACCTTGGCGGGAGAGCCGCCGCGGTCGGTGCCGAAGTTCGAGTACGAGAGCATGGCGATGCGCGGCTGCAGCTCGAAGGCCCGCGCCAGCTCGGCGGTGCTGATGGCGATGTCGGCCAGCTCCTCAGCGCTTGGGTCGGCGTTGACCGTGCAGTCCGCGAGCAGCTTCAGGCTGTGCTTGAAGGCGAGGATGTAGGTGCCGCTGGCGCGCCGATCGTCCTGCGTGCGGATCACCTCCAGCGCGGGCCGGATGGCCTCGGGATAGGTGCGGGTCAGGCCGGTGACCAGGCCGTCGACGAGACCCTCGCGCAGCAGCATCGCGGCGAAGGTGTTGCGCTGGCGCAGCCGGTACTCGGCCTCGGTGAAGGAGATGCCGTGCCGCTGGCGCAGCTCGAAGAACTTGCGCGCGTACTCGGGCAACTTGTCGCTGGTCAGCGGGTTGATGATCTCCAGATCGGGGATCGCGCTCAGCCCCGCCTCTTTGCCCTGCGCGAGGATGTCCTCGCGCTTGCCCAAAAGCACCGGCCTGCAGATGCGCTCCTCGATGAGCTGCTGCGCGGCGCGCAGGATGCGGGGGTGGTTGCCCTCGGGGAAGGCGATGCGGGTGATCTTCTGACGCGCGCGGCCCACCACCACGCTCATCACCTCGTAGGTGCGCCCCTGCCGCTTGCGCAGCGTATCCACGTACTCCGGCACGTAGCTGTCGAGATCGCGCTTGAGGTCCAGCCGCGCCACCCCGGACTCGATGGCCGCTTTCGCCACCGCCGGCGCGACCCAGGTGAGCACGCGCGGATCGAACGGCTTGGGAATGATGTAGTCGCGGCCGAACCGGAACGACTGGTTGGCGTAGGCGGCGCTGACGCTCTCGGGCACGTCCTGGCGCGCGAGCTGCGCCAGGGCTCGGGAGGCGGCGAGCTTCATCTCCTCGTTGATCGCCTTGGCGCGCACGTCGAGGGCGCCGCGGAAGAGGCCGGGGAACCCGAGCACGTTGTTCACCTGGTTGGGATAGTCGGTGCGCCCGGTGGCGATGATCGCGTCCTTGCGGACCTGGAGGACCTCCTCGGGGAGGATCTCGGGCTGCGGATTCGCGAGCGCGAAGAGGATCGGATCCTTGGCCAGCGAGGCGACCATGTCGCGGGTGATGACGCCGGCCGCGGAGAGGCCCACCAGCACGTCGGCTCCGCGCGCCACCTCGGCAAGCGTGGCCGGGCGCTGGCCCTGCGCGAACGCGCCCTTCCACTCGTCCATGTCGTCCTTGCGGCCGCGGTAGACGAGCCCGTACTTGTCGCACATGAAGACGTGCTCGCGCGGGACGCCAACGCGCACGTATTGCTCGGCGCACGCCACCGCCGCCGCGCCGGCGCCGACGAACACCACCTTGACGTCGGCGGCGCGCTTGCCCACCAGTTCGAGCGCGTTGATCAGCGCCGCGGCGGTGATGATGGCGGTGCCGTGCTGGTCGTCGTGGAACACCGGGATGCTCATCTCGGAGCGCAGCCGCCGCTCGATGACGAAGCACTCGGGGCTCTTCACGTCCTCCAGACAGATGCCGCCGAAGGTGGGCTCGAGCGCGCGCACCACGCGGCAGAAGCCGTCGATGTCGCTTTCGTCGACCTCCAGGTCGAAGACGTCGATGTCGGCGAACTTCTTCAAGAGGACGCCCTTGCCCTCCATGACCGGCTTCGCGGCCCAGGGGCCGATGTTGCCGAGGCCGAGCACGGCGGTGCCGTTGGAGATCACCGCCACCAGGTTGCCGCGGGCGGTGTAGGTGTAGCTCTCGTCGCGGGAGCGGGCGATCTCCAGGCACGGCTCGGCCACGCCCGGGCTGTAGGCGAGGGCGAGATCGCGGGCGGTGCCGACTGCCTTGGTGGGGACGACTTCGATCTTTCCGCGGGGGGCGGAGGAGTGGTACTCGAGCGCCTCTTCCTTCGAAGGATGCCGAGTCTTCGTCTCGAACGTGCTGGCCATGGCCCCCGATTTAACACAGACCAGTCGCGCGAGGGGCCGATCTGCGCGCGGGCATCCGCTCGCTCCGTGGAGAGGGCGCGCCCTCGGCGAACGGCCGGCCGTGACAGAATCGTAAAGCGCCTTATCATCAGGTCATGCCGAGACCCCTCGCCCCCCGCTTCGACCGGCTGCAGATCCTGGCTCGCAGGTTCCCCGGCATCGACCCCCAGTCGCTCGCGACCGCCATCGCGCTGTTGCGCTTCTCCAGCAGCCTCTACAACGCGCTCGACGAGCAGTACGCGCGGCACGGCATCGCCCGCGGCCGCTTCCACGTGCTGATCCTGCTCTACGAGACCGAGGGGCAGGGCCTGACGCCGCACGAGCTGGCGGAGAAGGCGGCGGTCAGCCGCGCCGCGATGACCGGCCTCATCGACACGCTCTTCGGGTCAGGTCTGGTGACCCGGCAGGACGACCCGCTCGACCGGCGTACCTACCGCGTCCAGATCACCGACGAGGGGCACCGCTTCCTCAAGAAGATGCTGCCCGATCATTTCCGCCGCATGAACGCGCTGGTGGCCGACCTCTCGCTGGAGGAGAAGCGTGCGCTGGTGCGGCTGCTGGAGAAGGTGAACGGGGCCATCTCGGTGTTCGAGGAAGGTCTGCCGCCCGCCGCCGCGCGCTGAACTGGGTCAGCGAAAAAGCGGGTGGCACGCGAATCGCTAGGCGAGCGGGCGACTCTCAAGAGGATTCGGGCAAGGAGCTCCGCAATGGCATCGGCAACGCCTCTCAAGACCGTCCCCGGCGAAACTCATCAAGAAGTTGACGATCAGCCTGTAAAAGGATCCGACACCCCGTCGGCGGCGCCGGCAGCAAAGCGGCCCAAGGCGCGCCTGGTCTTCGTGGGTCTGGCCGCGGCGGCCGCGCTGGTGGCCCTGGGCGCGCTGCTGCTCGGCCGCGGCAAGGAGGGGACCGACGACGCGCAGGTGGAGGGCCGGGTGGTCAGCGTGTCGTCGCGTGTGGGCGGCATCCCGGTGATGCGCGTCCTGGTGCAGGACAACCAGCAGGTCAAGGCGGGCGACCTTTTGGTCGAGTTGGACGGCCGCGATCTGCAGGCGAAGCTGCTCGGCGCCCGCGCCGATGTCGCCGCCGCCAAGGCCGCGCTGGCCACCGCGCAGACGCAGCTCTCGCTCACCGAGGCCAACGTTGCCGCCACCCTGCGCCAGGCGCGCGGCGGCTACACCCAGGCCTCCAGCGGCGTGAGCGCGACCCGCGCCTCCCTCTTGCAAGCGCGCGCCGACGTCGCCGCGGCCGAGGCGCAGGCCCGGCTGGCCGAGGCCGACCTGCGCCGCGCCCGCCAGCTCTTCGAGCAAAAAGTTTCTCCACAGGCCGAGTTGGACGCGCGCGAGGCGAAGGCGGAGGCGGCCAGGGCCGCGCTCGACCAGGCGCGCGCGCACCTTACCTCCACCGAAGCCAACCTCTCGGTCTCCGCCGGCGGCGTCGAGGTGGCGAGCGGTCGGCTGAGCGCGGCACAGACGGCGCCCCAACAGATCTCCGCCGCCCAAGCCGCGGTCGATGCCGCACAGGCGCGCTTGCAGCAGAGCGAGGCCGCGGCCCAGATCGCCGAGCTGAACCTCTCCTACACGCAGGTCCGCGCGCCGGTCGCGGGCGTCGTCTCGCGGCGCACGGTGGAGCAGGGCCAGCTCGTCTCGCCCGAGCGACCCCTCCTGGCACTGGTCCCGCTCGACGACGTCTGGATCGTGGCCAACTTCAAGGAGGACCAGATCGGCGACATGAAGCCCGGCCAGCGCGCCCGGGTGCGCATCGACGCGTTCGGGCGCCGCGACTTCTACGGCAAGGTCGACAGCATCGCCGGCGCCTCTGGCGCGCGCTTCGCTCTGTTGCCCCCGGACAATTCCTCGGGGAACTTCGTCAAGGTGGTGCAGCGCGTGCCGGTCCTCATCCGGCTCGACCAGCCCACAGGCGTCCAGCTTCGCCCCGGCCTCTCCGCGGACGCTGTCGTCTACATTCGCGACTGAGAGGTTGGGACCATGGCCGCGCACGAGACGCAGATCACCGGCAACAAGCTGCTGATCACCATCGCGACCATGGTCGCGGCGCTGGTGAGCGTGCTCGACATCTCCATCGTCAACGTGGCGCTGAACGACATCCGCGCCAGCTTCGGCACGCCGCTCGATCAGATCGCCTGGGTTTCCACAGGGTACGCGATGGCGAACATCACCGTCATCCCCATCTCCGGCTGGCTGCAGCGGCGCTTCGGCTTCCGCAGGTACTTCGCGGGCTCGATCCTGCTCTTCACCGCCGCCAGCGCGCTCTGCGCGCTCGCCTGGAACCTCCCCTCGCTGGTGGTCTTCCGCATCATCCAGGGCATCGGCGGCGGCGCGATCATCCCAACGTCGCAGAACATCCTCTTCTCGCGCTACCCGCGCAACGAGCACGGCATGGCCGGAGCGTTGTTCGCGCTGGGCGCCATCACCGGGCCGCTGCTCGGGCCCACCATCGGCGGCTACCTGATCGAGTGGGCGAGCTGGCACTGGATCTTCCTCATCAACGTGCCGTTGGGCGTGTTCGCCGCGCTGCTCGCCTACCGGAACATCAAGGAAGAGGGCTTCGAGCCCACCCGTGCGCCCATCGATACGCAGGGCATCGCGCTCCTTGGCGTGGGCATGGTCGCGCTGCAGTACGTGCTCGAGGAGGGAAACCGCGACGGCTGGTTCGACGACGCGCGCATCTCCTTCCTGGCGGTGGTGGCGCTGGTCTGCCTCGTCACCTTCGTGGTGCACGAGCTGGAGACCGAACACCCGGTGATCGACCTGCGCGTCTTCAAGGACCGCACGTACGTCGCCGCCACCGCGCTCAACTTCCTGTTCGGCACCGCGCTCTTCGCCGGTTCGTTCCTCTTCTCGCTCTACTGCGGGACGGTCATGCACTACCAGGCCAAGGACATCGGTCTTCTCTTCCTCAAGGGGAGTTGGATCCAGGTCCTGATCATGCCGCTGGTGGGCAAGTTCATGGGCAAGTTCGATGCGCGGGCGATGATCGCGGTCGGCCTCGTCGGCATCTTCTGGAGCCTGTGGGCGAACAGCCAGCTCACTTCGCAGGCCGACACGCACGCGCTCCTCGTGCCGATCTTCATCCGCGCCTGCTTCCTCGGCCTCTGCTTCGTGCCGCTGTCGGTGGTGGCGCTCTCCGGCCTCTCCCCGGCCAAGCGCGGGTCGGGTGCGGGCCTCTTCAATCTCACCCGCGAGCTGGGCGGTTCCATCGGCCTGGCGTGGATGAGCACGCTGCTCAACAACAACACCCGGCAGTTCGCAAGCGATCTCAGCAAGCACGTCGATGTCTATGGCGAGGCCACCGTCGAGGCGTTGCGGTCCGCGCAGAACGGCGTCGGGATGCGTCTCTACGACGGGGCGGCAGGGGCGCTGAGCATCATCGGCCTGCGCATCCAGGGACAGGCGCTGATGCGGGCCTTCAACCACTCGTTCTTGACGCTGGCGTTCTTCTTCGCCGGATCGCTCCTCTTGGTGCTGCTGCTCAAGCGCGCCGACCCGGCGGTGAAGGTGGACGCGGCCGGCCACTGACAGCCCCGCGCCGGGCAGCCCCGGGCGCTTTGCAATGCAGGCCGCAGGGTGCTAGCCAAACTTCATGCGCGAGATCCTGCCCGACGTGCTGACCTGGCCCTGGTTCTCGGAGAAGAACGGCTACGACTTCAACGGCTATCTCTTCCTCGACGCGGGGGGCAACATCGCGGTCGACCCGGTGCTGATGCCCGACGCGGTGCTTGCCGAGCTGGGGCGGATCGGCGTGCGGCACATCGTCCTCACCAACCGCAACCACTTCCGCGATGCTGCCCGGCTGCGGGAAGCGACCGGGGCGAAGGTGCTCGCGCACCCGGCCGACGCGGGATTTGTGCGCGAAAAGGGCGTTCCGGTCGACGGAGCCATCGAGCCCGGCGCGCGCCTCGGGCCCTTCGCTGTGCTGGATGCGCACGGCAAGTCGCCGGGAGAGATTGCGCTGTACGACGAGGCCCGAAGGCTTCTGGTGGTGGGCGATGCGTGCGTGGGCAAGCCTTCGGGCGCGCTCTCGCTGCTGCCACAGGCGGTGATCGACGACCCGACCGCGCTGCGCCGCTCTCTCGCTCACTTGCTGCGCGACGTGCACTTCGACGCTCTTCTGCCCGGCGACGGCGCCCCCATCTTACAGGCCGCGCACGGCGCGTTGCGCGCGCTCTGCGCCACCTTCCCCGAGGCCTACCCTTGAGTGGGCATGACGACAGGGCGCCCGACGAGAAGCGGCTGCGTGCGCTCATCGACACGCTGTTTGCGGCGCACCCCTGGCACGGCATCGACCCCGGCGACGCGGCCGACGTGCTCACGGCCTACATCGAGCTCGTGCCCACCGACGCGGTGAAGTACGAGCTGGACAAGCAGAGCGGGGCGCTGCGCATCGACCGGCCGCAGCGCTACTCCAGCCTGGCGCCGATGCCCTACGGCTTCTTTCCGCAGACCTATTGTGGAGCGAGCGTGGCCGCGCGCGGGGCAGAGCGGACCGGGGCGAGTCCGGTGCACGGCGACGGCGACCCCATGGACGTCTGCGTGCTCACCGAGAAAACGCTCGCGCACGGCGGGTTCCTCGCGCGCGTGCGGCCGATCGGCGGGCTGCGCATGATCGACGGCGAGGAGGCCGACGACAAGATCGTCGCCGTGCTGGAGAGCGACCTCGCCTGGGGCCACCTGCGCGAGTTGGCCGACTGCCCGGACGCCATCATCGAGCGTCTCAAGCACTACTTCCTCACCTACAAGCAGCTCCCTGGCGAAGGGCCGCGCAAGGTGCAGATCGCCGAGCAGTACGACCGGGCCGAGGCGATCGAGATGGTGCGCCGGAGTCTGCGGGACTACCGCGACGAGTTCGGGCCGCCCGAGGAGAGGCTCCCGCTCCTGCGCCGGCTGCTGCGGGACTCACAGGGCCCCTGACCATGGCCAACCTGCCCTGGCCGCCCCTCGAGCCCCCCTCGGCCCAAGCCCGCTTTCCCAATCCTGAGGAGTTGGGCGAGGAGTGGGTGCTGGGCGTGACCCGGGGCCTGACGCCGGGCCTGGTGCTGCAGGCCTACCGCGAGGGCATCTTTCCCTGGCCGACGCAGCCTGGCGTGGTGCCGTGGTGCTCGCCGGAGCCTCGCTGCATCTTTCCGCTCGAGCGCGTGGGCGTCTGGCCGCGCAGCGTGCGCCGCGCCCTGAAGGCGGCCGCCGCGGAGGGCTGGCAGATCACCTTCGACACCGCGTATCGCGAAGTCATGCTTGCCTGCGGCGAGCGCGAAGAGGGTACCTGGATCACGCCGGACATCGCGACCACCTATGCCGAGCTGCACGACCGCGGGTTCGGCCACAGCGTCGAGGTGTGGAGGCTCGGTCCGCAGGGCCACGAGCTGATCGGCGGCCTGTATGGCCTGGCGGTGGGCGCGCTGTTCGCGGGCGAGTCGATGTTCCACCGGGTGAGCGGCGCCTCCAAGGTCGCCTTCGTGGCGATGGCCGGGCGGCTGCGCGACCGCGCCTTCCAGCTCTTCGACGTGCAGGCCCACTCCGAACACTTGGAGTCGCTCGGGTGCATCCTGATCCCGCGGCGCGAGTTTCTGTCCCGCGTGCGGGCGGCGGTGCGGGTCCCGGCGCCGTTCGAGGCAGGCGCCTGAGGCGGGCGCGCCCGCCGCGTGCTCATGCGGCAGGAGGGGCGCTACGCACAGGAGCGGCGACGGCGGAAACGGCGGGCGTGGACAGCCCCAGCCGGTCCACGAACTGGCGCTCGACCAGCTTGCGGTAGAGGCCTTCCTCCGCCATCAGCGCCGCGTGGCTCCCCTGCTGCACCACCCTGCCGCCGTCGAGCACCAGCACCCGGTCCGCGCGCATCACCGTGCTGAGACGGTGCGCGATGACGAGGGTGGTGCGGCCGCGCATGAGCCGCTCCAGCGCGTCCTGCACCAACGCTTCGCTCTCGGCATCGAGGGCGCTGGTCGCCTCGTCGAGCACCAGCAGGCGCGGATCCTTGAGCAGCGCGCGGGCGATGGCGACCCGCTGCCTCTGGCCCCCGGAGAGCTGCACCCCGCGCTCGCCCACCAGCGTCGCGTAGCCCTGCGGAAAACGGGAGACGAACTCGTGCGCGTGGGCCGCGCGCGCCGCCGCCTCCACTTCGGCCGGGGTAGCAGAGGGCCGGCCGTAGCGGATGTTGTCGGCCACCGAGCTGGAGAACAGCAGCGGCTCCTGCGCGACGGTGCCGATCTGGCGCCGCAACCATTGCGGATCGAGCGTGCGGACGTCGGCACCATCGAAGAGGATGCGCCCGCCGAGCGGGTCGTAGAAGCGCGCGAGCAGCGCCGCGACCGTGGACTTGCCCGCGCCGGAGGGCCCCACCAGCGCCACGGCCTCGCCTTCGGCGAGCGAGAGATCGATGCCCTGGAACACCGGCACGTCGGGCCGCGAGGGATACGCGAAGCGCACCTGCTCGACGTCGATGCGCCCGCGTGAGGTCCTGGGGCGCAGCCCGCTGGCGGAGGGAATCGCCGGAGTGCGGTCGAGGATCTCGAACACCCGCTCTGCGGCACCGAGCGACTTCATGAAGTCGGCCCACAGGTCGGTGAGCCCGGCGAGCGACATGGCGACGATGAGCGTGTAGATGAGGAACTGCGTCAGCTCGCCGGGCTTCAGCTGGTGTGCGTAGACCAGCCGCCCGCCGTACCAGAAGACCAGCGCGGCGGCGCCGAAGGCGGCGAAGGACGCGGCGCTCATGAAGCCCGCTCCCGCGCGCACGCGCGCCTTGGCCAGCGCGAAGGAATGCCGCACCGCCTTGCCGTATCGGGCAAGCTCCCCCGCCTCGGCGGCGAAGCTGCGCACGGTGCGGATACCGGAGATGCTCTCCTCCGCCACCTCGTTCGACTGGGCCAAGGCGTCCTGAACGGCCTTGGACAGCCTGCGCACGTAGCGCCCGTAATAGACCGCGCCGATGGCCACCGCCGGAACGACCAGGAGCATCAGCGCGGTCAGCACCGGCGAGGTGCAGAAGAGGAAGCCGAGCCCGCCCAGCACGGAGGCGGCGTTGCGCAGGCCCATCGAGATGTTCGCCGAGAGGGCGCTCTGCAGCACCGAGGTGTCCGACGCCAGCCGGTTGGTCAGGTCGCCGGTGCGGCGTTCGTCGAAGAAGGCGATGTCCTGCTCGAGCACGCTGGCGTACAGCCTCTCGCGCAGCGCCGTCACCACGCTCTCGCCGGCGATGCTGAAGTGGACGTAGCGCAGGCTGACGGCGGCCGACTGCACCAGCGCGATCGCCACCATCTCCAGCGCGGCGCGGTCGATCCGCGACCGGTCTCCGCCCGCCACCGCTGCGTCGATGATGGTGCCGGCGACCTTGGGATAGAGCAGTCCCATCGCGCTGCCGACGGCGAGGAAGACGGTGCCGAGCGCGAGGCGCACACGCTCTGGACGCGCCAGACCGAGCAGGCGGCGCAGCGTGAGCGAGCGGGGCAACCTGGGGCCGGTCTGCTCGGGCATCTGGCAAGACTAACGGCCTTGTCGCCCCCGCGCCGTCGCCGGGGAGCGCCGGCGGTCTCTCTGTGCTAACAGGGCCCAGGGGAGGTCCCGATGGAACGCTTCGACGCGATCGTGATCGGCACCGGCCAGGCGGGTCCACCGCTTTCGGTGAGGCTCGCCCAGGCCGGTCGCAAGGTGGCCATCCTCGAGCGCGCGCGCTTTGGCGGCACCTGCGTCAACACCGGCTGCGTCCCGACCAAAACGATGGTGGCGAGCGCGCGCACGGCCTGGACGGCGCGCAACGCGGCCGAGTTCGGCGTGCAGATCGGCGGCGAGCTGCGCGTCGACATGAAGCGGGTGAAGGAGCGCAAGGACCAGATCTCCGGGGCCACGAACGACGGCGTGACGAAGTGGCTGGAGACGACGCCCGGCGTGACGGTCATCCGCGGCCAGGGGCGCTTCAGCGGACCGCGCACCATCCGCGTGGGCGAGCGCGAGCTGACCGCCGAGCAGGTATTCATCAACGTCGGGGGGCGAGCCATCCGCCCGCCGCTGCCCGGTCTGGACGCGGTCCCGTACTGGACCAACTCCAGCATCATGGCGGTGGATTTCCTCCCGCCCCACCTGATCATCCTGGGCGGCGGATATATCGCCCTCGAGTTCGCGCAGATGTACCGGCGCTTCGGCAGCGAGGTGACCGTGCTCGAGATCGGCCCGCGGCTGCTGTCGAAGGAGGACGAGGACATCTCCGCGGAGATCCGCGCCATCCTCGAAGCGGAAGGGGTCCGGGTGATCTGCCGAGCCGAAGCGGTCAAGGTGTCCGGCGCGGCCGGTGCGATCGAGATCGCGCTGCAGGGGCGCGAGGCCGTGCGCGGCAGCCATCTGTTGGTGGCGGTCGGCCGCCAGCCCAACACGGCCGACCTGGGCCTGCGCGACGCGGGCGTCGAGACGGACGCGCGCGGCTACATCAAGGTGGACGACGAACTGCACACCACCGCCGATGAGGTGTGGGCGCTGGGCGACTGCAATGGCAAGGGGGCGTTCACCCACACGTCCTACAACGATTACGAGATCGTCGCGGCGAATCTGCTCGACGGCGAGCACCGGAAGGTCAGCGACCGAGTCCCCGCCTATGCGCTCTACATCGACCCGCCGCTCGGTCGCGCAGGCATGAGCGAGGCTGAGGCGCGCACCTCGGGCCGCCAGGTCCTGGTGGCGCGGATGCCGATGTCGCGCGTGAGCCGGGCGAGGGAGCGCTCGGAGACGCGCGGCTTCATGAGGGCGCTCGTCGACGCGAAGACGAAGCGGCTGCTCGGGGCCTCGCTCCTGGGGATCAACGCCGACGAAGTCATCCACCTGTTCATCGACGCGATGACCGCGCAGGTGCCGTACACGGTGATCACCCGCGCCATGCACATCCACCCCACCGTGGCAGAGCTGATCCCCACGCTGCTCGAACGGCTCGAGCCGCTCGAGCAGGCCCCCGCCTAGCCCGATCTCATGACCCGCTGCCGTCGTCGGGCGGCGGCACCAGGTCCTCCTCGCCCATGCCCGCGCCGTCCGGCGGCGCCGCCGGGGGCAGGACGTGGGTGGGTGGGGCCTCGACCGGAGCGAGCTCTGCCCGCTGGAGAGCGGTGAGCTGTCCGACGGCCTGCTGCCCTGCCGGCTTGGGGCCGTAGCGATGGATCGCCGCAGCGCCGGCGGCGATCACGGCGCACGCGACCAGCAGGGCGCGGACCGAAAAGCGATTCCGCCTCTTGGGATTCAGGTTCAGGTCGAACTTTGGATTCAGATTGGGATTCATGATCCCTCCTTGATGAGCGGACGCGGCCCGGGCTTGGCCGGCCACGGCGCAGCGCCCAGATTGAAAACAGTACTTCCCCGCCTTGCGTGCCGTTGCCCGGCCGCGAGCCGAGAGGGATAACCCGTCCCCTCGTCAAACTCGGGAGGATCCATGCCGCGTCTCTCGCTCCTTCTGCTCCTGGCCTTCGGCTGCGCGACCACGTACGGAACGTCTTCCCCTGCGGGTGCACCCGGCAGCTATGCGAACGCCGACGCGGGCGCCGCGGCCACCCCCGCCGGCGCATCCGGTCCCTCCGCAACGGCGGCGATCGAGCCGCGCAGCGACAGCACGCTCTCCGGCACCTCGCGATTCAGCACCGTCGATGGCGGGCTCGGCGCGCACGTCGAGGTGCAGGGCGCGAATCCAGGCCTCCACGGGGTGCACGTGCACGAAAAGGGAGACTGCTCCGACCCCAAGGCCCTCAGCGCCGGTCCCCACTACAACCCGAACATGGGTGCGCACCACGGCGGCCCGGTGACGCCCGTGCGCCACGGCGGCGATCTGGGGAACATCCAGGTGGACTCGAGCGGCAAGGGGATTCTCGACGTGGTGGTTGCGGACGTCTCGGTCAACGACCCCGCGAGCGGCATCGTGGGCCGCGCGATCGTCGTGCACGAGAAGACCGACGATCTGCAGACCGATCCAGCCGGCAACTCGGGCGCGCGCATCGGCTGCGGCGTGATCCAGCCGACGCCCTAGCAGGGTGTTCCGTCGCTCTCCGGGCGGCTCCGTGATAAGACATCGATCGTGGCCGAGCTAGCAGAGCCTCGCGATCTCGAGGGCCTGACGCAGGTCGTGCGCAAGACCCTCGCGCGCGTGCCGGCGCGGATGCGCGAAAGCGTGGTGACGCTCGCCGCCTGGCGCATCGAGACCACCTCTGCCCAGGGCCCAGGTACGATCGTCCTCGTCGAGCTGCCCTCGGGGCAGCAGGCCTTTCGCGGCGAGGGAGTCCACCTCGGGTGGCCGCAGGAGAAGCTCGCTTCGCTCTGGCGCGCGCTCTCGGAGGCGGCGGCGGGCGAGGCCCCCTTCGAGGTTCCTCAACTCGGCTGAGTTCGGGGGCCCGTTAGATCCCGGCGAGCCCGGGCTCGATGCGCTTGAAGCCCTGCTCGATGGCCCAGAGGTCGAGGCCCAGCGAGGCAAGGTCGTCGACCTCCGGAATCAGGCGCCCATCGGCGGAGAGATCGAGCGACTTCACATAGCCGCGGCAGGTTTCGCACCCCTCGATGCGCGCGTTGCGGTGGAGGTCGCTCTGGAAGGTGGGCAGCTTGGGCGGATCCTCTTCTCCGCACGCCGGGCAGCGGATGCGGTTCACCGGCCACTCCCCGCCACACAGGGCGCAGCAGAGGAAGCGGCGCGCGGAATCCGTGTCCGGCCGACGCGCTGCGACCGAGGCGCCGCCGCCGCACGCGGGGCAGCCGTTGCGCGGGCGAGGCCTTCGCGGCACCACCTCGAGCCCGGTGAGCGTCGCGCAATAGGGCCGCAGGAGCGCGCGCGAGAGGTAGTCCTCGCTGCTGTCCAGGGCCCCCATCCAGTAGACCCCCAAGCGTGAAGCGAAGACCTCCGCGTCCTCCCCCGCGCGCTCGCGCGCCGCTTCCGCGAGCGGCGGCGGGCCGGCCTCAGCGGCGGCCTCGAGCAGCGCGCGGCCGGGTTCGACCAGCGCCGCCGCATCGGTTTGCAGATCGCCCGTGAGCGGAATGCGCGCGTGGACCGCCGCGAGAGCGTCGGCGATCCGGGCCTGGGCGCGAAACAGCGCCGCGGCGAATCGCAGCGGCGCGGACGCGGCCTGCGAGAGCGGCGCGAGCAGCTCGGCCCGCGTGGCGCGCTCCCGCAGCCTTGTCGCCGCCTTACTTTCGCTGGCGGGCATCCCCGGTCACTTCCCGGTACCACGCCGGGTGGTGCAGTTTCGCCCACGGCTTGGTGACCGTGCCGCGCGTCATGGCGCGGAACGTCCCCGGTTCCGCAGCGGTGCCCAGATAGACGTGTCCGATGATCGCCACCACGAAGGCGATGAAGGTAATGTCGTGGAGCACGATGCTGGCCTCGCGCAGCACCGGCGGCACGAGCAGCGGGAACCAGAGCACGACGCCCGAGAGCATCAGGCCGATCGCGCCCAGCGAAGTGATCCAGAAGAGCAACTTCTGACCGCCGTTGTACTTGCCCACGGTGGGATCCTCGCCGGTGAATTTGAAGTACTGGATGAGCTTCTTTGGGGTCATCCACTCCTTCTCGCTGCCGCGCAGCACCATCGCCTTCGCCCAGTGCACGAACATCACCGCGGACGCGGCGAAGAACACCACGCCGGCCCACGGATGCAGCCAGCTGCAGACGGTGAGCCCGCCGAAGAGGGTCGCCATCCAGCCGAACACCGGCGTCCAGATCGGCAACCCGGTGAGCAGGCAGACCACGAACGACCCGGCGACCGACCAGTGGATGGCGCGCGACAAGTAGCGGTGCCGGACGATGAAATCTCCCACCACCACGTCTTCGGTGTGGAGCGCGACCGAGGCTCCCTCGTCGCCGTGAGAGCCTTTCCTCGCCGGGTCCTGCGCGACCAGCTCTGCCATGGAGTGCCTCCGGTCTAGACCTTGGGTGGGGTCTTGCCCACGTCGTCGCCGCCCGAGGGGCCTTCCTTGGGCTTCTTGGGGCCCACCGCCATGTAGTGGCCCAAGAAGGCGAAGGCGGTGCCGAGCATGGCGACGAAGCCGAGCGGCCGCAGAATGGACATCCAGAAGCTCACCGCCATCGGGATCTTCGGGTCGCGGGGAAGCCCGTACCACTCCGGCTTGTCCCCGTACTTGAGCACGGTGACCACGCCGGTGCCGCCGACGCCGGGCGGATCGTAGAGCGCCGCGTTGACGAAGCCGTTGGCGCGCAGCTGATCGACGCGCGCGCTGCCGAGCTCGACCATGTCTTCCTTGGTGCCGAAGTGCAGGCAGCCGGTGGGGCACGCCTTCACGCAGGCCGGCTCGAGCGCGACCTCAACCCGGTCCACGCAGAGGGTGCACTTCGCCATCTTGTCGGTGGTGACGCTGTACCTGGGGATGTCGAAGGGGCAGCCGGTCTCGCACAGCTTGCAGCCGATGCACGCCTCGGGGTTCACGTCGACGATGCCGTTCTCGTACTGCACGATGGCGCCAGGTGCCGGGCAAGCCGCGAGGCAGCCCGGGTCGGCGCAGTGCATGCACTGGTCCTTGCGCATCAGCCAGGCCATCGAATCGCCCAGCGGCCGCTCGTCGAAGCGGATCAGGTTCCAGAAGTTGGCGTCGGTCTTCGGCATCGTCTGGTACGTGCCGATCTGAGTGGTCTTCACCACGCCGAGGTCGTTCCATTCCTGGCAGGCCACCTCGCACGCCTTGCAGCCGATGCAGGTGGAGGTGTCGATGAGCTTGGAGACGACCGGCAGGTTGCGCAGGCCGGTCGCCTGCCCGCGGAGGGAGGCGGAGGAGCGGCGGATCTCGAGGGTCTGGGCGGCCATGGGGTTCTCCTAGGCCTTCTCGAGCTTGACGAGGAACGTCTTGAATTCGGGCGTCCAAGTGTTTGCGTCCATCGCCGAGGGCGTGAGGAAGTTCGCCAGCGGCCCGATGTGGTTGGGTTCGCCGGCATATCCCCAGTGCAGCGGGAAGCCGATGTGCCACACCGGCTTGCCGTCCACCACCAGGGGCCGCAGCCGGTTGGTCACCATCGCGAGGCCCTGGATCGAGCCGCGCGCCGAGGTGACGCGCGCCTGCGAGCCGTTGGTGATTCCCTTCTCCTTGGCCAGCGGCTCCGGGATCTCGATGAAGAACCCCGGCTGGAGCTGGTTGAGAATGGCCGTGTGGTGCGTCCAGTAATGGTAATGCTCGGTCAATCGATAGGTCGTGCAGACGACGGGGAACTCCTCCCGCTTGCCGTACACGTCCTTGTCCGAGGAGAACCGCTTGCTCACCGGGCTGGAAGTGACCTTGGGGTGGAGCGGGTTGTCGATGGCGGCCTCGATCGCTTCGTAGTGCTCGGCGAAGGGACCATCGTTGAGCCCCGGCGTGAAGAGCCGGCCCACTCCCTCGGCGTTCATGATGAAGGCGCCGAATTGGCCGGGCGGGGAATCCGGCTTGATGTCCGGCACGTCGCCGACCCACAAGTGCCTCTCGGCGTCCCAGACGATGCCTGGGCGCTTCGGATCCCAGGGCCTGCCTTGGGCGTCCGCCGAGGCGCGGTTGTACATGATGCGCCGGTTCGCCGGCCAGGAGAAAGCCCAGTTCGAGTACAGCCCCAGTCCGCTCGGGTCCGCGGTGTTGCGCCTCTGCGCGTTATTGCCTGCTTCGGTGTAGACGCCCGTGTACAGCCAGTTGCCGCACATCGTGGACCCGTCGTCCATGAGCTGGCCGAAGCCGTCCAGCTGCTGCCCGGCGAGCTTGACCACCTTGGTCGGATCCTTGGGGTCCTTGAGGTCGACCACCGCCTTGCCGTTGATCTCCTTGAGCACCTCGCCCAGGTCGGGATTGGCGGGATTGGTGTATTTCCACGAGACGTTGAGCACCTGCTCGGGGAGCGCGCCGCCCTCCTTGCGGTACAGCTCGCGGACCGCGACGAAGATGCGCGCGAGGATCTCCTGGTCCGTCTTGGTCTGGCCCGGCGGATCGACCGCCTTCCACTTCCATTGGACCCACCGCGCGGAGTTGGTGAAGGTGCCGTCCTTCTCGGCGAACCCGGTGCAGGGGAGCTGGAACACCTCGGTCTGGATGTCCTTCGGGTCGGGGCCGCCGTACTGCTTCGGCGCCTTCCAGAAGGTGGCGGTCTCGATCTCGTAGTTCTCGCCGACCACCATCCACTTGAGCTTGGAGAGCGCGTTGATGACCTTCGAGGTATTCGGCCCGATGCCCACCGGGTTCATGCCGAAGGTGATGAAGCCCTCGGGCCCCGGCTCCTTGCCGCCCAGCCGGGTCGCCGAGCCGCGATACATGTCGTCGTAGATGTACATCCACGAGTAGTTGCCATCGACCTTCGGCAGCCAGGCGTAACCGAATTCGTTCTCCTTCTGCGCCTTCTCGCCGTAGACGGCCTTGAGCAGCGAGACCAGGAACTTGGGGGTGTTCGACCAGTAGTTCATCGACGCCCACGCCTGCTTGTTCAGGGTCGTGGGGGTGGTGGCCTCGAGGTACTGCGCCAGCGTCTGCTGCGCGCCGGTCGGCACTTTGAGGTAGCCGGTCAGCGCCTCGAACGTGCCGGCCATGTCGGTCGCGCCCTGGATGTTGGAGTGGCCGCGCATCGCGTTCACCCCGCCGCCGGGCCGGCCCACGTTTCCGAGCACGAGCTGCAGCGTGGCCGCGGCGCGGATGATCTGCACGCCGACGGAGTGCTGCGTCCAGCCGAGCGCATAGGTGATGGTGCCGACCCGCGCCGCGTTGCCGGTGGAGGTGACGACGTCGGCCACCTTGAGGAACTGGTCCTTGGGCGTGCCGCAGATCCGCTCCACCATCTCCGGCGTGTAGCGATCGACGTGCTTCTTGAGGAGCTGGAAGATGCAGCGCGGGTGCTGCATCGTCGGGTCGACCCGATAGGCCTTCGTCTCCGGATCGGCCTCGTAGGCCCAGGTGCTCTTGTCGTATTGCCCCTGCGCGGCGTCGAATCCGGAGAAGAGCCCGTCCTTGAAGTCGTATTTCTCGCCGATGATGTAGGGCCCGCTGGTGTGGATCTTGACGTACTCCTCGTGGAAGCGTCCGGTGGTGAGCGCGTGCCGGATGATCCCGTTGAGGAAGACGATGTCGGTCCCGGGACGCAGCGGCGCGTAGACGTCGGCCACCGCCGCGGTGCGGGTGAAGCGCGGGTCGACGACCACCAGCTTCGCGTTGCGGGTCTTCTTCGCCTCGATGGTCCACTTGAACCCGCAGGGGTGGTTCTCCGCGGGATTGCCGCCCATGGCGAGAACGACATCGGCGTTCTTGATGTCGTTCCAGCTGTTGGTCATCGCGCCGCGGCCGAACGTGGCGGCCAAACTGGCCACCGTGGGACCGTGTCAAACTCTCGCTTGTGAGTCGCGGTATGGGATGCCGAGCGCGGTGATGAACTTCCACTGCAGGAAATTGAACTCGTTGGTGTCGGTGCAGCCGCCGATCATCGCCAGGCCCGGCGTGCGGTTGACCACCTGACCCTTGGCGTTCTTCGCGACGAAGGTGCGGTCGCGCGTGTCCTTGATGTGGCGCGCGATCTTCGCGATCGCATCGTCCCAGCTGATCTCCTCCCAGTGGTCGGAGCCAGGTCTCCGCAGCTTGGGCTTGAGCAGCCGGTTGGGGTTGTTGATGTCGTCCCGCAGCGTCGAGCCCTTGGGGCAGAGGGTGCCGCGGTTGATCGGGTGGTCCGGATCTCCCTCGACGTGCACCACGTGGCCGGTGACGTTCTTCGCCCTGTCGCCGAGCGTGTGGATGATCACGCCGCAGGAGACGGCGCAGTAGGGACAGGTGCTGCGCGTTTCGGTCGTCCGCGAGATCTTCAGCTCGCGCATCTCGGCGCGGGCCTTCGAGAGATCGAAACCGAGCGCAACCGACCCGCCGATCGCCGCCGCTGAACCCTTCAGGAACGTCCGTCGGTTCATCACGACCTCCCGGATGTCGCTGCTGGTGGGCCGAACGCTGGGCGTGTGGTCGATCAAAAGTCAAGTCCGCTGGTGTTGGTCGCAGCGACCGCTTGGCCGTCGGCGGTTTGCCGCAATGCGGCGTGTGGGTGGCTTGCTTACTGCGGCGCGTTCCGCCTACCTTGCCGTGCCCCCGCCTGCTTGAGTTCACGCCTGCGGTCGACCTGACGCAGCGTCGCCTGACGGTGATGCTGAAGATGGCGGGTGACTCGGTCGCGGTGGTCCAGGCGCGCTCGGCCGGGGCGTTGACGCCCGAGGCCCGCGCGTCGATCCAGTCCGACCTGCGAGGGCGGCAGGACGCCATCCGCGGCTCCATCGAGGCGCATGGTGCGGTGGTGTTGGGCCAGTACCAGGATGCGATCAACGGCATCAAGGTGGACACTCCCGTCGAGAAGATCGGCGCGCTCTCCACGCTGCTCAACGTGGTGGCCGTCAAGCCGGTCGCGCACTACGAGTTGGACAACTCGGTCAGCGTGCCTTTCATCGGCGCTCCGGCGGCGTGGGCGGGCACGCCCGGCCTGCGCGGCGAGAACGTCAGGGTCGCCATCATCGATACCGGCATCGATTACACGCACGCGAACTTCGGCGGCCCGGGCAAGCCCGAGGCGTACACCGCCGCGCACCTCGCCGAGACATTGCCTGCCGATCCACGCTGGTTCGGGCCGGGCGCGCCCAAGGTGAAGGGCGGCATCGACCTTGCCGGCGACCTCTACAACGCGGCCTCCACGGATCCATCGCGCCGCATCCCGCATCCAGACCCGAACCCGCTGGACTGCTACGGGCACGGCAGCCACGTGGCCGGCACCGCGGCGGGCTTCGGCGTGACCTCTTCCGGCGAGACCTACGGCGGCCCTTACGCGCCAGGGCTTTCGGGCATGCGCATCTGCCTCGAACGCTGCCGACTCCGGCATCGTGGTGGTGGCCTCCGCCGGCAATTCCGGACCGAATCCGTACATCACCGGCTCGCCTGCCACCGGCACGCGCGCCATCAGCGTCGCCGCCGTCGACTCGACGGCGTCGTTCCCCGGTGCCCTGATCACGCTCGCGAGCGGCGCCGCGGTGAAGGCGATCAACGCCAACAACTGGGCGCTTCCCGCCGGAACCTTGCCCGTCTACGTGCTGCGCACGGCTGCCGGAGGCGTCTCGCTGGGCTGCAGCGAAGCCGAGTACGTGGACGCGGCGATCGCCGGGAAGCTCGTGGTCGCGCAGCGCGGCTCTTGCGCTCGCGTGGACCGCGTCATCTTCGGCAGCCGCCATGGCGCCGCCGCGGTGGCGATGATCAACGACGGCCCCGGATTTCCACCCATCGAAGGCAACATCCCCGGCGCCAACATCCCCTTCCTCGGAGTCCAAAGAGGTGCTGACGGCAGCGCGCTTGCCGCGTCCGCGAGCGCTTCGTTGCAGGTGACGACGGTCGCAAATCCAACCTTCCGCGCCTTCGCCAACTTCAGTTCCGGCGGGCCGCGGCAGGACGGCTACCTCAAGCCGGACATCTCCGCGCCCGGCGTCTCCATCATCTCGACCCAGATCGGCACGGGAGCGGGCGGGGGGCGGAACTCCGGCACCTCGATGGCGGCGCCGCACGTGGCGGGCGTAGCCGCGCTCGCCTTGCAGGCGCACCCGGACTGGGAGGCGCAGAACGTACGGCTGGCGATCGTCAACACCGCCGACCCGTCGCAGGTGGCCGGGTACACGGCGCGCCTGGGCGGTGCGGGCCTGGTGCAGCCGTATCCCGCGACCCGCACCGCGGTGATCGCCTCGTCCGAGGATGAGCCCGCGGTCAACTTCGGCAAGGCGCAGATCGACCAGGACTTCACCGACGCCCGCGAGGTCCAGCTGCGGAACTTCGGGAGCGCCTCTGCGACCTTCAACGTCTCGACGGTCAACACGGGCGGGTCGCCGCGTTCCATCTCGGTCAGCCCCGCCAGCGTGACGGTGCCGGGCGGCGGCTCGGCCACCGTCGTAGTCTCGCTCGGCGTGCCGGTGGCGACCGTCGGCAGCGCCGACTTCTTCCGCGACGTGCGCGGGTTCGTGGCGTTCTCTCCCGCGACCGCGGACATGAACAACGGAGTGGGGCTGACGGTGCCCTACTACTTCGTGCCCCGCGGCCGCTCTCTCGCGCGGGCGCGGCTCTCGTCGGCGCTCGGGCCCGCGAACCCCAGCTCGAGCGCGACCGTGAGCAACCGGGAAGGGCTGGCCCGGGCCACCGCCGACTTCTACGCTTGGGGCCTTTCCTCCCCGCAAAAGCACCTGGGGCCCATCGATCTGCGCGCAGTCGGTGTGCAGTCGTTCCCCTTCGGGTCCAGCCGGCTGATGGTCTTCGCCATCAACACGTACCGCCCCTGGACGACGGCGTCGCTGTACATCTTCGAGATCGACATCGACACCACCGGCTCCGGCAAGCCCAACTACGCGGTCGTCGCCATCGATTATGGGTACGTGACCTCCGGGGGGTCCGACGGCCGCATGGCAGCCGTCGTGTACGACCTCACCACCGGCCGCGGCCGCATCCGCTTCCTGGCTACGGCGCCGCAAGACGGGTCCACGCTGCTTGCGCCGGTGCTCGCGTCGGACCTCGGGCTCTCGGCGGCGAGCCCTCGCTTCTCGTACACGGCGTACAGCCAGGAGCGGTTCGGCCCCCGCTTCGATCAGATGTCCGGCTCGGCGTCCTACAACGCCTGGTCCAGCTCGATCAGCCAGGGCGATTTCGTCGCAGTCCCGGCCGGCGGGAGCGCTTCGGTGCCCATCACCATCGACCCCGCGGAGTGGGCGCGCACGCCGGCGCTCGGCTCGATGATCGTGACGCTGGACAACTTCGCGGGCGGTCGGCAGGCTGCATTGCTCCCGGCGCAGGTTGGAGCAGCGCCGCGCGAGGATAGGTAGGCAGCAACCGACGCGGACGACGTTCAGGAATTTTCGGTTGCGCCCGGGCGTACGAAGGCTGCGGGTCCGCGTTCCGTCCGACATGGGGTCGACACGGATGGGCCGCTAAGGAAGACACCATGGCTTCGTGGAGCAAGCAGCAAGAGCAGGTCCCCAGTCCGCACGAGTCGCGGCCGATCTCGGGCGGGATCCAGCAGCCGCGCGCAGAGGAGCCGTCCGCTCCGGCCAAGCGCGAAGAGCCGTCGAAAGAGCTGAACGACAGCAGCGACCTGCTGCTCGGAGCCGGGGCCCAGTTCGAGGGAAAGCTGACCTTCAAGGGCACCGTTCGCATCGATGCGAAGTTCGTCGGCTCGATCGTGACGAACGACGTTCTCGTCGTCGGCGAGCGCGCGAAGATCGACGCCGAGATCACCTGTGGCACCGTCGTGGTGCATGGCGAGGTGAACGGAAACGTGAAGGCGAAGAGCGGGGTCGAGTTGCGAAGGTCCGCGAGGGTCCGCGGCAATGTCGAGACCACGTCGCTGGCGATCGAGAAGGGCGCGCTCTTCCAGGGCGAGGTGAAGATGGCCGCGGTCGAGAAGACCGCGCGGCCGTCGGCCGAAGCCGTCTCGCTGCAGTAGCGAAGACGCTCCAGGTCCGGCCTGCCGAGCAACCCTGGCGGCCGGTCCTGAGTTGCATCCGCGCAGCTCGCTGGCCAAGTAAGGCGCTGTTCGAGCTCCAGCGCGGAGGCGCCATGGCTGCCCGGTTTTCCCTCGGGCCCGCCGAGGGTCCGGGCCCTACGGTGCTCACTTGCGACGGCGATCTGTGCCCGATCTGCGGCGGCGGCCCTTGGGTGCTCGCCTTCTACCCAGGCCTTTCCGGCTCGACCTCCCCGCGGGCGGGCGAGGCGCTGCTCGCCGAGCTGCGCGGGCTGGGAGCGAGCCTGGCAGTCTTGCGGCCGGACGGCGGAACGCTGCTGCGCCCGGACGATTCTCCCCAACCGCTGCGCCCCGCGCCCGCGCTCTGGGCGCGGCATGGCGCGCCTCTGGATTGCCCCACGCTGGTGGTCCTCGACGGCGAAGGCCGTGCTCGCCTGCGCCGCACGCTGGATGCATCCGCCGACGTGGAGTCGATGCTGCTGCGTGCGCTGCGCGACGCCGCGCGCGCCCGCGTTCCCGCGCGCGGGGTGGGCCGGCGCGAGCTCCTGGTCTCGGCGCTCGCGGCGGCCGTGGGCGCGGTGGTGCTCGACGCGTGCGCGGGTGCGCAGCGGGCCCCCGAGCAGCGTCCGGTGCAGACGGCCTCCAGCGGCCCGGACCTGATCGACGTGGCGCTCGTGATCAACGGCGAGCGCCGCGTGGTGCGCATCGAGCCGCGGGTCACGCTGCTCGATGCGCTGCGCGAGCAACTCGGCCTCACCGGCACCAAGAAGGGCTGCGACATGGGCCAGTGCGGCGCCTGCACCGTGCTGGTGGACGGCAAGCGCATCGACTCCTGCCTCGCGCTCGCCGTCCAGCACGAGGGGCGCGAGATCACGACCATCGAGGGCCTCGCGCGCGGCGAGGACCTCCACCCGATGCAGGCGGCGTTCCTCGAGCAGGACGCGTTCCAGTGCGGCTACTGCACGCCGGGCCAGATCCTCTCGGCGGTGGCCCTGCTCGCGGAGCACAAGGGGCAGCCGCTGGACGACGACGCGATCCGCGAGGGCATGAGCGGCAACCTGTGCCGTTGCGGCGCCTATCCAAACATCGTCGCCGCCGTGCGCGGGGTCGCGGGGAGGAGCTGACCCATGCGCCTGATCCAGTTCCAGCGCGCCTCCGGCATCGACGATGCCCTCCGCGCCGGATCGGCGCCCGACACCGCCTTCCTCGCCGGAGGCACCTCGCTGGTGGATTTGATGAAGCTCGAGGTGCTCCACCCGGCCCGGGTGGTCGACGTGGGCCGCCTCGCGCTGACGCGCATCGACAGCGAGGGCGGCGGGCTGCGCATCGGAGCGCTCGCCACCAACACCGACGTAGCCCAGAACGGCGAGGTGAAGAAGAAGCTGCCGGCGCTCAGCGAGGCGCTGCTGTCCGGCGCCTCGCCGCAGCTGCGCAACGCCGCCACCGTGGGCGGGAACTTGTTGCAGCGCACGCGCTGCGCCTACTACCGCGACCTCGCAACCGCCTGCAACAAGCGAAAGCCCGGTGCGGGTTGCGACGCGCTGCAGGGCTGGACGCGCATGCACGCCGTGCTCGGCACCAGCGACCAGTGCATCGCCGCGCACCCCTCGGACATGTGCGTTGCGCTGGCCGCGCTGGACGCCACCGTCCGCGTGCGTGGAGCTGCGGGCGAACGCGACATCCCCTTCGCCGAGCTGCATCTGCTTCCCGGCGAGCACCCGGAACGGGAGTTCGCGCTGGCGCCGGGCGAGCTCATCATCTCGGTGTTCGTGCCGGCGACGCCGCAGGCCGCCCGATCGCGCTACGTCAAGGTGCGCGACCGCGCCTCCTACGCCTTCGCGCTCGCCTCTTGCGCCGCCGCGCTGCACGTCGAGGGCGGCAGGATCCGCGCGGCCGGGCTGGCGCTGGGCGGCGTGGGCACCAAGCCCTGGCGCGTCCCAGAGGCGGAGGCGGCGCTGGTCGGAAAGGCCCCTTCGGCCCAGGCCTTCGCCCGCGCGGCGGAGATCGCGTTGCGCGGGGCGCGCACGCGGCCCGACAACGCCTTCAAGGTGGAGCTGGCCAAACGCACGGCGGTGCGCGCCCTGCGGCGCGCGGCGGAGGCGGCATGAAGGCCTCGGTGGGAAAGCCGCTGGTGCGCGCCGACGGGCGCGCCAAGGTGACCGGCCAGGCGAGGTACTCGGCGGAGGTGCAGGTGGCGGGCGTGGCGTATGCGGTGATCGTCACCAGCCGCAGCGCCCGCGGCCGCGTTGCGTCGATCGAGACCGCCGCGGCCGAGCGGGAGCCCGGCGTGCTGGCGGTGCTCACCCCCCAGAACGCGATGCGCCTTCCCGGCGGCCAGGGGGCGGTCGATCCGAGCGACCGCGCCGTGCAGGCGCTGCAGGACGACCGCATCTTCTACAGCAACCAACCCATCGCGCTGGTGGTTGCCGACACGCTCGAGCGCGCCACGCACGCGGCCCTGCTGGTGCGCGCGCGGGAGGAGCCGGAGAAGTTCACCGTGCGGCTCGACGACGAGATCGACCGGGCTTTTCCGCAGCAGACGGTCAGCTCCGCGGGAACGTTCCCCGCCGACGAGGTGCACGGCGACATCGAGAGGGGCTTGAGCCGGGGCGCGGCCCGCCTCGACCAAACTTACGAGATGCCGCCCGAGACGCACAACCCCATCGAGCCGCACGCCACCATCGCGGTGTGGAGCGGGCCCGACCGGATCACGGTCTACGACGCCTCGCAGGGCATCTTCGGCGTCCGCAAGAAACTCGCCAAAGCCTTTGGCCTGCAGCCCGAGAACGTACGGGTGATCACCAAGTTCGTCGGAGGCGGATTCGGCTGCAAGGGCTCGGTCTGGTCGCACGTGGTGCTCTCCGCGCTCGCGGCGAAGCAGGTGGGCCGGCCGGTCAAGCTGGTGCTCACGCGGCAACAGATGTTCGGCATGGTGGGCGGCCGTCCTCGCATCCGCCAGCACCTGCGGGCCGCGGCAACGCAGGGCGGGCGGCTCACCGCGCTGTCCCACCAGAGCACCTCGACCACCTCCCAGTTCGACATCTTCCTCGAGGCCGCCGCGTCGGTCAGCCGCCACATGTACGCGAGCGCAGCGCTGGAGACGCGCCACCGGCTGGTCCGGCTCGACATCGGGACGCCGACGTACATGCGCGCGCCCGGTGAATCGAGCGGCAGCTTCGCGCTCGAGTCGGCGATGGACGAGCTGGCCCATGAGCTGAAGATGGATCCGCTGGAGCTGCGCCTGCGCAACTACGCCGAGGTCGATCCGTCCAACGGCAAGCCCTTCTCGAGCAAGTCGCTGCGAACCTGCTACCAGATGGCCGCCGAGCGCTTCGGCTGGCAGCGCCGCAAACCCTCGCCGCGCGCGACGCGGCGCGACGGCTTGCTGGTGGGGATGGGCATGGCCACCGCTTCCTATCCGGCCAACTTCAACAAGGCCTCCGCGGTGGCGCGGCTCTTGCCCGACGGGAGCGCCGTGGTGCAGAGCGGCGCGGTCGACATCGGCACCGGCACCTACACCGTGATGGCGCAGGTGGCGGCGGACGCGCTCGGCCTCTCGCCCGAGTGGGTCAGGTTCGACCTGGGGGACACCAAGATGCCCGAGTCGCCACGCTCGGGCGGGTCGCAGACCGCCGCCAGCGTCTCCTCGGCGGTGCTCCTGGCCTGCCGCGCCTTGCGCGAGAAGCTGATCGGCCTGGCGGTGGCCGATCCACGCTCGCCGCTGCACGACGCCGCGGCCTCCAACGTGCAAGTCGAGCACGGCCGCCTGTCGGCGGGCGGAGCGTCCGACGCGTACGCGGACGTCGTCGCGCGCGCAGGCGGCAGGCCGGTGGAGGCGCGCGCCGATGCGCAACCCGACGAAGAGCGCAAGAACTACGCGCTGCAATCCTTCGGCGCGCAGTTCGCCGAGGTCCACGTGGACCCGGAGCTGGGCCAGGTGCGCGTGGCGCGGCTAGTGGCCGCCTTCGCCGCGGGCCGCATCCTCAACGCGCGCACCGCGCGCAGCCAGTTCATGGGCGGCATGGTGTGGGGCATCGGCATGGCCCTGCACGAGCACGCCGTCTACGACGAGAAGCTGGGCCGGATCATGAGCCGCGACCTGGCCGACTACCACGTGCCCACGAACGCCGACGTGCTCGAGGTCGTGCCGCTGTTCCTCGAGCTCGAGGAGGACCCGCACGTGGCGCCCTCCGGCGTGAAAGGCATCGGCGAGATCGGCATCACCGGCGCAGCCGCCGCCATCGCCAACGCGGTATTCAACGCCACCGGCCGGCGCATCCGCTCGCTGCCCATCACCCCGGACAAACTGCTGCTCTAGCACCCTGCTAGACCGCCCCCTAGCAGCAATTTGCTCGGTCAGGCGCGCGGTCCCTCCAAACGTTGACGCGGTCGTTGACTTGATCGTTGAGGCTGCGCGCGCCCACGCCATTGCACGTTCCGAGGTTAACTGATCTGCATTGCTGCTAGACCCCTCCATGACTCGGTCTACGCCGCTGCAGCAGAGCCTCTTTTCCGCGCCCGCGCCGGCCTTCGATGCAGACTTTCGCTCGCTCGAGCGCATCGCGCTCGACCGGGAGGCGTGGATGTACCGGCGTCGCCTGCTGCGGCCCCGGGGCGGCGGCGCCTCGCGCGCCTTCCAACTCGGCGAGGGCGATCTGCTGGTCACCGGCGGCGACGCGCAGCGGACCTGGGAACACTGCGTTCCCAAGGTCGCCCGCGCCGGGCCGCGGATCAGCCTGGCGTTCCGCGGTTCCCCTCGGCGAGCAAGCTCGCCGCATTAGCCGGTGCGCGGCAATGCCTTGGCGCGCGATTTGAGCGCCTCGTTCATCGCGGCGAAGCCGCGCTCGGTGGCGGCGCCGATCCAATGCAGCACGGGCGATGCCAGCACGCCCCGGAACTCCTCCTCCTGCGTGAAGCGGCACTGTCCCTGCAGCGGCTCGATGCGGAAGCGGTGCTCGCCATCGAAGAGGCCCGGAATGAACAAATGACCGAGCCAACGGAAGGTACGCGGCGGGGCGACTTCGAGGACTCGCGGGCGGAAGGTCATCGCCGAGCTACCGGGCGGCGCAATCCTCACTGTGAGGCGCGCGCCCTCGCGCAGCTCGCCGGAGATCTCGCGGATGGAGGGGTTCCACTCGGGATAGGCGGCGAAATCGGTCAGCACCCGCCAAACCGTGGCCGCCGGTGCGGCGATGGCGAGAGAGTGGCTGATTGTTCGCATTGCTCCCGCCCTCTTGTGGGGACGCCGAATTGCGCCGACACACCCGCGGGACCACTGTACCTCAGCGACGCAGCTTCGGATCAGGCAGCGCCGCGGCGACTGCCGTGCACGCTGCCGCGACAGCGTTGAGCGCGCCCGGCGGCCAGGAGAAGTACTTGAACGCCAGGACCGCGATGGCGAGCTGCACCCCCGCGGTGACGAACGCGATGTCGCGCACCTGCGCGATGGGCCGCAGCGAGAAAAGCCAGAGCAGCGCCGTGAGGAAGAAGGCCACCGCGATCAGCGTGTACCCGTACCCTTCGTAGAAGTCCCAGTAGGTGCGCGTCGAGCCGAAGACGTCGAAGGAGACGCTCTGCATGGCCAGCACCACCGCGCCTCGCGCGCCCTCCGTCGTCGGATCCGTGGCGCCGTAGCCATGCCCGACGCCAAAGAGCGCCGTGAACCCCGCCGCGACGCGCAGGAGCGTGCGGCTCATGCGGCCGCCTTGAGCACCAGCCGGCGCGGCGGGTCGGACTCGATCACCTTGCCCTCCACGTCGCGCGTTCCCTGCGGGCCGGTCGAGTGCCAGTCCGAACCACGCTTCCAGTCGGATGAGTCACATGTCAAGAGGCAGCGCCCCGGACAGGAGGCCGGCGCCTTTGCATGGTGGGTGGTAACATGTTACCAAGCTTAGAATGAGCAGCAGCCTCGCTGGGTGCGACGCGCTAGACGACGATGCGTTCCACGCAGCCTTCAATGGAGGTCTTGTCGCCAAGGACGTCTTCCGTCACAGGGAGCATGTCCGGTTGGCGTTCATCTGCCTGTCCCGCCACTCGGACCTGGCAGAGGCAGCGCTCCACTTCAGGCAGGCATTTCGCCGGTTCGTCGTGGCCCAGGGCGTGGCTCACGTCTACAACGAGACGTTGACTTGGGCGTACCTGGTGCTCGTCAACCAGCGCATGCACGAGAAGGCAGCCAGAGACTCGTTCGACTTCCTTCGCCAGAACCCCGACCTGTGCGACCACCGGGGCGGTCTCATCGCGCGGTACTACGACTTAGAGCAAGTCACGCGGTCGCCCCTCGCCAAGGAGTTGTTCGTTCTCCCCACTGCGAAGCCGCCATCGACATGAAGCGGCGCCGAACGGTCGAGCGGATTCAAACGGGCGTCAGGATGGAGAAGCGTCTCTATCTGGTTCTCAAGGCGCTCGCTGGCACCTTCGATCTCTCGCTCGGCGACCTCCTCGAGGGAATCGTCCTCCACGCATTCGAGGGGAAGGCGCCGTTTGGCAAGGCTTCGCTGGAAAGGGTTGACGCGCTTCGGAAGGTGTACGGGCTCGACCTGACTGCCGAGGACAGCCACCGGCTGATCGAACTTGCCCCACCGGCGCCGTTGAGAGGACGATCAAAACAAGGCCCCGCGCGCGCTCACCGGCCATAGTTCCTGGACGACATCGCCCCGCACGGCGACCAGCCAGTCGTGCAGATTGACGGTGGGGTCGCAGTGGCTCGGAAGGAGGCGCACTTTGGCCCCAACGCTCAGCGGGGCGGCCTCGCGCCCTCGAAGGATGACGGTGTGTTCGTCGGAGAGCGATTTGACGCTCCAGCCCGCGTGAAGAACACGCGGAAGGCCCTGGTCGACCGCGAATGCTTTGAGTCCGCCGTCCAGCACCGCATGATCCGGGCGGACACTGATCACTGTGCAGAATCCGAACAGCGCGTGGCGCAACGGCGGCGTCTCGCCGAGGGACAGATTGGCCGCGTAGTCGGTATCCATGAGCACATAGGAGCCGGGCTGAACCTCGGTATAAAGCCTCGACTCCGCCTCGAGCATATAGGTTCCGGTGCCTCCCCCCGTGACGGTGGTGCAACGGAACCCTTCACCTTCGAGCGCACCCACGATGTCCCTCAACTGCGCCACGGCGTGGGACACCGCCTGCGAACGCTCCGCGGGCTCGCGCATGTGTTGCGCCGAGCCCCTAAAGGCATGAATGCCGCCAAAAACCAAATGGCCACGATACGGATGGAGCGCGCGGGCAAGCGTTAGCGCGTCAGCGGCCGAGGCGATCCCGCATCGTCCATGACCGATATCCACTTCGATCAGGACTTCCACTCGAACCAGATGCCTCCGCGCGGCCTCCCCGATCTGCCTGACCTGCTCCAAGTGATCGACACAAACGCCAATGCGCGCTCGAGACGCGAGGCGCGCGACTCGCTCGCACTTCCGAGGACCAACCACCTCGTTGGTGATGAGAATGTCCGAAATGCCAGCCGCGACGAAGACCTCGGCCTCGCTGGCCTTCTGGCAGCAGATGCCGCGTGCGCCCGCCGCGATCTGACGGCGTGCGATATCCGTGGATTTGTGCGCCTTGGCATGCGGGCGCAAGGAGATTCCCGCCGCGTGGATGCGGTCGTGAACGCCGGCCAGATTGTGCTCCAATGCGTCGAGATCGACCAGCAGCGCCGGCGTATCGACGTCCGCCAGCGGTGCGCCGGGCGCGGCCGGCGCTGCTCGCCAACTCTCGAGGGTTTCGATGGCCGTGTCTGCAGGGGGGCTCACGGGACCTCGCTTCAATGCGGCACGCGGTGTCACGCGCGCACGCCATTCCGGGAAAGGCGCTGCGCCGCGCGCGAGGCGGCGAAGCAGATCACGAGATAAACCGCGCCGGCAATGATCATCATCTCCTCGATGCGCCCGTCGCGCTCACCGATTCCCTCGGCGCTGGTAAAAAAATCTGCCAGGGAAATCACATAGACCAGCGACGTATCCTGGAAGAGTACGATCAACTGCGTCAGCAGCAGAGGCAGCATGTTGCGGAACGCCTGCGGTAGAACGACGATGCGCATGGCTTGCAGAGGACGCATTCCCAAGGCGCAGGCTGCCCAGAACTGGCCCTTGGGCACGCTCTGGATGCCCGCGCGCATGATTTCCGCATAGTACGCAGACTCGAATAATGCGAAACCAACCAGCGCCGACATCAACCTCGTATCCATGGTGGCAGCGCCCCAGACCAGACGCTTGAGGACCTGCGGCACCACGAGGTAGAACCCCAGGAGCACCATGGCCAGAGGAATCGACCGGAACAGATTGACGTATCCGGCGGCAAACCATGACAGCAGACGGAAGCGGGAGAGGCGCATCACGGCCAGGGTCGTGCCCCAGAGGAGCCCGACGGCCAGCGCGGTGCCGGCCACCTGTAGCGAGACCAGCATGCCGCGCACGAGCATGGCGCCCGCCTCGGACGTCAAGAAGCTGAAATCCAGACCGAGCATGGGTCCCCTCCTACCGTGAACCCATGAAGCCCGGCATGCGCGTGCGCTTTTCCAGCAACGTCATGAGGAGCATGACCACGGCATTGATCAAGAGATAACACGTCACGACCGCGATGAACGATTCGTACCCGCGCGCGGTGTAATCGTTGAGCTGCCGCGCCCGGGCGAAGAGCTCGAGCACCCCCACCGTGGCGGCGATGGATGAGTTCTTGAAGATGCTCAGCATTTCGGATGTCATGGGCGGTACGATGAGCCGGTACGAGACCGGTAGGAGGACGTGGCGGTACGCCTGGGGCAGCGTGAAGCCCATGGCCAGGGCGGCATTGCGCAGCCCTTTTGGCAGGGAATCGATGCCGGCTCGGACTTGCTCGCACACTCGGGCCGCAGTGAAGAATCCCAGACCCAGTGTGCCGGTCACGAAGGCCGAGGTAGCCGGAGGTTGCGCGAACAACCATGCCCGCCAGGCAGGCGGCAGGAGCTTTGGAGCCAGGTAATACCAAAGAAACAGCTGAACGATCAGCGGCACGTTGCGCACGATTTCAACGTACGCCGCTGCGGCCCGCGACAGGAGAGGATGCGGCGCGGTTCGCAAGACGCCCAGCAGCGACCCAAGAACAAAGGCGAGGATCCACGCCAGCGTTCCCATTTTCACGGTCGTCCAGAGTCCGAGAAGCAACCAGTCTAGATAGGTCTCCTTTCCGCTCGCGGATTGTAGAAAGACCTGCCAATGCCACGTGTATCCCATTCAACCCTCGTCTATGCCGACTGCGACCGCGGGCACCGGGGTGTGCCGGCAAGGCACCGAACCCCGGCCCCGCATCGACTCGCTTACTGGACGGCCTTATCGCTCGGATGGGCGTAGAGCTGCTTCATGTCCTCGGACAGGGGGAATGCCAGCACGGTGCCACGGGGGGGGATGGGCTCCTCGAACCATTTCTTGTAGATCTTGTTGATCTCGCCGGACTTCATGAGATCGATCAGCGCATCGTCGACCACCTTCTTGAACGAGGCGTCGTCCTTGCGCATCATGCAGCCATAGACTTCGCGCGATTGCGGGGTGCCCACGACGACCCATTTTTCGGGGGACTTGGACTTGGCGCGTTCGCCGTACAGGATCGCGTCGTCCATCATGAAGGCCACCGCACGGCCGCTCTCCACGGCCAGAAATGCCTGGCTGTTCTCGCGCGCCGCGATCACGTTCACGCCCAGGGCTTTTGTCTCATTGAGCTTGTTGATCAACCGTTCGGAGGTGGTGCCGGCGGTGGTCGCCACGTTCTTGCCCTTGAGGTCCTCGAAGTCCTTGATGCCGGAGTCCTTGGCGGTGATCAACCTCGAGCCGATCACAAAGATGCTGGTCGAGAACGCCACTTGCTGCTGGCGCTCGAGGTTGTTCGTGGTAGAGGAGCACTCGAAATCGAGGGTGCCGTTCTGGATGAGCGGAATCCGATTCTGCGCCGTAAACGGCAACACCCGCCACTTCAGGTCGGACATCTTGAGCTCGGACTTGATCCGATCGAGCACTTTCATCATGATGTCGTACGAATAGCCCGTGAAACGGGTGCCTTCCAGATTATAGCTGAATGGCGCTGCCGACTCCCGGGCGCCGAGAGTGATGGCGCCGGTGTCCTTGATCTTCTTGAGCGTGCCTGTCAGTTCCTGCGCTTGTGCCGCTGTCGTCAGCACGCAGCCCGCCATCAGGAAACTCATCGATCTGAGCGCTTTCATGTGTGCTCTCCCCTGTGGTGTTGGTTCCATATCCCCGGACATGGTTGAACGGTTGAGGTTCATCGATTGAGTCCCAACGTTAGCAGACCTTGGAGCGTAGAGAACGGCGCGGGGGATGGCAACGTCGCAATGGGGCTCGCCACAGGGTTGTTGGCCCAGGCGGGCGGAGCGACAGTTTTGTTGGTTCGTTGCGCGCGACCGCTGCGAGAATCTGGCGCGGGCGCGCGTCATCAAGTCACAGCATGCAGACGGCGTTGGTGACCGGAGGAGCGCGCGGCATCGGCCGCGAGGTCGCGCGACAGCTCGCCCGCGACGGCCTGCGCGTGCTGCTCGGCGTCCGAGATTCGCGGCGCGGCGAGGAAGCGGCGTCCGCGATCGGCGGCGAGGTGGCGGCCGTGGATCTCGACATGTCCTCGGCGGACTCGATCGCGACGTGCGCGCGGCGCATCAAAGGCCCCATCGGCCTGCTCGTCAACAACGCCGGCGTCTACCGGGCGCCCCGCGAGGAGATCTGGGCGGTCAACGTGGGCGGGCCCATCTTGCTCACGAGGGCGCTCGCCGCCGCTCTGGCCGACGACGCGCGCGTCGTCAACGTCACCAGCGGCCTCGGGGCGCTCTCGTCGCAGCCGACGGCGCTGCAGAATCGCCTCGAGGATCCCTCGCTCACCATCGACGACCTGCTGAAGCTTCCGCCCGGCGGCTACGGAGAGAGCAAGGCAGTGCTCAACGCCTTCACCCGCCTCCTGGCCCGCGAGTGGCCCCGGCGCGCCGTCAACGCGGCCAGCCCTGGCTGGGTCCGCACCGACATGGGCGGCGCCGGCGCGCCGCGCAGCCTCGAGCAGGGCGCCGCGTCGGTGCTCTTCTGCTGCCGGCTCCCGGCGGGCGGCCCGAGCGGAAGGGTGTTCGAGGACGGGATCGAGGTCGGGTTCTAAGCCGAAGCGCAGCGGTCGATCAGCCTGAAGCTGCATCCGCAGCTTCAATCACCCTGAAGCTGCTTCTGCAGCTTTCAATGGGACCGAAGCTGCTCCTGCAGCCGCTCGCGCAGCTCGCGCGGTTCGAGGTGCAGATAGTCCTTCTCCACCTCGGCCACGATGCGCGCGCTCACGCGCTGGCTGAGCTTGTGGCGCAGTCTGCCGAGGGACTCGGGCGGCGCCACCAGGATCAGCCGATCGTAGGCACCCTCGTCCAGGCCCCGCTCGAGAGCGTCGGCCAGCTGGCGCGCGAAGCGATCGGCCTCGAGCTTCTTGTGCGGCGTGTACTCCAGAGCCGGGCGCGCCGCTGTCCGGCTCTGCCGGACGCGGCCTGGCTGGTCGCTCACCAGGTCCATCTCCTTAGCACGGCTCTCTGGGTGGCTGAGCTCGCGCAAGAGCGTCAGCTCGCGCGCGGGCGCCTGCGACTGGTACAGCCGCGCGTTCGATGCATCGGCGAAGAGGATCCAGGTCGGTAAGCTCATGCGTGGCTCCGGTCGCGAGCGTGCCGGCTACAGGTAGGCACGGTTGCAGCCGCCCGCTGGCATCACCAGTTTGCGAAATCCTCGGAGGATGCGATGGCGCTCGAACCCGGCAGGCAGGCCCCCGATTTCTCGCTGCAGGCGGCGCTCGACGGGCGGATCGAGAAGCGCCCGGCGACGCTGCGCGGCTATCGCGGCAAGGCGCTCGTGCTGGTGTTCTATCCAGCCGATTGGAGCCCGGTCTGCAGCGACCAGTTGCCCATCTACAACGAGCTCCTGGCCGAGCTCCGGGGCCTCGGCGCCGAGGTGGCCGGCCTCTCGGTCGATGGCATCTGGTGCCACCGCGCCTTCGGCCTCGACCGGAACCTGCACTATCCGCTGCTGGCCGATTTCGAGCCCAAGGGCGAGATCGCGCGGGCCTACGGCGTCCACCGCGCAAAGGACGGGTTCTCCGAGCGCGCGCTCTTCGTCGTCGACGATGCCGGAACGATCTTCTGGAGCTACGTTTCACCGCTGGAGGTGAATCCCGGCGCCGACGGCATCCTCGATGCGCTCGAGCGGCTGCAGGCGAGGAACCAATGAGCCGCCTCACGCCGCCGGTTGGACCGCGCGACCACGTGCAGGGAAACCCTGACGCCCCCATTCAGCTGGTCGAATACGGCGATTTCGAATGCCCGTTTTGCGGCCGGGCCTATCTCGTCGTCAAGGCGCTGCAACAGGCGTTGGGCGATGCGCTGTGCTTTGTCTTCCGCAACTTCCCGGTCGGCACGATGCACCCGCACGCGGTCCGCGCGGCGCAGGCCGCAGAGGCCGCTGCGCTGCAAGACTCCTTCTGGCAGATGCACGACATGCTTTTCGAGAACCAGTCGGACCTCGAGGACGAGGACCTGGTGGAATATGCCGCCGAGATCGGGCTCGACCTGCCGCGCTTCCAGCGCGACATCGATTCGCCCGAGGTGGCAGCGAAGGTGCGGGCCGATTTCCTGTCCGGCGCCCGCAGCGGCGTCAACGGCACGCCGACCTTCTTCGTCAACGGCGAGCGCTACGACGGGTCGTGGGAGGCGGACGTGTTCCTGGCCCGGCTGCGCGCGCTGCTCGACGCGCCACCGGAGCTTCCCTTTGATTGAGGGACCTGCGGTCTCATCCAGGCCGATGCTCAGCGGCATCGCTTCATTCACAGCCGCAGCGTCGCGTTGATCACGATCCGGTCGTCGCGCCTGCGTAGGTCCGGCGTGAAGGTCGCGGCCTCGGCAGGCGTCGCGGGCGCCACCCCGCCCGGACCGGTGATCCCTCCCGGCCCGCTGAAATAGCGGATGTTGGACCAGCGATGCATGTACTCGAAACGCAGGAGGAGCCAGGGGCTGGGCGAGAGATCGAGCGTTGCCGTCAGACCTCCCCCGAGGAAAGCGCCGCGGTCGGGTAGCTGGTAGGGCGAGCCGAGCGGCAACTGGGTGACCACCGCTTGGGTCCGGTCGTAGAAGACATCGCCGCGCAGGCAGAAGGCCCACCGATCGTCCAGCTCGGTGCGGCTGGAGATCGAACCGCCGCTGATCACGCCGCCGTTCCGGGTGGAGCGGTGCTCCCAGCCGAGGTCACCCACCAGCGCTACCGCCGAGCTCTTCACCGGCGCGCCCTTGAGCCATTGCCATTGCACGAAGTTGTCGGCGTAGAGGCGGACCGCATGTGGATCGAGCTGCTCGTCCTTGCCGACGTAAGTCGAATGATTGATGGAGAGACGCTCGCTCGGCCGGAGATTGAACTGATATCCGCCTGCGCGCGTCTCGTGCCACTGGCCGAAGGTCTGCCAGCCGTTGACCAGCCAGAGCTCGAGCTTCGTGTCCTGCGTCAGGAACCACTGGTTGCGGATGCCCGCGAAATAGTAAGGCGTGAAATCGGAGACGAATGGATGCAGATAGTTCCAGTTCTCCTGCGGAAAGTAGCTCTCCAATGCGAAATAAGAGGGGAAGATGCCGCCTTCGACGTTCACGCCATGCAGCGCGCTGAAATGCCAGCCTGCCGCCGCCTGCTGCACCGGCGCGAACGTGCGCAGCGTGAGGAACTGGCCGCGCAGCGTAGTGGCGTCCTGACCCCAGAGGGTGTCGCCGTTCGATCCGGCTTGCAGATAGAGGCGGCCGATGGGACCGCCCAGGTCGGCGACCTCGACGCCGAGCGCGACGAGATTGATGGAGATCTCATTGTGCCGGGGAGCCGCCGTGGTCAGGAAGATGGTGTGGTCTTGGGGTTGGGAGAACTGGAACGCGTAATAGGCGTCGACGAAGACGGAGCCGGTGATCGGCCCCCATTTGAGCAGCGAGCTGGGCTGACGATTGGTGCCGTTGAGCCAGCTCCAGTCGCCGTTGCCGTAGGGCGGCTCGCGCTCATCGAGCGGCCGCTCCGCAGCGCTCGCGGCGCGCGCAAGACAGCAGCAGAGGACGACCAGAAGCGCCCGGTGGGACATGCCCCCCCACTACTAGGACAAGCGGCGCCACCGACAAGTTTCCTGCCCGGTCCTGCGCCGTCAGGCGGCCGGGAGCGCCACCCCTCGGCTTTCGCCGCGGCGGGTGATGGCGCGGTCGACCGAAAGCGCGCCGCCGCCCTTGATCATCAGCCCGATCGACAAGCCCAGGGCCAGGAGGTGGTACTCGAATCCCTCCCCCTTTTGGCTGCCGGCCCAGTTCATGAAGAAGCCGACGTGGCCGTGCACCAGCAGGATCGCGCTGAGCATGACGCAGCCGATGCCGAACGCCGCCACACGGGTGAGGAAGCCGACGATGAGCAGCAGCGATCCGCCGAGCTCGGCGGCCAACACCAGAACGGTGAGCGGCAGCGGCATGCCCAGCTTCGCGAAGGACTGGATGGTCGCGGAGGCTCCGTGGCCACCAAACCAGCCAAGAGCCTTCTGCGCGCCGTGGGGGAACATCACAAGACCGAGCGCCAGTCGCATGATGAGTCCAACCGGGTCGTTGTCCGTGCCAAGAATTCGATTGATCATGGTCCTCTCCTTGGGCGCGCCGTAGACTCCGAGCGTAACAGACCTGCGCCCCCTGTTCTCCGCACCAGTCGCACAGGCGCTCAACCGCCCGGTGGACTGCCTCTCCCTGAGGGCAACGATGCCAAGAATCATCGGACTGTCCGGCAGTCTGCGACGCGGGTCGTTCAACTCGATGCTGCTCCGCGCCGCGGTTGCGGCTGCTCCCGAAGGGACGACGATCGAGGTTGCGACGATCCGGGGAATTCCCCTCTATGACGGCGACGTGGAGGCCGAGTCCGGCGTGCCGGACGCCGTCACCCGGTTGAAGGAACAGATCGCGGGAGCGGATGGGCTTCTGCTGGTCACTCCGGAATACAACAACGGCATGCCTGGCGTTCTGAAGAACGCCGTCGATTGGCTGTCGCGGCCGGCCAGGGATATCGCGCGGATCTTCGGTGGGCGCCCGGTTGGCATCATCGGCGCGACGCCCGGTCCAGGGGGGACGAGCCTCTCGCAGGCGGCCTGGCTACCTGTGCTCCGCACGCTGGGCACGCTCCCGTGGTTCGGAGGCCGGGTGCTGGTTTCGAAGGCCAGCCAGGTTTTCGATGCCGAGGGGAGGTTGCAGGACCCTGCCGTCCAAGGGCAGGTCGACAAATATGTGGCGGGCTTCGCCCGGTTCGTCGAGCGCTTCGCCAGCCCGGGGGCGAATCAAGCCTAGGCGAACAATTCTAATGTTTCGCGTGCTTGTCGGCCGGTCCCCCGCATGCGGAACGCTCGGACGCATGTCAGCGGGTCGGGTGGCCAACCCGGTCGGCCAAGCGCAGGGAACGTTTCCGGCGAGAGCGATCGATGTGCGGCCTGCCGGCTGTGCGTCGATTCCGCTGATGGCAAATCCGACACCCCCCCCGGGGAGCGCGACTCCCGTGACACGGGTAAAATATGCGCCTTTCGTGCGTTCCTCTCGACCGGGCCGTGCATCCCATGGTGTAACGCAGGTACGCCCGGCGGGGTTCGGGCGTGTGTTTTGCAGTTGTCTTGCGGTTAACGTCTGTTGAGTTGCCGGCCGCCATCGCTTACGTCGGCGACACGAGGTGGATCGATGGGAATTCCCGTGGCGCAGATGGTGTCCGTAACCCGTTACGTCCTGAAGCAGCGCCTGGCCGGCCGCGAGCGCTATCCGCTCGTGCTGATGTTGGAGCCGCTCTTCCGCTGCAACCTCTCCTGCACGGGGTGCGGCAAGATCCAGTACCCGGTCTCGCTCCTGAAGAAGAACCTCTCGCTCGAGGACTGCCTCCGCGCGTCGGACGAATGCGGGGCGCCGATCGTCAGCATCGCCGGCGGGGAACCGCTGCTGCACCCCCAAATCGCGGACATCGTGGGCGAGCTCGTCGACCGGCGGCGGTTCGTGTATCTCTGTACGAATGCGCTACTGCTGGAGCGCAAGCTCGACGCGTTCCAGCCCAGCAAGTACCTGAGCTTCAGCGTGCACATGGACGGGCCGCGCGGCGAGCACGACCTCTCTGTCTGCCGCGAGGGCGTCTACGACGTGGCGGTGAACGCCATCCGCGCCGCCCTGAAGCGCGGGTTCCGCGTCACCACCAACACCACCCTGTTCGAAGGCGCCGACCCCGAGCGCATGCGCGGCTTCTTCGACGACATGATGGAGCTCGGCGTCGAGGGGATGATGGTCTCGCCGGGCTACTCCTACGAGAAAGCGCCGGACCAGGAACACTTCCTGCGGCGGGAGCGGTCGCACCGGCTGTTCTCGCGGATGCTGGACGCGCCCAAGAAGAGCTGGCGGTTCAACCAGTCGCCGCTGTTCCTGCAGTTCCTGATGGGCAAGCGGGACTTCGAATGCACGCCGTGGGGCAACCCCACGTACAACATCTTCGGCTGGCAACGGCCCTGCTACCTCTTGCAGGACGGGTACGTGAAGACGTTCGCCGAGCTGATGGATGAGACGGAGTGGTCGAACTACGGGCGCAAGAGCGGCAATCCCAAGTGCCAGGACTGCATGGTCCATTGTGGATTCGAGCCCAGCGCCGTGCGCGCCACCTTCGATTCGCCGCGCGCGATGGGCGCGACGGTCGCAGCCCTGGTCACGGGTCGTCTATGAAGGATGCGCGGGTCGCGGAGTTGGTGGAACAGGCGTTCGACTACCGCGGATACGTCACCGTGCGGCGAACCGACGGCTCCGAGCTGGTGGGCTTCGTCTTCAACCGCGGCGCTTCGCACCTGGAGCTGTTCGACGAGACGGCCACGCGGCGCGTGCGCGTTGCGATCGAGGACGTCGCGGAAATCCTGTTCACCGGCGAGGACACCGCGCGCAAGTCGCACGAGATGTGGGAGCGGCGCAAGGGAACGCTCGAGCCGCGCGAGACGCCCGCCTGGGGAGACTGGCAGGACTCGGGCCCCATCCTCTTATTGGTGGCTCTCGATCGCGAGCTGCGCAGCGCGTCGCGCGCGTTCGGGGCGTCGCCGCGCGGCAACCGCGCGCAGGGACGGTTCGCGGGGACCGATGTCGTCGCGCTCGCCATCGGCCTCGGAGGCGGAGCGCGTCGCGCCGTGGCGGAAGAGCGGCCCCGGCTGGTCGTGAGCTGCGGTTTCTCCGGGGGGCTCGACGGGGCGCTGGCGCCGGGCGATCTGGTGCTCGCCACCTCCGTGCGCGACGAAACTGGAGATGAGCTGGCGGCGCCCCAGGCCGTGCAGGTTCTGGCGGCGCGGGCCCTGAGCGGACTGCGCTGCTTCCAGGGCCAGCTCGTCTGCACCACCTCGGTCGCCGCGACCGAGGATGAGAAACGCGGACTCGCGCGGCCAGGTGCCCTGGCCGTCGACATGGAGAGCTATCCCGCTGCCCGCGCGGCTGCCGAAGCGGGCATTCCCTGGCTGGCCTTGCGCGTGATCGTGGACCCGCTGCTGTCTTCGCTCCCGCCGTTCACGCGCGAGGAGCACGGCCGCTATCTCGGACCTGCCTTGAAGTACGCGCTCTCGGGTCCGCGCGCGGTCGGGGAGCTCGCTCGGCTCGCCGTCCGCGCCCACCGCGCCGGCGCGGCGCTGGAGCTGGCCCTGCGACGCCTCGGTCCCGCGCTCGCCGCCGCGGAGGTGCGCCCGTGAAGGCCCTGGTCACCGGCGCGAGCGGCTTCATCGGCGGCGCCGTCGCGCGCGCTCTGTTGCGGCGGGGTGCGGGCGTGCGCGTCCTGCTGCGTCCCGGAACCGAGCCCAACGTTCCCGAGCCCGCCGAGGTCGAGATCGCCCGCGGCGACCTGCGGGACGCACAGGCGGTGAGCGCGGCGGTCCGCGGCTGCGACGCCGTCTTCCACGTCGGGGCGCTCTATTCGTTTACCGGCACCCGCCAGCGAGGTGCTCGCGGTGAACGTCGGGGGCACGCGCAACGTGATCGATGCCGTCCGGGCGGAGGGCAGCCGGCTGGTCTACACCTCCAGCATCGCCACGATCGGAGGCATGCACAACGGCGTCCTCCCCGACGAGAGCTGCATGCCGGTCGGGTCGCCTCCCGGGCCGTACAAGAAGAGCAAGTGGGAAGCGGAGACCCTGGTTCGCGATGAAGCGCGGCGCGGGTTGGACGCGGTGATCGTGAATCCGACGTTCCCGGTGGGCGTGGGCGACGTGAAGCCCACGCCGACGGGCTGCCTGATCCGCGACTTTCTCCTGGGCCGGATGCCGGCTTACGTCGATACGGGCATGAACGTGGTCGACGTGGACGACGTCGCCGAGGGCGAGCTGCTCGCGTTCGACCGGGGCGAGCGCGGCGAGCGCTACATCCTGGGCCACGCCAACCTGACCATGCGCGAGTTCCTCGAGGAGCTGGCGGCCATCGCGGGTCGCGAGGCGCCGCGCTTCCGGATGCCCCACCTCGTCGCGCTAGCCCTGGCGCACGCGGACGCTTTCGTCACCGGACGGCTTCTCGGCCGCGCACCGCGCATCCCGCTGGAAGGCGTGCGGACCGCCCGCGAGATCATGTTCGCGAGCTCGCGGCGCGCGGTCCGCGAGCTGGGGCTGCGGCAGACTCCCATCCGCGAGGTGCTCGCGAAAGCCGTGCGCTGGTTCGAGGAGCGGGCGCGGCGCGAGCAGCGAGGCGTTTCGTGATCGGCAGCGAGAGCACGGTCGAGCGGGCCACGCTCGACCTGGTCATCGAGAGGGCGCAGGGGTGGTTCGCGCGGGAGCAGTACCCCGAGGGCTACTGGTGGGCGGAGCTCGAGTCGAACGCCACCATGGATGCCGAATATCTGTTGTTGACGCATTTCCTCGGCGCCCGCGACGACGAGCGCTGGCGAGGCGTCGCGCAGGACATCCGCAAGTACCAGCGCGACGACGGCAGCTGGGCGATGTATCACGGGGCTCCCGGCGATCTGTCCACCACGATCGAATGCTACTTCGCGCTGAAGCTCGCGGGGGATTCGGCCGACGCGGTGCACATGGCTCGCGCGCGCGCGTTCATCCGCGAGCGCGGCGGAATCGCGCGGGCGCGGACCTTTACCCGCATCTGGCTGGCGCTGTTCGGGCAGTGGAGCTGGGACGAGCTGCCGGTCATGCCGCCGGAGATGATGCTCCTGCCGCCCTCCGCGCCGTTCAGCATCTACCGGTTCTCGTCGTGGGCGCGCGGCACCATCGTGCCGCTCCTCCTGCTCATGAACGACCGGCCGGTGCGGGCCGTCCCCGACTCCGCGCGGCTGGATGAGCTGCGCGTGGCGGGCGCCGCATGGCGCGCGCCGCGCGACGCGGTGGATCGGCTCTTCTTCGCCGTCGACGCCGCGCTTCGCCGCTACGACCGCCTGCCGATCCACCCGCTGCGCGAGCGCGCCCGGAAGGCCGCGGAGGACTGGATCCTCTCCCACCAGGAGGCGGACGGAAGCTGGGGAGGGATCCAGCCTCCCTGGGTGTACTCGCTCATGGCGTTGCACACCCGCGGCCACTCGCTCGAGCATCCCGCGTTGAAGAAGGGCCTGGAAGGCATGCACGGGCGCTGGATGATCCGCCACGCTGACGGGAGCCTGCGGGTGCAGGCGTGTTTGTCTCCCGTCTGGGACACCGGCCTCGCGCTGCTCGCGCTTCTCGAGTCTGGCGCGGACCCCGCCGAGGCAAAGGTCCAGCAGGCGGCGCAGTGGCTCCTGCGCGAGGAGATCCGCGTTCCGGGAGACTGGTCCGTGCAGGTGGAGGGCATCGAGCCGAGCGGGTGGGCGTTCGAATTCGACAACGATCTCTACCCCGACGTGGACGACACCGCCGTGGTGCTGCTCGCGCTGCACAAGGCGGGCGCGATCGATCCAGAGACCCGCGAGCGCGCCTTGCGCTGGGTGCTCTCGATGCAGAGCCGCAACGGCGGCTGGGCGGCGTTCGACAAGGACAACACGTCGCGCCTGCCCGCGCTGCTGCCGTTCGCAGATTTCGGCGAGATGATCGATCCGCCCAGCGCCGACGTGACCGCCCACGTGGTCGAGATGCTCGGTGCCTTCGGCCTCGATCGGCGCCATCCGGCGATGGCGCGCGCGCTGCGCTATCTCTACGAGCAGCAGGAGAATGAGGGCTCTTGGTTCGGCCGCTGGGGTGTGAATCACATCTATGGAGTCGGCGCGGTGCTCCCGGGGTTCGCTACCGCCGGCGAGGCGATGGACAGCCTGGCGGTGCGCCGCGCCGCCCGCTGGCTGAACGAGAGGCAGAATCCCGACGGCGGTTGGGGTGAGACCTGCGCTTCCTACGTCGACGTCCAGGCGCGCGGGCGGGGCGAAAGCACGGCTTCGCAGACGGCGTGGGCGCTGCTCGGCCTCATCGCCGCGGGACGCGCCGATTCGCCGGCGGCGCATCGCGGCGCGCTCTACCTGCTCGAGCGGCAGCGGACCGACGGCGCTTGGGACGAGGAGTCGTTCACCGGCTGCGGGTTTCCCGGTTACGGCGTCGGGGAAGAGCGCGGCGCCCGCATCCACGAAGGGCGCGAGCTCGCCGCTGGCTTCATGATTCGCTACCACCTGTACCGAAATTGTTTTCCGCTGCTCGCGCTCGGGCGTTATCGCACCGCCTTGCGCGGCGCCGCGCGCGCAATCTCGCCAGAAAGGGGCGACTCATGCGATCGCACGAGTTCTATCAGCGCCATCTCGAGGCGGTGAGCCGCAGCTTCGCTCTCTGCATCCCGCAACTCGAGCCACCGTTCGGTGCGCAGGTCGCGCTGTCCTATCTGCTCCTGCGCGTGCTCGACACGGTGGAGGACGCCGCCTTTCACGACAAGCCTCTGCAGCAGCGTCAGTTCAATGCGTTTCGCCAGCTTCTCGCGAACCGGCCAGGTGGGGCGCAGATCGACGCCTTCCGCTCCTCCTTTCCCACCAGCATCACCGAGGGCGAGCGCAATCTGCTCGCGGACACCGAGTCGTTCGTCGAGGACTACCACCAGCTTCCCGCCGCCGCGCGCGGCATCGTCTTCAGTGCGATCGACCGGATGGCGCAGGGCATGGCGGGCTACGCGCGCAGACCGGATCCGCTGCGGCTGTTCGATCTCGAAGACGTGTCGCGCTACTGCTGCATCGTCGCGGGGCTGGTCGGCGAGCTTTTGACGCGCTTGTGGGCGCTGGGCGGCCAGACCCCGCCCCGCATGCTGCTCGCCTATCGCTTCGGGCTGTTCCTCCAAAAGGTAAACATCCTCAAGGACCAGGCCGAGGACGAGGCCGTCGGCCGGTTCCTCGTGCCCGACCGCAGGGAGATCCTGTCGAGCCTGCGGGCGGATGCCGAAGGAGCGCTCTCTTATTTGACATCGCTTCCCGCCGGCGAGCGGGGATACCGGATCTTCTGCGCGTGGTCGCTGATGCTCGGCGCGGCCGCCCTCGCGCAGATGGACGGACCGCGCGAGAGCCGCCGTGCGCAGACGATGGGCCTGTTGGGCCGCACCGCCGAGATCGCGCAGGACGACGAGGCGCTCCGGCGGCAGTTCGCCGAGTTGTTGCCCCGGCTTCCGGAGGCGCGCGTCCGGCCTCCCCTCGCGAAGCCGGAGCCGCCGGAGTGGTTCGCGCGGACGCTCGACGCGCCGCTCTCGGAGGACGACCTGATCGAGCTGGGGGCCCTGAACTCGCGAGCGCACGCGGTCGCCGTCAGTTAGAAGGGGAATGTCATTAGAAGGGGAATCGAATCTCCACTAGAAGGGGAATCCAATCTCCACGTACACCTTCAGCCCCTCGCCCCCCGACGCCAGGTCGACGCGGCCCACGATGTTGGGGTGGACCCAGGCGCGAAGACCGATGCCCCCGGTCACGCGCGGTTCGGAGAACGCGTGACGGACCGAGCGATACACTTGACCTACGGCGATGAACGGATCGACGCGCCAGTCGGCCGTCACGCCGAAGATGTGCGTCTGCAGAAACCGGATGCGCTGTTCGACCTCGAAGGTCCAGGCGTTCTGGTCGATGAAGCGATCCTCGGTGAATCCGCGCAACAGATACGCGCCGCCGAGCGTGCTCTGGTCGTAGAACGGCGCGTTGGGCGTGCTGAGACCGGTCCAGTCGAAGCGCGCTGCTCCCGAAAGCCAGCCCAGCTCGGGATGCAGGGCGCGGAGGCGGACGGCTCCGCGCAGATAGGCGGGCGACCCCGCGAGGCCCTCGACGACGCCGAGCCCGGCGTTCGCGAAGAAGCCACGGTCGGAGTACTCCGCGTTCGGCCGGCTGTCGTAGCGGACGTCGATGGTCTGCCCCAGGATCGTCGAGCCCGCCATCCCCGGGACTCCGGGAAACGTGCGCCGGCTGAGCGGCAGTCCCGGGACGCCGAGGTCCTGGACCTCGTCGTGCTCGAGGAGCTGGGCGATGCCAACGTTCCAGTGGCCGCCCAGGTTCAGGCCGCTGCGCGTGGACCCGAGCGCGCGCACGCGCGTGTAGCTGGTCTCGGCGCTTGCGAGAGTGTCCGGCCCGAGGCCGAAGAAGCGGTAGAAGGCGCTGCGCTGCCAGCGCAGTTCGATCTCCGTGGTGAAGGCTCCGGGCGAAAGCGGCAGGTCGAGCCACTGGATGAGAAGGCCGGAGTTGATGCGGGTGCTCCCCGAGGCGATGACCGTGAGGGCCTGGCGGTCCGCGGGGTAGTGGAACCAGCGGACTGTCCCGCTCAAATGGATCACGTCGTTCCAGGTGACGCTGGGCGCGATGATCGATTCGGTCCTCTCGGTGGCCTCGCAGACTTGCAGGAAGACCGGCATGAAACCGAACGTGTTTCCCTCGTTGGGGAGCGTCGAGTACACCGGGAGCGGAATGGGTCGCGTGTTCAGGCCCCCGGGGCAGCCAGAGCGGACCGGGCCGGCGACCTGGGCGGCGGCTGGCAGCGAGAGCAGGCAGGCGCTGAGCAGGACCAAGCGAACGCGCATCATCCAGGCCGGCCCGCGATCCGCATCCCACCTCTCCCAGAGGTGTATGATGCCGGGAGCGGCGGATCGCAACTCCGTTCACCCTTCCCCGGGGCCTGGACGGAATGACGACGCACGCCGAGGTCATCGCACAAGTTTCGCTTCCCGCGCTGGCCCGCGAGTGGCTGCTTCCTTCCCGGACGATGAAGCGGCGCATCCTTCCTCCGGCGATCGGGCTCGCGTACATCGCTCTCGTGGGAATCCTCGGCGGCTTGCGGTCCGACCACGTCTTCGTCGGACTCTTGGGGTTGCTCGACCTCTATAACGAGAAAACGCGGCTCTTCCTGCGGCAGTTCTTCCCGTTCATCGCGACCGGCGTGATCTACGACTCGATGCGCTACTTCTACTGGCCCGCGATCCGTGGCCGCGTGCACATCGAAGGGCCCTGGCAGCTCGAGCGCTCCTGGTTCGGGATCCGCGGCCGGACTCCGAACGACTGGTTCCTCGCGCACCACTGGCCCGCGCTCGATCTCGCTTGCGGGTTCGCTTACCTCGTCTACGTCGCCGAGTACCTGGGGGTGGCCTTCTTCCTCTTCTTCCGGCGGCACGAAATCCTCTTGCAGAGGCTCGCGCTCGCATTTCTGCTCGTCAACGTGCTCGGCTTCGCCACCTACTTCATCTATCCCGTGGCCCCGCCCTGGTACGTGACGGAGTACGGGTTCGGCCCGGGGCGCATGGACGTTCATTCGACCGCCGCGGCGGCGAGTCGGTTCGACCAGCTGCTCGGGACCCACTTCTTCGACGAGCTTTACAGCCGCGGGGTCGACGTCTACGGCGCGTATCCGTCTCTTCACGTCGCCTATCCGCTGCTCGCGGTCTGGGCCGTGTTCCGGACGCCGGAGCTGCGCTGCGCGCGTGGGCCGGCCGTGGGCTTCTTCCTGCTCATGTGCCTGAGCGCGGTGTACCTGCAGCATCACTACGTGATCGACGTGCTGCTCGGGATCGTTTACGCGATCGCGACGCTGGCCATCCTGCGCCGGTTCCTGCCTCAGCGCAGCGCGGCGCGGGCGTCATCGACCCAGCCCGCGGCATCCGGGTCGCCGCGTGCGGCGGCCTCGGACGCCAGCCGCAGCGCGAGCGAGTAGGCGGTGTCGGCTTCGGCGGAATGTCCGTTCTTCCGCAGCGCCTCGCCGAGCGCGAGCTGGTTTGGCGGGTAGTCCGGCGCCGCGCGCACCGCCGCCTGTGCCTCGGGCAGCCCCGCCTGCGGATCGCCGGGACCCATTGGCCACGCCGGCGCACGAAGCAGGACGATGGCGAGCAGCCGGTGCGGTCCGGCGTGATCGATCGACGGGTCCGTCTGGACGGTGCGGCGAAGCAGGTCGGTCATGCGGGAGAGACCGTCCTTCGCGGTCGCCATTCGCTCGCGTGCCTGCAACCCCAACGCAGCAGCGAGCCAGTAGTCGCAGGGCGGGGCGGCCGGCGCGTTCTCTTCGCAGAGCTGGCCGACGATGACCGCGCTTTCCGCGAGCCGCGTTCGCTCCCCAGAGTCCTTCTCGCGCCCGAGGCGGAAGCCCTTCGCGCGGATGGCACCGGCGAAGGCCGCGGCTGTCCGCGGATCGGCGCGCGCCGATTGCAAATAGAGATCCTCGGCCGCGGCCGCCTGTCCCGGCTGTGCACGCCGTTCCCAGGCGGCGTCGGCCTCGGTGAGCAGCTGCGCGGCGCCGGCGTGCGGCGACGCGGCGATCGACTCGAGGGGCGGCGGCTTGTGCAGCGCCGTGGCGCAGCCGCAGCAGAGGACGATGGGGCACACGGCGCGCCTCACCGAGCGCGCCGGTACGCCGTCCGTGCGGCCGCCAGGGCGCTCTCGTCCAGGGGCAGGAAACCCGCCATGCGCACGCCGTCCAGGGCCTCGCGGGCCGAGCGATCCTCGGCCAGGCGTGTGAGGGCGGCCTCGAGCTCTTGCCAGCTGCCGTCATTCATCCGCTTCGCCACCGTCGCGAATACCGCGACCGGGACGGGCGGCGACGTCTCCACCGGCGCGAGAGAGGCCGCGAACTGCAGCGTTGCCATCGCCGCGGTCTCCGAGCCGTCGAGGAGCACGGCGACCTTCTCGCCGCTCGCCGCGCGCCGCAGCCCGGAGAGCACCCCGCCCACCGGCTGGATCTCGACCTGGGCCGGCAGCTTCGGCAATACGGCGTGCACGAACCGTTTCGAGTATCCAGCGCTCGACTGGACCGTGTAGCCCTCGAGCGACGCAGGGTGGTCCTTGCCCGTCACCAGGGTCCAGCGCTGCAGGGCCTCTCCGCCCTGCGGCATGGCGGAGAGCCGCGGCGCCAGCCGCAGCTGCTGCTCGTGCGCGAGATAGAAGGGCAGGGTCGCGAGCAGCAGGGCGGCGTCCTTTTCCGCGAGCCGGCGGAGACATCCGGCCTCGGTCTGCTCGTACACGGCGCCCATCGAACCGGCCGGAAGGTGTGCCGCCTTCGCCACCGATCGGGCGAGGGCGTCCATGGCGGGTTGCGCCTCCGCCGTGCTGCCGGGAGAACCCGGCGCGCACACCACCAGAATCGTCGTCGCGAGTGCGAGCATCCCGCTTCTCTAAGCAAAAAAGCAAAACCGCGCTAGGGTTCTAGTGTGAACGACCTTCCGGGCCGAATTCTGGCGCGCATCGTATCCTTGGGCGCGCCCATCCTCGTTCTGTACGCCGTGCTGGTTCCGTGGGCCGCGACCCGCGCCGCTCGCATTCCGTCCGAGGGTGGGCTCGACCGGCTCATCCAGCCGAGCGATCCCGACTACGTGGCGACGCGCGCGTTCCAGCGCATCTTTCCGGATTCGCCTTCGGTGCTCCTGCTCTTCGAGTCGGACGATCCCTGGGCGGCTTCGAGCCTCTCGCGCGTGGAAGCGGCGGTGCGAGAGCTGCGGGCGGTGCCGCACGCGAGGGCGTTCTCGGTGCTCGATGCGGTCCGCCGGGCGCGACCGGGTGCGACACCCGAAGAGGTGCGCAGGCTGGCGACCGGCACGGCGTTCTTCCAGAAGCAGGGCCTGGTCGGGGACCGGTATCTCTCGGTGGTCGTGGACATGGACGTGCATGACTCCGCGGAGCGCGACGCGACGCTGGCGGCGATCGCCGCCGCGCTCGCCCGCGCGGGCGCAAGCTCGGTGCGGAAGGTTGGCGCTCCCTACGTCCAGTCGTGGATCGAGCACCAGTCGGGTGCGGCATCGGCGCGGTACTTTCCGTTCTTCGCCGCGCTGGTGGTCGGCACCGCTCTGCTGCTGTACAGGTCCGTGCGCACGCTGCTCGCCTTCGTGCTGACGCTCGTTGCTGCGGTCGCTCTGGGCGTGGCGGCCGGCGGGCTGCTCGGTTTCACCTTCACCATCGTCTCGGTGCTGGTGCCGCTGACCGTGCTCGTCACCACTCTCGCGACGCTGGTGTACTTACAATCCCGATTCGTCGAACGTCCAGAGGGCGTGCCGCTGCGCGAGCACCAGCTCGCGGCGCTCCGCAACAAGCTGCTGCCCGTGAGCGTCTCCACGTTCGCGGCCGTGTTGGGATTTGCGGCGCTGGCCGTCTCCAAAGTGAGGCCCATCCGCGAGCTGGGAATCTGGACCGCCCTGGGCCTCACCATTTCCTGGGTGGTGGCATTCACGCTCTTTCCCGCGCTGCAGCTCCTGCTGCGCACGCCCACCGGGACAGCGCGCATCGCCGCCGGCGGGCTCTACGAGCGGTTCGCGGCCAGGCTTCCCGCCTTCACGTTCCGGCACCGCCGCGGGCTGGTGGGAACCGCGCTGCTCATCTGCGTCGCGGGCGCGGTCGCGCTGTTGGGGATCCCCGGGCGGCTCTCGCACATGCCGGTGAACGTCGACTCGCTCACGTACATCGATCCTTCGACTCCGCTGCACCGCGACCTGGTCTGGTTCCGCGACCATGTAGGCGACCTGAACGTTGCGCACATCTGGATCCATTTGCCGCGGCCCGCCGCGACCGATCCGGACGTGTTGCGAGCCGTGGACCGGTTCCAGGGCGCGGTCGAATCCGCCCCGGAGGTGATCGCGGCGATGGGGCCGACCACGTTCGTCCGCCTGCGGCGCTACTTCGCGGGGCAGGGCGAACGGCTCCCGGATGACCCGGCGCAGTTCGCGCGCGCGACGGCGGATCTCGAGCAGATGCTGCTGGCGGATCCAACGCTGCGCGGCTACATCGACGTGAACGGGCTGCAGGACCTGAACGTCACCGTGCTGTTCCGGCAGGGCGATGCCCAGGGTTATGCCGCGCTCGCCGACCGGATTCGGCGCGCCTGGGACGGGCCCCGCGCCCCGGCACTGGCCGGAGCGCAGATGCGGGTCGTGGGCGAGTCGCTCTTGCAAGTGAAAGTGGGCGCGAGCCTCGTCCCCACGCTCGCCCAGAGCTTCGCCATCACCGCTGCACTCATCTTCGTGGTCTTCCTCCTCGTCTTCCGCAGCCCGACGGCGCGGCTCTTGGCGATGATCCCGTCGCTCTTCGCCATCCTCGCCACGTTCCTCGGCATGCGGCTGTTCGGAGGCTCCCTGAACGTGGCGACGATCCTGATCGCGACCACCATCCTGGGCACGACCGAGACGGACCAGATCCACTTCTTCCACCACCTGCACGGGCGCGACGACGCGCCGCTCTCCGAGGCGCTGACGCACGCGCTGCGCGTCTCTGGCCGCGCCATCGTCTTCGCAACGCTGATCAACGCCGCAGGCTTTCTCGCGCTCTCCGTCTCCAGCTTTCCGCCGCTGCGGCAGTTTGGCCTCGTCACCAGCGCGGCCTTCCTGCTCGGGCTGATCGCGGACTTCACGGCATTGCCGGCGGGACTGTGGATGATCGATCGTCGCAGGTTGGCGTGTCGGCCAACCTAGCTTCCCGATTCTCCATGGCACCAGCCTCATCCATTGGAGGTAGTACTTTGCCTAGGTCCTTCCTTGAGCGATCAGAGCAGATGGGCAATGTCAGCATTGGCATTGTTCCTACTGACGGTGCGATGCCCCGATTGCAGGCGTTCACTCTCCTGGTGGCCGGTGAGAACACAGTCAGTGCCAGGCTGGCTGCCATCTTTGCTCTTGGGTTCATGACAGCCGTTGGTGTGTTCAGTCTCATCGGCTGGGTTCTGCTCAGTCTCCGCCGACGAGATGAAGTGACGCCCACGAACCTTGCGCTCTTTGTGGGCGGCGGAATCTGTTCAACCCTCGGTGCAGCATGGCTTTACGGACTACTCTTCGCAGACGAAAGCAACATGCTTCAAAGCCGCAGCGCAGTGCTGGGGCTCTTTGCTTCCCTCTCGGTTGCTGGAACCACTGGTGGCCTTCTCCTGGTCTTGATTGCCAAGCGAAGGAACCATCGTGCCGCGTCCAACTCGTCCCGGGACGAGTTCGGGCGGCGTCAGAGATGAAACAGGCACGGCGACCTCGGTCTCGTCGACTAAAGGTCCAAACGGCCTGCCGTGCGCCGTCTCCGTCAGGTCGAGCTCCTTCGCGACCCGCAAAACGCCGCGGTCTGTGACCTCCGTGAGCGGCGCCGGGCATCTCCGCGCGCTCAGGCCGCTCGGGCGCAGAAGGCGAGCATCGCCAGCGCGGCCGTCGCCGCCGCGAAGAGCGCAAGCACGCCGTGGTCCGGCTTTCTCGGCGCGCCCGGAGACACGGCTCGGAGCACTCCGACGATCAGGAGCAGCACCAGCATTCCCTCGCGGGTCACGGTCCAGGCTCCGCCGACGACGAGCAGCAGGATGAAGCGCTGCCATTGCGCGAGAGGCGCGAGACCGCGCGCGCCGTCGAGAGACCAGAACGGCACCAGGTTGAACAGGTTGATGACCGCGCCCGCGTGCGCCAGGGCGCGCAGCAGCGGAATTCCGGTGAACAGCCACGCCGCTTGGAACGCCAGCGCCACCGCGAGCCCGGCCAGCGGGCCGGCCAGGCCGACCAGGGCGTCGGTGCGCGCGTCGGGTGGCGCGCGGTGCATGCGCACGTACGCGCCCACGCCGGGAATGAACATGGGCGGGCTGGCCGGAATCCCCGCCCAGCGGAGCGCGGCGACATGCCCCAGCTCGTGCAGGTAGAGCGAAGCCAGAAACCCGCCGCCGAAGGCCAGCCCCCAGGTGCGCCAGTACAGGGCGAACGACGCGAGCAGCGAGAGGACCGAGGCGAACTTCGCGACCCCCAGGAGCTTCCAGGCCGCCAATGCCGCAACCCCGATCGGCCCGAGCTTCCGCAGCCAGGCCGGAGCCGGTGTCGGGGGTGGAGGCGGCACCGGAGCGTGCGCGGAAAGCCTCGCGACGGCGGCCGCCACCGCGTCGCGCTGGCGCGTTCCCGCCGGGAGCAGGGAAAGCGCCCGCTGCCACGAGGCGAGCGCCGCTGATCGATCGCCGCGCTCCTCCAGCGCTTTCGCGTCGGCGGCGAGGCGGGACAGCTCGTCCTTGTGCACGAGCTGCGCGCAAGCGGGGCAGGCGAGGAGGATCTCCGCCAGCTCGGTGCCGCAGCCGGTGCAACGGCGAGGGGAGAGCGCTGCTTCAGCCACCGCGCGCTTCGCCGACCATGAACGGTCCGCTGACCGAGAACGGCGTGGAGCGGTTCACCTTCCAGGCCTCGTACAGCCCGATGGCGATGATCACGAGCCCCATCAGATTCTGGAAGCCGGCGAGAAACGGAAGCGCCAGAGCGAAGGCGAACAGCAAGCCGGCCGCCTTGAGGAGGCTGCCCAGTGTGGGCTGAGGCTCGGTCCCAGGAGACGCAACCGGCGTGGCCGAGGCGGTCGGAAGGGGCGTCGCCGTGGCGTTCCCCGGCGCCGCGGCGGGCTTTGCCGCGCCGGACGCAGCCGCCGTCTGCGCATTCTGCTCCTGCGCGGCGGAGATGATCCGCGGAACATAGGTGGCGCAGATCGCCGCGTAACAGAGGAACATCGCGAGGGCCTGGTAGCGCCAGCCTCCCCGCGCGCCGGAGCCGCGGCGGACCGCGAACCCAACCATCAGCCCGAGCACGATGCTCATCAGCCCGAACTCGTACCCGGTAACCTTCGCGATGGCGTAATAAATGCCGGCGCCCACCGCCGCCGCGACGGCGCCGAGTAAAGCGCCCCGGATCAGCGTGGGCGCATGCGACGCATGGTGGCGGGCCACCACGGTATCCTTGCAGGTGTCGCAGGCGACGTTGCCGTTGACTTCGAAGTATGACGACAGCTGCGTTTGGCACGCCGCGCAGCGCGCGTCCTTCGGTGTGCTCTCGCCGGCCGGCTCCGCGCGCTCGAATTGCAGATCGGCAGTTGAATCGCCCATGCACCGAACGCTACCACGACCATGTCGAGCGTCCGAATCGCTCGCCGTAGGTCATCGTAATGGCCCGTATTCCCATTGAAAACACTACTCCTTCATCGCGTCGGAAGGAGCTATGGGCACACCTCCGGAGAAGAACTCCGCCGTTCCGCCGATCAGGTACGTGACCCGCTCGCGCAACGGCAGGCCCTCGAACTCGCTTCGGCTGAGCTGCCGCGTGCTGCCCGACGCGTCGCGCACCAGCACGTGGTCGTAGCCTCCGTCCCGCCGCGGGGAGGGAGGGCCTTTCAGCGTACCGTTGTTGATGCCCATGGGATCCCTCTACCCGCGGACCGCGGCCGACTCCGCCGC